>Ga0105047_10012551_pt1 | contig 13629 bp, 12 predicted proteins | sample MAT04_FD_78384 | JGI IMG/M metagenome (GOLD analysis project Ga0105047, IMG submission 78384) | Freshwater microbial communities from Lake Fryxell liftoff mats and glacier meltwater in Antarctica - MAT-04 (megahit assembly) | ecosystem: Environmental > Aquatic > Freshwater > Ice > Liftoff...
AGGTGACACAATAGGGGAAACCTCCAACAGATTGCAGTGCATGACTTACAGCGAGCGGATTTCAGTGGTTTTGCCCACACAGGCGAAAAAAGAGCTAGAAAAGTTGTGCGATATCGAAAAGCGATCGATATCCAACTTTATCTACAGGCATCGCCCTTTCAACCAACCACAATCAGCCTAAAATAGCTGATGTGCTAGACTCAGCGTATCGTCAAAGCTACAAACAGAATGCAAACCATTACCATTACAATTCCCGACGAACGTCTTCTCAAGCTACAGGAAACAGCCTCTAGCCTGGGTATATCACTAGAAGCATTACTACTCATGAGCGCTGAAAACTTGATCGCACCGCCAGAAACATCCTTTGAAAATGCTATGCAATACGTCCTCAAGAAAAATACTGAACTCTACAAAAAACTGTCGTAATGCGCTATCTAACTTTAACTGAAGTCTTAGAACTTTATCGTCGCATTATCGAGCAGTCTGGCGGATCATCTGGTATCGCCAATTTAGGAGCATTAGAGTCAGCTTTAGCTCAGCCACGCATGACCTTTAGCGGAGAGGAACTTTACCCAACTATCGTAGAAAAAGCTTCAGCTATTGGCTTTGCTTTAATTAAAAATCATCCCTTCTTGGATGGTAACAAACGCATCGGCCACGCAGCAATGGAAGTCTTTTTAGTTTTGAACGGATTTGAAATTTCTGCACCTGTAGACGAGCAAGAACAAATCATTTTACAAGTCGCATCAAGTGCGATCGCCCGCGATGAGTTTACTGAGTGGTTGCGCTCTCATATTGTCGATCGATCTATTTAATGCCAATGAGCGATCGCAATGTTTTAGATGAAGATGAATAAATATAGCAATTTTACCATCCACCTAGAAGAACCTAATTGCGAAAAATATGCTGAGCCACCAGATGACTCATTAGGAGAACTTTCGCATTTTGAATTAGGTTTGAAACTATTTTGCTTTGAATGCGATAGTTTAGTATCAATAGAAATCGGTCAAGAAAAAGTCAAGGTTTTTTTAGATCCCGATATTTGCATGATGTTAGAAGATGAACTCCCCCAAAAACTTAGTGATTTATCACAAGGGAAACCCATCAAAATAGAATTTGTTGAAAGTGTTTGCCTCACTCTGGAATTACAGCCATTAGCTAACGATCGAATTAGCTGTAATTTCAAAAAATTTGGATATCTATCTCCAAACGAGTTTACCCTAAAATCCCAAAATCAACACTTTCAACTGCATAAAACTCAAGTTATTACAGAGTTAAAAGAATTTCTCGAACAACTCATGCAAATGGCCATCAATGGCGGCTACATCACTCCCGAAGAACAGCAAGAATTCCTGATACCACTCCGCACAATTGCGCCTGCTTCAGCTATCTCGTCATAAAGGCGATCGCCCTTTCGCCCCAAAAGTGCGATCGCCCATCAACCCCAAAAGCGCGATCGCCCTTACTCACCCCTAATATAATTTCCCAAGAATACCTGCTGATTCCTCATATCCTCTGCTGAAACAGCATCTATCAACCCCAAAATTCCCCTTAACTGATCGCCCACAGAGTAACGCTGTTTCGACAAGATAATTCCCCCATGACTTCTTCCCTCAACCATATACAGGATATGAAGGCGACAGAAATCACCCACATTAAAGCTATAGATAACCCGATTATCTTCCGTTGCCCAGATTAACTGTTCCTCATCAGTACAACTAAGCTTATTAGCATCAGCAGCAGTTATCACATCAACCCCAACATTCCGCAAAGCAACAACCAGTGAATTTTTAATAGAGTCCTCATCCAAATACAAACGAATTTTAGTCACTGTTGTTAACCTGCCATGTGTTCAGCTTCTAATCGTTCAGCCTCCGCTTCCTGCGCCGCTATATCTGCTTCAATCATGTCTTTATTCGTATGATAGAAAGCCAAAGCTGCATAAACTTGAGACAACGTTAAATGAGGAATTTCTTTGGTAATTTCCTCTGGAGTTAAACCCATCTTATAATCGACAGCAATGCGTCGCACTGTTACTGCTGTACCCGCAATAATCGGACAGCCACCATGAATTTTGGGATTGGTAGTAATCAGAGTTCCAATATCGATCGCTACTGACATAGCCGGCATAATTTTATCCCTCTCAACTCGCTTATTTTCGATTATACTGCATTTAATTCTCTACTTTTGTGAAATCCTCAAAACTCATCCCAGCAGTAGAACAACTAAGCATAGTTGCTTATAGATTTAGCGATCGCCCATTAACCCCAAAAGCCCGATCGCCCATCAACCCCAAAAGCCCGATCGCACACACCAAAGAAACCGGGTTTTTTACCAATTCTACCGACGAAAACCCATGATTTGCTCCAAAAACCCGGTTTCTGGACACCCCTGCGTCGAGAGACAATCGGGACGATCGCAAGCGCGATCGCCCCAACACACAAACTACGAATCGCGATCGAGCTTCAGCACAGCCATAAAAGCCTCCTGCGGCACATCCACAGTACCAACAGACTTCATCCGCTTCTTACCCTTCGCCTGCTTTTGCAGCAACTTCTTCTTCCGCGAAATATCACCACCGTAACACTTCGCCAACACATCCTTCCGCAAAGCCGGAATATGTTCCGAAGCAATCACTTTCGCGCCAATAGTCGCTTGAATCGGCACCTTAAACTGGTGGCGAGGAATCAACTCCTTCAGTTTTTCAGTCAAGCCGCGGCCCACATTATAAGCCTTATCCCGGTGCACAATCATCGCCAAAGCATCCACCGGATCGCCATTAATTAAAATGTCCAATTTCACCAGCGGATTTTCGCGATAACCGATGATGTGATACTCCATACTCGCATAACCGCGCGATCGCGATTTCATCTGATCGAAAAAGTCCGTCACCACCTCCGCCAAAGGCAACTCATAAACCAGCGTAGTCCGCCCTTGACTCAGATACTTCATATCCACAAAAATGCCTCGCCGATTTTGGGACAATTCCATCAGCGCGCCCACATAAGTTTCCGGCGACAGCATTTCTACCCGCACATAAGGTTCCTCAATCTTCTCGCGATACTGAGGATCTGGCAAGTGACTCGGATTGTCAATTGTTAACACTTCTCCTTTAATTGTTGTGACTTGATAAACCACAGAAGGAGCCGTAACAATCAAATCCAAATTGTATTCTCTCTCCAGTCTTTCCTGCACAATTTCCATGTGCAGCAAACCCAAGAAACCGCAGCGGAAACCAAATCCCATCGCGCTCGATGTTTCCGGTTCGTAGGAAAGCGCCGCATCGTTGAGTTCCAGTTTTTCCAAAGCTTCCCGCAAGTCTGGAAATTGGTCAGCATCGATCGGGAACAAGCCGCAAAAAACCATCGGCTTAGCCTCCGTATAACCAGGCCAGGGTTCCGATGCAGGCTTCTTGACCAAAGTAATCGTATCCCCGACGCGAGCATCAGCTACTGCTTTAATTGCCGCGCCCAGATAACCAACTTCCCCCGCGTGCAGTTCGTCTACTTGCACTTGCGTCGGTGACAGGATGCCCAATTCATCGATGACATATTCCTTCCCCGAAACCATCAACAAAACCCGATCGCCCTTTTTGACACTTCCGTCCATCACCCGGAAATACACAATTACCCCACGGTAAGCATCATAATAACTATCAAAAATTAGCGCCCTGAGCGGTTTATGAACAGTATCCTGCGGCGGCGGCACCAATTCGACGATCGCCTCCAAAATCTCATCAATACCAATTCCTTCCTTAGCAGAAGCCTCAATCGCCCCGCTACAGTCGAGACCGATAATTTCTTCAATTTCCCCTTTCACCCGTTCCGGTTCCGCCCCCGGCAGGTCAATTTTATTTAAAACCGGAATAATTTCCAAATTATTTCCCAAGGCAAGGTAGACATTTGCCAAGGTTTGTGCTTCCACGCCTTGAGATGCGTCTACCACCAGCAGCGCCCCTTCGCAAGCAGCCAGCGATCGCGAAACCTCGTAGGAGAAGTCTACGTGTCCGGGAGTGTCGATCAGATTGAGCACGTACTCCTGTCCGTCCTTGGCAGTATAATTCATCCGAGCCGCTTGCAGCTTGATCGTAATGCCGCGTTCGCGTTCGAGATCCATATTGTCTAAAAACTGCTCCTTCATCTGCCGTGCTTGCACAGTCCCAGTTTGCTGCAACAGGCGATCGGCCAAGGTGGATTTTCCGTGGTCGATGTGAGCAATAATCGAAAAATTACGAATGCGAGATACAGGAACTTTAGTCATAAAACCTATCGGCAAAAGATTGACTTTTGTTGTATTGTACAGAAAGCTGTTGAACGGTTGGGGAAAAGCCGATCGCCAACATCCCCTCTCAAACCTCCAATCCCGTCAGGTTGCTCTACTCCCGGCCCCTCGCCAACTCAAAAATATTGGTGAGAACAAGCTCGTGGTTGACAACAACCAGATAATTTGGTCAAATTACGGAAGCGGGACGGTCAGGGTGTAAAAAATACAGGTTTCGATCCGCTGCGAATCTCTACTAGGGATAACGCATCACTTCCTTCAAAACACTTCCTTCACAACAAAAAAGCGTAAATTCCTAGAAGGAATTGAAACTTAAGAATTAAAACTAGGATTTTTTAACTATGAGCGAGTCAAGTATATCCTCCCACAGTTCATCAGAAAAAGTGGAACTGTCCATCCATATCGATTCTGAACTGCTAGACCAAATTAAGCACTTGACGAATGACCCCAATAAAGTCATTGAAACAGCAATCAAGCAGTGGCTCAGAGGCGAACGCCGCGAAGACGATCAGGCTATGAGCTTGCGCCGCAACCCCCCAATCCCGCCCCGCGGCGAGTGGAACGACTGAGTTTCTCTCGCCCGAGACAGCGCCCGCAAATCTGCTGGCTGTGAAATTAGATCTCGCCCGCCCAAAATCAGGCTTCGAGAACCGGCAGATTTCGCCGCGAAAGCTAGAGGTTGTTCCGAGCTCGCGCCGGCCAACTCACAACCTCGGAATTTTTCTTTTTTATGAAGCAAAAAAAGCGCGATCCAGTCTCCGGCTTGATTTGTTCGCACCCTCAAATTTTGGCGTAATTTTCCAACTATATCGTTAATCCGTGCGCGCTACTAATTCCTAAATCTTAATTTTTATAGTTGAATTACCCAAAACGGGCGATCGCAAATAGTTTCGATTTTTGAGTTTTGAGTTGAGTTATGAATGAAAAAAGATTATTGGTAAACTCATTAATAACTCAAAGCGCCATGAAATCAGCCTAAAATAGTTGTAAATTGTGAGTTGCAATCTATGAATCATTAATTTAAAAACCCACAATTTTGTAGTCGCTATATCTAGCAACCGCGCCCGAAGGTTAGGAGATTCTCGCATTACTAAAACACGAGCCGAAGATTGCTTCTTCATTCTTCCTCCTATCCATTACATCCATTACATCCGTTACATCCGTTACACAATCCGTTGCCGAACTTCCTCCTGCCTTCTACCTCTTGCTATAAAAACTCAATACTCAAAAATCCGAATTACTTTTATCCCTAATCTGATGGACTCTAACACGGATTTCCGGCGATCGAGCCTCGCCTCTACAGCCTTTTTTGAAGAGTTAGGGGCAGAATTAGTATTTACCCAAGACGCAACGGGTCGATATCTATCTTTTTACTGGCAAAAAGCCCAACAGTACAACCTCAGTGCAGAACAAATTGTCGATCGCCCCCTCAGCGAAACCCTGCAACCAATTGCCCCCGCACCTTATCTCGATCTGCTGCAGCGGGCGATCGAAACCCTCGTGCCGCAAAGGTTCAACTATCCATTTTGTCACGCCGGACAATATTTTCTGTTCGATTTGACAGTCACTCCGGCGATCGACTCAAACGGCAAAGCTGCAAAAGTCTTAGTTATGGGAAGGCTGCTGTCTGACAAACCCGCAGAATTGTCAGCAGATGCCCCAGAATTCATGCCCGATCGAGCATTGCCATCTGCCCCGGACGATCGCCAACAAATGCTGTATCCAGCGAGCAGCATCGGTAGAACGCTTTATTCCTACTCACAAATCGACCGCAAAATCATCTCCCAAATCGCTAAAAAACTGCATAAAACCCTCGATTTAGAAACTATTTTGCAGCAAACAGCTAACAGTTTGGGTCAAGTCTTAAACGCGAGTCGCTGCATTATTTGTTTCTCCCACACAGGCAGCGAAATAATCGAATTTTCACCATACATAGCATCAGAAAATCAACAGGATTTTCCAGTCTGTACCCCCGAATTACAAGAATTAATTGCCAGCGATTGCTCGCCCCCGCTTTCGAGAGATCAAATCGAAAGTCTCCAATCGAAAACTTTTAAAGTAGTAGCTGAGTACCGACAAGAACCTTACTCTTCGATGCTCGGATTAGAACTCCGCGCCGCCGAACAGCCGGGGTGGATTCAAACTTTAGCCACCTTAAAACCCGTAGCAGTCGATTACGCATCCCCCGTCGCCGATCCGTTCGATCGCCATTCCGCGCTCGTAGCAGCTACCTCCTATGAAGGCCAACCCAATGCCCTGATATGTTTGCACCGCTGCGGCAGTTCCCCGGACTGGAGTCCAGTCGAACTCGAATTCGCCCGCGAGTTCGTCGCTCAAGTCGGCAGCGCGATCGCCCACGCTACACTTTACCAAGAATTAGAACAAGCCCGCGCCGAAGCCGTCGCTCTTTCTCAACTTAAAAGTCAATTTCTTGCCAATACTTCCCACGAACTCCGCACGCCCCTCAACGGCATCCTCGGCTTCCTGAAACTGCTTGTGGACGGCATGGCAGATGACCCGGAAGAAGCGCACCAATTTATCGAAGAAGCTTATCGATCGGCCTTACACTTGTTCAATGTGATTAACGATATTTTGGATATTGCTAAAATCGAAGCCGGCAAAATGGAGTTAGACTTCGCTCCCGTCAAACTCGGCGAAGTGTTGCAGCAAGTTGAGAATTTTACACAGGTTCAAGTGCTGCAAAAGCGATTGCAATTTCAAATCCAAACACCCGCTACCGAGGACGAAATTGTGGTATACGGCAACTACCAACGCCTGCTTCAGGTAATATTGAACCTCACCGGCAATGCGATTAAATTTACCCGGGAAGGGGGAATTCGCATCAGTGCCGAAGTTATCAAAAAAAAGGTAACTTTTTACAATCAGCAGTTCCCCGGAATGGTGAAAATCCGAGTTGCTGATACTGGCATTGGGGTTTCTCTCGACAAGCAAGATAAATTATTTGAGTCGTTTTTTCAAGTAGATGGCGATCGTACCAGGCAATACGGCGGCACAGGTTTAGGATTGGCTATTTCGCAAAGACTAATAGAAGCAATGGGGGGTACAGTAAATTTTTACAGTATGGGGGAAGGACTAGGCTCGACTGTTACTTTTACTGTGCCGCTTTATCAAGAACCACTCTTGAAAAATTAACGATCGGCAATCGGGACGTTGGGGAGCCTCTCAGTTTTGCAAAAAGCATTTTTTTTATTGAGCGTGCGAGCACTATAGCGAGATCGCGTATTGTACTCGCTTGCACGGGGACAGCACTATAATGCAAAACACCAGATGCTCCCGGACGTTGAAGGAAGAAGGAAATTCGGCGTACTCGCAGCGTACAAGATTTAACGGAGGTAATCGATAGGAGGAATCAGGAAGAAGTAAGAAGGATTTATCGTCTTGGACGCAGAGCCTCTATCTTTAAGGTACGGAATGCGAACCTTACTGCTATTTAACAAATTTAAAGGATGGACGTTGAGGGAATTAGGAATCAGGAATCAGGAATCAGTAGGGTGCGCAATGCGCACCGGCTCATCTTGTAACGTGCGCAATGTCTACCGAAAAAGTCAACCAGTACGTATTTCGATAGGTATCAAAGTCAACCGGTGCTTACGGCCCACCCTACAAATTACCAAATTTCAAGCATTTTCGGCACTAAAAAGCAAGCTCGGCAGACACATTGACAGGGCTGGCCCATAGCCCTATGCCCATAGCCCTATGCCCATAGCCCTATGCCGTTCGCGTACCTCATATGAGAGCTTGAAAGGCTATATTCGTGTATCCCTTACTTCCGTTTCGTCAATCAAAGTAATAGATATTGGGTTATTGTATTCCAGGCAAATTATATTACATACCGCAGTATCAATTTTTACTTTATCCGCTGCCCAATTCCCTCCTTTGGTGTTTTGGACTCAGATCGATCGCCCCCGTCGCTGACGGGCCTCACCCAGAATTCGCATCAGTGGAATCCGAAGGGTACGGATCAAAGATCCTCTGTATCCGTCTCCATGAGGACTTACACACCCGAATATACCCCTCAAATAGCCAACCTTACAAAAATTTAATGTCAACCTATACGACTGATTAAGCTTCCCAATGCTCTAATGCAAACGATGATCAGAAAAATTGACACTCCAAGTTGTATGTGAGAATCATAAAGAAAATGTAAAGCAACTGAGAATAGGTAGTAATCTTTGACTGTCTGTGTCAAAATTTGAGTGTAATTACGTAAGTCCCAAGTAGGACAGCCGGAGTCGGGCAAATTCAGTAAATTCCTGCTCTATTGGTGCAGTGGTAAACTGGTTGCCAGTCTAGTACAACAAGGGTTGCTATGAATCAGCAAATATCAGCTAAATCGCAAAAACTTTTACTCCAAATTGGCAGAAAGATTCGTCGAAGCTTGGATCTCGATACCATTTGGCAGCAAACAGTTAACAGTCTGGGACAAACATTAGGTGTCAGCCGTTGCATCATTTGTCCCTATCCAAGTTCTAACCTGCAAGTCAAAGTAGCTGCTGAATATTGTCAAGAACCATTTCTACCCATGCTGGGAATGGAAATCTCGCTGATATCAGCTCCTCATTTCATTCAAGCTCTAGCCACCCTCGAACCGGTGATAATAGAGTCCTTTAAAGCCGACGAGCTTTTTGAGAGGCAGTCGGTGCTAGTGGTGGCTACGTCTTATCAAGAGCAACCCAATGGCATAATTAGCTTACACCGATGCAAGGGCGGATCGTCGGGGAAGGGTGGTAAGACCGATCGACCTTGGACGAGCGGCCAGATCGAATTCGCCCAAGAACTTGCCGATCAAGTAGGAAGCGCGATCGCCCTCGCCACCCTCTACCAAGAGAGCAACCGGCGAACACAAGAAATATCCCAGCTCAAAAAGCAATTTTTGTTGAGCGCCTCCCACGAGCTGCGAACTCCCCTAAATCACATCATCGGCTATCTTCAACTAACCCTAGACGATCAAGCTGAAGATCCAATAGAGGAGAGAGATTTTATCCAAGAAGCTCACCGTTCGGCTATCCACCTTTCTAAGGTAATTTCAAATATCTTAGATTATATTCAGTTAAGTGAAGTTGGCCAGACTCACTCAGAGTTAGCCGCTTTCAGGAACAAGGAGGAATCTCGACACCAGTAAAGATTCGACCGCACATTTAAAAAGTAGACTATTTACCGTGCAGACAAGTATTCTGCCTCAAAACTTCAACTCTTGCATCTATAGATTTCTTCAATAAAATCGGTTGCTGGTGACTCAATTATTTGTAGGTCATTAGGGTTTTATAAAGAACAGCATACCAGCTACTAAACATAACATCAGGGTGTATTTATCATATTATGTGCGATCGAATCGGGAGCATCTCAGTTTTGATTTTCTAGTGCGAGCGTCCCCGAAGAGCGATCTATCCAAAACTCGCTCTTCGGGGACGCTCGCACTGTAAAGAAATTGCTCTTTCGCAAAAGTGAGATTCTCCCGATCGAATCAACCCATCAAATAGGTTTGTAGTCAGGATTTTACTTTTCACTACAGGGAGCATCTCAGTTTTGCATTTAATAGTGCGAGCGTCCCCGAAGAGCGAGTATTGCACCACTCGCGAGCTCGCGACAGCTCGCACTATCATAAAAAATGCTTTTTTCAATGCAGGAGATGCTCCCTCACTACCAACCTAAAAGCGTTATTTTACCCCCAATAATCTTGCCATCAGAAGATTGTAATTTCGCACTTTTAATATTTTTAACTTCTGCTTGATGGAACTAGGAATCGCCCTTTTTGTTCTGAGTTTCGGGAGGGCTGACATAGCGCGCCCAAAAAGGTTCTTCCATATTTTTGATCGCTGCTAGTTTTTGGCGTTCCTCCTTTATGTGGTTGCGTTCTGAAAGGTCAGAAAATATGTTGATAATGCCGATGGTTTCGCCGCCAGCATCTCGCACCGGTGCCGCCCAAAGCCAAACATCGATCGAGCTTCCGTCCTTTTTCAACAAAGACACTTCCAAACCGTTTTCAGGTTTGCCATTACCCGCAGACTTCAGCAGCGCGTAAAAATCCTGCTTTTGTCCTTGAGGAATATTCGGTAAAGGTTGCCCCAAAGCCTCCGCCGCAGTCCAGCCAAAAAGCTTTTCGGCGGCGCGATTCCAGACAAGGGTACGGCCGTCATTGCTGGTACAGTTAATTGCCAGCGGCGCTGATCCCATCTGTGCTTGCAAAACTTTGTTAACGAGTTGCAGTTTCAATTCTACTTGCTTGCGATCGGTAATTTCCTGACAAGCGCCCCACAAACGGACAACCCGCCCTTCAGTTTTGTCCCACACCGCTTGCCAGCAGTCCCGCACCCAGCGCACACCACCCTTTTTGTTAACAATTCGATACTCATTGACCCCCATACTTCTAGAAGTACAGCCTTCCAATTGTTTAATTAACATTTCCCTGTCATCAGGATGAACGATATTTGAACTCCACCAGCCCGACGCAATTAATTCTTCAGGAAGATGACCACTCACGCGCGCCAAAGCTTCCGTTACCCACTCACAAACAAAGTTACCGTTGGGAAGTGCCTGAAAAGAATAGGCAAAATCCGAAGTAATTTGTGACATGATTTTGTAGTGCCGTTGCGAATCTTGGATGGCGATTTCTGCTTGCTTGCGTTCGCCGATTTCGCGAGAATTAATCAAAATTCCCTGCACACTAGAATCGTGAATCAAACTGTTACCGATCGCCTCCATGTACCTCCAAGAACCGTCAGCGTGGCGTTTCCGATATTCAATCGGCTTACCAATTCCTGGATTTTCTAGCAACTTGCCCAAATAAGACTGCCAAGCCAGCAAATCGTCTGGATGGATTAACTCACCGTGAAACTTGCCAATTCTTTCATCTGACTTGTAACCCAAAATTCGCTCTAGGGCTGCGCTGTGGTATCGGACTCGCCCGTCGGAGCCGATAATACTAATTAGATCAGGAGAATTACGCAGCATAGTTTGCAGTTTTGCTTCACTTTTAGTTAATGCTTGATTGTGCCGGCGCTGCTGACTGATTTCTGTGTCCAACCTTTCCTGTAGCTGTCTGAGTTGAGCCGCTTGCTGGGCGACAGTGCGTTCCAAAAGGCGATTTAAATTTGCTGCCTCAACTAACTTTTCTGCATTATTTGTCGCGCTTTCAAACTGGCGGCTGGCTGCCATTTTCTGCAAAAAATTTGACAGATTTTCCACGGTTTTTATTAAAATCGCCTGTTGCGGAGTTGGCAAATGGTTAACTTGTTCCTGCAACGTTTCTAAGTATTTGTAAACTGTTTCTAGCATTTTATTAATGAGGGAATCTAATAGTTGCCACAGGTGGAAAATCTTAAAAGCGGACAGATTTTTTTGAAAATATAACCCATAACCAAGAGTGATGTCAGGCGATCGACCGCGATCTCAACAACCAGCTATGTTGTCAGTTTATTTTTGATCATAGCAACCGACACAGAACGTAAATTTTTATTGCGATCAAATCAACATCGCAGCAGCAGCCTCAAGAAGTGCTCGTGCGAGAGTCGGGAACCCGCCTATGCAGTGAATGTGGGGGCAGCCAGCGGTTAAGCTAAACTAGATGGGTGTCAACACAAAGAGGAATTTATGTCAGAGCAAGCCAACGCTCGCGATTTGTTTCGCGCTGCTTACGAACACCGTTATACCTGGGATGCCAACTTTCCCGGTTACAGCGCCGATATTGAACTCAAACAAGGCGACGAAGTATATACGGGTCATGTTTCCATCAAACCAGACATGACAGTGGAAGTCAGCGGGATTGCAGATGAGGAAGTAAAGCAGAGCGTTTACACCCAAATGCGGGATATTGTGACTCACCGCAAGCGCTCCACCTTTGAAAAATCCCACGGCAAAAATAGCTTCACCCTCGGCGAGAAAGACAGCACCGACGCTGTGGATATTTTAGTGCAAGGCGACTCAATGGGCTCGAATTACAAAATCCGAGGTCTGTCAATTTGTCAAGTCAGCCGGGTGATGGGCCGCATGGCTTTCGTCATTGACACGCACAAAAGCTTAGAGACTCCTGAAGGTTCTTTGGCCAGCCATTACGATGCCGTTTTCCGCAACCCCGAAACCAACGAAATCACCAGAGAACTGGAATTTGAAGATACTTTTGACAAGATAGGCGACTATTATGTCATGACTAAGCAAGTAGTGCGATCGAAAGAAAAAGGTCAAGAAACGACAACCGAGTTTAACTACTCCAACGTCAAAATGCTAGAACCAGCAGTAGTCTAGGGTTACAGGTAAGGTGCGCAGTGCCAGAGAAAGTCAATGTGTCTGCTGAGTTTGGCTAAAATCCTCTCAAATGCTTGCCATCTCGTAGTTTGTAGGGTGGGCCGTAAGCACCGGTTGGCTTTGTCACCCATCGGAGAACACCGGTTAACCGGCGTTTTAGCGTTTTGATTAGGAAATCAAGCTCACTCCAGACCATTTTCTTTGCTTTAGGTGTGAAAAATCCAACGTGAAATAGCGGTTTTCTGCTTTTTCTCGTGTTCAAATTCATCACCTTGACAGGGTAAGGTGCGCAGTGCGCACCCTACATGAATCGAAGTTGTGCGTCAGTCCTGCTGGATTTAGCAGCAAGTAACGGTACGATCGAACTAAGTCAATTGTACGAATAATTTTTGAGGTAAAATATGACGACACTAGCACTGACCAGAGATAACGTCGAAACAGTTCTCGATGAAATGCGCCCCTACCTGATATCCGACGGCGGCAACGTCGAACTCGTAGAAATCGACGGCCCAGTCGTACACCTGAGACTGCAAGGAGCTTGCGGTTCTTGCCCAAGTTCCACAATGACTCTGAGAATGGGCATTGAACGTCGCCTGCGCGAGGCCATCCCAGAAATTTCTGAAGTCGAACAGGTAATGTAATTAGTCAGTTGACGGTTGACGGTTGACGGTTGACTGTTGACTGTTGACGGTTGACTGTTGACTGTTGACGGTTGACGGTTGACTGTTGACTGTTGATGGTTGACTGTTGACTGTTAACAATTACTAATTACCAATTACTAATTACTAATTCGCGAATATTAATCACAAATTATCAATTACCAGTTACCAATTATCAATTCCCGAATATCAATCACAAATTACCAATTACCCATTACCCATTACCAAAATCAATGTCTCATCCCCTTTACGTAGCCTTCATTTGGCACCAACATCAACCGCTCTACAAATCCCGATCGCTAACTACCGCCGGAGCATCCGAGTATCGACTGCCTTGGGTGCGCTTGCACGGAGTCAAAGACTACTTGGATTTAGTGCTAATTCTGGCAAAATACCCCAAACTGCATCAAACAGTAAACCTGGTTCC
>Ga0105047_10012552_pt1 | contig 13628 bp, 7 predicted proteins | sample MAT04_FD_78384 | JGI IMG/M metagenome (GOLD analysis project Ga0105047, IMG submission 78384) | Freshwater microbial communities from Lake Fryxell liftoff mats and glacier meltwater in Antarctica - MAT-04 (megahit assembly) | ecosystem: Environmental > Aquatic > Freshwater > Ice > Liftoff...
CCCGCTTCGGCCTCGGGCATCGCGCAGCCAAGGATCAAGTCGTCGATCTCATCGGCGGGCACCTGCGGATACTTCGCGAGCAGCGCGCGAATCACAGCGGCGGCCATGTCGTCAGGGCGAGTAAGACGCAACATTCCGCGCGGGGCCTTGCCGACGGGCGTACGGAGACAATCGATAATGACGGCTTCAGTCATAGGAAATCCTTTTCGGCTAAATTAATTGCGGAGCGGCTTGCCGGTCTTCAGCATATGGGCCATGCGCTGCTGAGTCGCGCGCGTACCCAAAAGACTCAAGAAGGCTTCGCGTTCGAAGTCGAGCATCTGCTGTTCGGTCACCACCGGCGTGCCCGTCAGCGGACCACCCGTCAACACCCGCGCCAATTTCTCACCCACCGCCACATCATGATCCGTCGCGTAGCCGCCCTGTCGCATCGACCACAGCCCAAGCTTCAAACGGCTATAACCGGCCTCGCCACTCAGTTGAATATCCATCCTCGGCTCGCCCGGCGAGTAAGTCGGTGCCAATGATAATGCGAGAAACTTCGCGTCTTCGATTAAACGATCGGCATTCATGGAAACGACGTCGAGTTTATGTAACAACCCCAGTTGCTGGGCATCGTCCGCGGAGGTTGACACCTTCGCCAGCCCAATCGTCTCAAAGACCCGGCGCACGTCCTTCAAACGAAGGAGTAACTCCTTACAGCCGCCCGCGCCGGGGATCAGCCCCACGCCCACTTCCACCAAGCCCATGTAAAGTTCGGCCGAAGCTTGGCAACGCGTCGCGTGCAACGCAATCTCGCAGCCGCCGCCCAACGCACGGCCGAACGGCGCCACCACCACGGGCTTGGCCGCGTACTTGATCGCCATGGTCGCTTGTTGAAAACGCCGAATGGCAAAGTCAATTTCGTCCCACTCTTCATCCTGCGCCGCCGCCAGCGCCAGCACCAAGTTCGCGCCCACCGAGAAGTGCTCGCCCTCATTCGCAATCACCGTCGCCGCGAAGTTCCGCTTCGTCTCGTCGAGCCCCGCGTAAATCATAGAAAGGGCATCTTCGGCGAGCGCATTCATCTTAGAGTGAAACTCAATCGCCAGCACGCCGTCGCCTAAGTCAACCAAAGACGCTCCCGCATTGCGTTTAATCACGCCGCGGGCCCGTTTCGTATGCGCCATCGAAATCGTTCCGGGCGGCGGATCCAGTGGCGCATAGTTATTCGCCCCGAAATCAAAATATTCATTGCGCGGCCGCTGATTCGCGTCGGCGGAGCGGTAGAAACTCTTGGCGCCCGCCTCCAGCATGCGCACCACGTTATCGGGTAACCGCCGCCCCTCCCGCTCCAGGCGGCGGGCCGTATCTTCAAAGCCCAGCGCGTCCCATAACTCAAATGGGCCTAATTTATTCGCATAACCCCAACGCATGGCCCGATCGATTTCCACCAACCGGTCAGAGATTTCCGGTACCCGTTCGGCGGCGTAAAGTAAGTGGTCACTCAATAGCTTCCAAATGAATGACCCGCCACGGCCCGGGCTAGCCACAATCGCCCGCAAGCGTTCCGCTAAGTCTTCAATCGGCTTCACGGCCTCCGCGTCGGGCAACTTCGGACGCGCGGCCGGATGATACTCGAAGGTCTTCCAATCGATCGCCTGGATTTCCCGCTGCGGCCCCGTGCGTTGATAGAACCCTTGCCCGCTCTTGTCGCCCAACCAACCCCGATCCAGCATGCCCTGCAAAAAGGCGGGCACCTGAAATCGGTCCCGCCAAGGATCGTCCGGAACCGCATGGTACAGGTTCGAATTCACATGCGCCCAAATATCCAGGCCCACCAAATCGCACAAACGGAAGGTGGCCGTGTTAGGGATGCCGATCAAAGAGCCGGTAAGTGCGTCAACTTCCTCAATCGTGTAGTCGCCCTCCACCATGTGTTTGTAAACCGTGGAGCCGAAGAAGCTGCCAATCCGATTCGCGATGAAATTTGGCGTATCCTTACACAACACCACGCCTTTGCCCAATCGCTGATCGCCATAGCGAATCACATCCTGCAACAGGAACGGATCCGTATCGGGCCCGGGAATTACTTCGAGTAAATGCAGATAGCGTGGCGGGTTAAAGAAGTGCGTGCCCAGCAAGCGACGGCGTGCATCGGCCGGCCAGCCTTCGGCGATCGCGCGCAACGGAATGCCGCTGGTGTTCGTGGAGAGAATCGCATGGGCGGGCGCGAACTCAAGTACGCGCGGCCAAAGCTGACGCTTGATCTCGAGGTTTTCGGTCACCGCCTCCAGAATCCAATCGCAGGTTGCCACTCCCGCCAAATCGGTATCGAAGCCGCCGGTAGCGATGAGTGAGGCGGCGGCCGGCGAGTAGAGCGCAGCCGGCTTCCCCTTCGTCGCCGCGTCCAGCCCGCGCTGAGCAGCGGCGGGTGTCAGGTCCAACAGAAGAACCGAAACTTGCGCATTTGCGAAGTGGGCCGCGATTCGCGAACCCATGGTACCGGCGCCGAGAACGGCCACCTTCTTGATCGCTCGAACTGGGAGTTGGGACATAGCCTCTATCAGGATACTGCTTTCGCTACCACTGGCGGGCGCTATCATAAAGGGTTGAAGGATGAAGTTCACAACTCTCCAGTGAAAGCACCCGGCATGTGGGCTGGGGCGTCGCCGGGGATGCGGGCTTTGATCATCCTCGCCAATCTCGGCTCCGTCGGCTGTTTGTGGTGGGCGTTGCGCGGCAGCGAGATCTCCAAGCTGCAGGAAGAAATGCGCGCCCTCGATTGGCGTTGGGTTTGCGCGGGCGCCGCCGCCGACGTCTTGGTTTACGTAGTGCAAGGATGGCGCTGGCGCATCCTGCTGTCGCCCATTTCCACCGTGCGCATGCGCCAAACCGTGCGCGCCATTTACGTGGGCCTCTTCGCGAACGAAGTGCTGCCCTTCCGCACTGGCGAAGTGATCCGCTGTTACTTGCTGAATCGCTGGACGACCATGCCCCTCCCCGTCGTGCTTTCGAGCGTGCTGCTCGAAAGATTATTCGATGGCATCTGGCTGATCGTCTTCTTCCTGGTCACCCTGCAGTTTACGCCGCTGCCAGGATATGTCGGCCACTTCGCCTGGGTACTGAGCCTGGTGATATTGGTACTGGTGAGTATCCTCGTAACCGTGCTGATTGCGCGGCGCTGGACGGAAGATTTAGTTGCAAAGTCACCGGGCTTGGTTCGCCTGATCGACGACTTACATGCGATGGGGAAATCCCGTTCTTTCTACTTGGCGTTCGCCGCCAGTTTGCCCTATCTACTCCTACAAGTGGTGCCCGTTTACACCCTGATGCGCGGCTTCGGATTGCAGCTTCCCCATGGCAGTGTCCTGGGCGCGGCCGCGGTGGTCACCGTGGTGCTCCGGCTAGGGACCGTGGTACCCAGCGCTCCCGGCAACTTAGGCACCTTTCAGTTATTAGTGGCGCAAGCACTCACCATGTTCATCGCCAATGAGGCGTTGGCGAAGCGCTTCTCGTTCTTACTCTGGGGCCTAGTTACCTTGCCCCTATTGCTGGGCGGATTTGTGGCGATGGCGCTCACTGGAATGAAGCTGCGCGAGTTACAACGGCAGGCCCAGGCTAAGTCAAGGAACGTTTGATCGCCGCCTCAAGTTCCGCCTGCGTCCAAGCCGTGGAGATGAATAACTCCTGCCGCGCACCGGCGCTCAGGGCAATCGCTTTCCAGCCATTCGTCGTGGGCACCGTCACCCGCAACTTCACCTCGCCCTTGGCATCCCGCACCGGGCGAATCACGCCGGGGATGATGGACCGAATCTCAGGATTTTCGTTCAGTAGGCGTTCAAGTAAGTCGCGCAAGCCGTCGATGATACTATGCTCGATTTTTAACTTGCCTTGCACTTTCCGCAGCTTCATTTGAATCGCTTCCGGTAAAAAAAATCGAGCCCGAATACGCCATTCTCATCCCGGATCGCGAGGGCAGAAAATTCGCGGGAGAAATCCCATTCCACGCTCACAATCTGTTGTTGAGTGCGATTGAGGTTCGTGATAAACGTCACTGTCACATCGCGCGAAACTTGTTGCTCGACAGTGAGCCGCGCCTGCGCAGTATTTTCCAAGCCGGTCAACTGCGGATCAATCCGGATCCGGCTGACGCCGAAGAGGCGCTGTAACCGGCCCGTCACCGGCGCCGCGACCGCCTGACCCAGTAACGCGCTGCTGGCGCCCTGCAAAAACGTGGGACTCTGCACGTTAGCCCCGCCACCTACCGCACCGCTCGGGGTGCGCCCCACGGTGAGCAAGGCTAAAATCTCGGAAGACTGCAGCGGCGGATCCGACCGGTAGGAGATATTCAGCTTACTCGCCGAGCCGGAGAAGTTAATCGTCACCACGACGCCACGCACGCGAGTTTCTAGGTCGAGATTAATCGTGGGCTCTACTTTCGTCTGGTTATAAAAGTTAACTTCTCCCCGGTCAATCGTATACTTCGTACCAAAGAAACTAATTTCCCCCCGGGTGAACGAAGTTCGTCCCAGTAACACCGGGCGAGCCGGGGTGCCGCCCAAGCGTAAGTTCACCTCCGCCTCAACGTTTTGGGTGAGAGAAGTTGTCACCTGGGCATTGAGCGCCGTATCGATCCGCACGTCGAATTGCATGTTCTTGAGAAATTCGTTTTCTATGCGCGTCGGCGTGGAATTCGATTTTCCCGTGTCCGCGATCAAGGCTCCCAAGTCCGTACGCGGGTTGAGAGCCGCACGCAAGATGGTGACGGAGCCGGAGAGCAAACTGCGCGATGCGCTACCCGCGAGAGTGAGCGCGGTATTCACGGCCGTGCTGACGCCTTCGGGATAGCGAACCCGAACGTTGTCGGTTTGTGCCTGCAACTGATAGGTGAGTTCGTTACTAAATCCAATAAAGCCACCCAGTCGAATCGTCCCCCCGCCCGATTGCGCCGTGAGATTCTCGAGACGGGCCCGCGAGCGATCGAAAAACACAACGCCATTTACTTTCTCCAGCCCATTCGGCACATCACGAAGGAAAAAAGAGGCGTCGCGAAGTTCCATGCGGCCCGCCACTACGGGTTGCGATGGCGAACCGCGAAGGGTCAAATCTAGGTTTGAAGTGCCAGTCGCCAGTAAATCGGTCTTGAGCGCCGAAAGTACGGCGACATTGGCTTCCCCCACGACGTGAATACTGGCGTTCGTAGCGCCTTGAGTGGAAACCAAGCCCGAGGCCGTCAGTTTAGTATCCTTGGCAGACAGCTTCGCCTGCTTAATGTCAAAACCCTTGGCATCGTAAGTGATCTCCAGCGGACCCTCATTGCGAAGGGTAAAGTCACGTCGCGCCGCATCGCTCATCGCTTGACGTGGGGTAATCGCCAATTGGCTGATCTTGACGCTACCGGCCAGCGCGTTCGGTTCGCGCAAATTGCCGTAGATCGTACCGGTCGCTTCGAGCCGCAGATCGAAGGGCGAGGGATCCTCGGCGCTGGCGGGATTCGTTACCAGATCCTGGAAGTCGTCAAACTTAGCGCCCTGGATCGCGAACTGTCCCTGACCGGTCATGGGCCCTGTCAATTGCCACTGAGAACTCGCAGTGAGGGAAGCACCCCGGAGAAGTCCGCTAGCGCTCAGGCTCAATTTCCCCATTTCCGTCTTGGCATGCAGACTAACTGCACCGAGGACCTTGCCGTCGTAAGCCGCCTGCTGAATGACGGCGCGGCCATCGACGGAGTTGAAGTCCGGTTGGCCGTTTTTCAGGCGGCCGCGAGCCCGTGCATCCAGTTCGAGCCGCCCCGCCACCAGGGGATAGCGCTCGTGAACTTGGGTTACCCGTTCCAGATAGAGGCCGGAGCCTTTGCCCGTAACTTGAAACGCTCCGTTACGATAGTCATTTGGCTCGTGAACGTAAGTGCCGGCGAATTCGAAAGGCTGCTGATCGAGCGTGAGATGCCCATTGCGCACATCGATCTGCTCGCCGCTATAAGTGATATGCCCAGTCACCTTGCCCATGGCCTGATTCTGGTACGCTGCGTCGACCCATTCTACGCTGCCATCCAACTTAGGGTTGCGAATCACGCCACTTAGCTCCCCGTTGCCCTTAATCCGTCCACGCGCATCCGCAAGGTAGGGGGTTACTTCGATCTCCGACGCAGATACTTGTCCATGTAAGGTGCTGGCGGGGCGGATCTCCCAATCGAAAAGAGACAGTTGTACCTCGCCACTTACGGTTTGCCGGGCTCGTTGTAACTCCATTTGGCTTAGCTTGAGTAAACTCGCGTGTGCGTTGACGAAAGCACGGCCCCGCTCGACAGCTTCGCCCTTATACGAGACCGCCCGCACGGTAAGTTGGCCCTTCGCGGCGGGCGCGCGGATACCGCCACTTACTTGACCTTGGAAGGTAACCAGCCCACCGTTCTCTATTCTCACCGGCAGGCGGTTGACAAATGGCAGTTCGGCAAGGTTGGAAGTGGACAGATCGACCTCGAGCCCACCAAGTAAGTCGCCGGCTACTTCCACCTGAGTGGAGTTAGACTGCAAGGAAGTCTTAGTTAGTCTTACATCCTGTGCTCGTGAGTCGTACTCTAGATTTACGGTTCCGCTGAGGGGACGGTCGCCGTCCGTGGGGATGAGGGTCAAATGCGCGGTGGCCTTCAGAAACTGGTAATCACTTTCGAGATCGACGGGCCCATTCACCAGGGAAGCCCAGGAAGGGAGCGCCGCGTCAAAAAAGCGTTGGGCATCATCGAACTGCAAGTTGGCGATCGTGCCTCGCAGCCGGTAGCGCGCGGAACTGGCACTCAGTGATCCACGGAAACTACCTTGGCTCGAATCAGCCCGCAATTGTGCCACTTCAGCCCGGTGGCCGCCTGACTTCGAGTAAGCGTATTCCGCGCGCCCGCTAACGTTGACGCCGCGCGCGGTAATCGGCTCCCGCTGATAGCCCAAATTGGTTCCGCCTACTAAACCAGAGAACTTCCATCCCCCCCGGTAAGTAAGCTGGCCATGGGCCTGAGCTTCGCCCTGCGGCAAGAGCGGTAAGTCGAAATGCGTAACCAACGCTCGAACCATGCCCTTGGCCTTGACGCTAGCCGTAAGCTCTGGTTGTACCCAGTTGGTCAGTTCGCCAGTGGCCAAAAGGTCAAGCCCGTCTAGAGAAGCATGCAGGTCCTCAAATCGTAAACGCGTCGAATCTAGAGTCACTTTGGCCGCCAGATTAACCGCAAACTGACGCATCCCCGGCAACTTCAACGACACTCGTTGACCCTGCACAGTACCCTGATAGCGAAGCGCATTCAGTTGAAGCGACAAATCGACCTGCTCGGCGTGGATCGCGAAAGGAGTCTCTTGATCGTTCCACAAAAGAATGCCATCGGTCGCATCCAAGCGATCGATCCCCAATTTGAGTAACTCCGCAATCACTTGATCAGTCGACCGATGGCGACGCCGCGGAAGGTTAGTGGTGCCGTCAGGATAAGTAATAATGTGAAACTCTGGTTTCGACAACTTCACCGCCCGGACGTCGACGTTGGGGCTCAAGAACGATATCACTTTCAGCGTTACTTCCGCGGTGGCGATACGAACGAAAGGCGCATCCGTAGCTGCCTCGTGACCGCGAATCACGAGCTCGCGTACCCGTACGGTTCCGTTTTTCCAATCCCACTCGAATTTGCCCATTGAGGCCTCGGTTCCCGTAGCCTTTTGGATTTCGGCGAGCGCGCGGGCTTGGATCGCGCTGGCCAGCCAGTCCGAACGCCAAAGGTAGAGAGCCGCAACGGCGAAGATGGCCATCAGTACTAACCAGGCGGTTAGGAGTTTGTGAAGCCGTTTCATGAGCCCTCAAAGACCTCCTCAGAATAGCGGATGCTCACTTGGGTGCGGCTGAGGCTGATCCAGCGGTCAAGTTGATTGTCGATGCGCTCTTGCACGAGAGTCTCTTCAATCTCCGGTGTCGCATCAGCCAGCGAAGGCGGCGGATCCGTGGTGCGCTCCCGCCAGGCCGGCAAGAATTTGCGGTCATAGTGGTCCCGCAATTCCGTCGGAGTGATTTGTACTCCCGGACGGAATCGAAACTCAATGAAACGCAGCACCGTCAATTGCCATAGAAATCCAGCCAGCACTTCGTCCGCGGTAACTCGAGACTTCCGCAATGCCGCCCGATAGAGCATTTCGTCATCCTGGAAACGGCTGCGCTTAAAGCCGGCGAGTAACTTGGCGGCCTCCTCGGAATCGGGTATTACATAGCGAGTGGTTTCGATCTCCCGCCGGATCAGCGTTTGTTGGATTAGGCGATCGGCGGCATCGCGCTTACTCTCGCCATCCAGCGCCAACGGAATATCTTCAAGCAGCGCACGCAAGCGCATTTGCTCGAGTAACTCGCTCTCCGTAATCACCGTAGTACCCACGCTCACGGCGACGCGATCGATCAGTTCCGCGGCAGTCGACGGCAGGAGAGCGAAGAGAAAGACCAAGAGCCGCATTAGAAGGCCTGCCCGAGAGAAAAATGAAAAGCGAATTGGTTGACACGTTGTTGGGTAGCGATCCCACGCTGAAATAATAAATCCTGGTAAGTGCCCTGAAAGCCTTGAAACCGCGGCGAATTCGGGCTGAATCCGATGTCGACACGAATCGGCCCCACCGGCGTCCGGTAACGAAAGCCAAAGCCCACAGTATGTACCATGTAATTGAAATCACTAAGATCGCGCTGCTGGGCGCGAAAACCAATCTGGTTGAATTTTGAGTAGACGTTGCCCGCGTCATGGAAAAGTACGCCGCTGAGGTTATCGCCAATAAAGGGGAAGCGAAGTTCCAGGCCATTGATCAGCACGGCTTTGCCGCCCACGGGGAACCCAGTGACGAGGTCGCGCGGCCCGGCCTGATTTTCGGCAAATCCGCGATGGGAGTTGGCGCCACCCGAAAAGAAGCGTTCGGGCAAAGGCACGTCGCGGGAGGCATTCGCGCTGAGCCCGTACTGCCAACCGAAGGTGACGGTGCGGGCAAATACCAACTCGCGGCCGATTTTGTAATAAGAGGAATTCCTCCCCAGCAGCCGGAAGAAGTCCGATTCCGAAGTTAAGGCGCGCGCGGAAACCGCAGTGTCGAGCGTGTTGTACCAGCCGCGCTTGGTATCCAACGGATCGTCGCGCCGGTCCTGAATGAAAGTGATCGAAGCGATGCCCAGCAGCACGGGCTGCGAAAGCAGGGGGATCAATTGCGGCTCGATCTTGAGGGTCGCCGAATCCACCGAAACGCGACGGTAGGTCAGCCGATATTGGATCGTATTCACTCGTGACACCCGTTGGCCAAGCTGGATGGAGGCTTCGCGACGACGGGCATTGAAGGTGCGGACATTACGCGAATCGTCATAAATCGCCGTGAAGATCAGATTTAGCCGGTCGCTGTTGCGAAATTGCGGCGCCAGGTAAGAAGCAATCGCGCGGTTCTGGAGGTTCGAAATCCGGGTCTGCACACTCGCCGTGTGGCCGACCCCGAAAATGTTGTTCCGGGAGAGCCCCAACAACACCCGCGGGCTAAATCCGGTTCCGCCGGCGGGCGAATCGAAGCTGGTAATGCCGCCGCCAATCTGAGCGATCTGCGCACCGGCGCCGAAAGTGAACGAGTACTTACGCGCCTCCTCCACTTGATAAAAAACGTACTTACTATTTTCAGCGCCATCGGGATTTTGCAACGCCATATCCACCCGCGAAAAGATACCCAGATCGTAGAGCCGTCGCTGCGTGGCGAGCATTTGACCTTGCGAAACCGGATCTCCGGCGGACAGCAACAGCCGGCTGTTGACTAACTGGGCGTTGGTCGACTCCAAGCCCTCCACGATCACCTTGCGAATAAATTGTGGCCGGCCTTCCTGAAGGCTGAACTTCACCGCCACCCTCCGGGCCACCTTGTCCATTTCGATGGTGCCCTCCACCGTGGCGGCGGGAAAGCCGTTGTTGTAGAACTCATTCAGCAACGCGTCTCGATCGGCCGCCACTCCGGCTTCGCTATAAGGCTGCCCGGGCTGCGATTGCAGGACCCCGCGCAGATACTCAAGGCGCTCCGCCGGCGCGCCGTCCAGCTCCACTTTACTCAGTAACCATTGCTCACCTTCGTTCACGTTCAGATACACCGACTGCTCATAGGGCTTGCCCTGCGGCGTCTGCTGCACGCGCGATTGCACTTCCACCTCCAAAAATCCGTTGCTGCGATAAAGCTCTTCAATCGCCAGTTTGTCCTGCGCTAAGATCCGCTCGCTGTAACGGCCGTGGCGATAGCGCAGCCACGTCGCCGGCGTGGTTTGTACGCGCTCGAGTAAGGTGCGTTGATTGAAGTAACGCTGGCCCGTAAGCTCGAGTGCCGTCAGTCTGTAGCGATCGCCGCGACCGATCTGATAGTCGATCGTCCGCTTACCCTCGCGATCGTCAATCGCGAACTTGACGTCGACATCGAAATAGCCTTCGGCTTGGAAGTACTGCTCAATGGTCCGCGCGCCTTCGAGTAACAAGGCGCGGTCGACATTAGCCTCCTGATAAATCGGCGTCAGCTGGCGCAATCGGCTGCGCGACAGCTTGGCCCCGGTGGCGCGCACCGCGACAAAGGTGCCCGCATCGATGCGCACCGTCGGCTGCACCCGATGGGTCTCGGGTAGATAGCGAACCCCCTCCAGCGCGATCGAAGCCATCAGGAAATTCTTCTTGATGTAAGTACGACGGATACGGTCAATGCCGTTCTGGATGCGGCTCTGCGTCATCGATTTCCAGCCCCAGTTCCATTGGGCAAACAGGCCTAGCGCTAGTGGCCACCGGCTGGCGCGAATCAGTGATGCCTCGCTTTGCTCAAGGTTCCCCAACAGTTCCGGCCGACTCAATCGGGCACGCGGCCCGGGCACCACCTCGAAGCGAACGCTGATCGTTTGCGTCTCTGCATCACGGCGCAGGGTCTGCTGAATCCGGCTCTCGTAAAAGCCATTCAGCCGCAGCGTATTGCCCAAGCCTTCTGCCGCTTGGTTCATCTGCCCAGGTTCAAACAGCGCGCCTAGTTCAAGCTTGGTGGAGTTATTCAGTTGCCCAACCGTGGGTGGATCCGGCACACCCTTGATCTCCACCCGGCCAACGAACCAATTGGGCGTCGTCCGAATCACCAAATCCACCTCGCCATTAGGCGCCGCATCGCCTTCTACGCGAATTACATCGAATCGATTTGTCTTGTATAGCGCGGCGATAGACTGTCGCACCGCGAAACGAGTCAACCGGTCACCGGATCTCACCGCGAGCAAGGCCCGAAGTTCCTCCTCCGGCAGGCCTTGCGCCACCGGTTCGAAACGGATGGCGTGGATCACTCGCTCCATCAGAGGGTCAGCGGTGGTCTGAGCCTGGGCACACCAGACGAGGATTCCAACAATGAGGACGCTGGAACGGGGCACGTGCCTTAATCCTACCAAAGCACTCGCGCGAACCCAGTACTTGTTAACAACCAGTACGGTCTAGCGCAGGCGCTGCACGATCATCTTCTTGGCCGTCTCCAGCAGGTGCTTGGCCTGCGGAAGATTGTCGATGCCCTTCAATACCTGCGGGTCGATTTCGATGGCGTATTTGCGCGCCTCGTCCACGCCGAAGGCGGTGATCGAGAACTCATACTTCACGCGCTGCTTAACCCAAGTATTGTTCTCGGCCCACTCGGCCTCCGTAAACTCATACTTATTCTTCAGCAGATAAGCGTGCAAATCGGTAAGCAAGGATTGCTCCGGCTCCCAGTTGGCGGGCAGCTTCGCTTCTTTGTCGCCGAAGTACTTAGCGGAGAAGTTGAAGAAAGCCGCCTTGCGTAACAGTTCCACCTGAAAGCGATTCAGCTTCTCCGGAGTAAACTTCTCGTCGGGCGAAATACCGCCGCCGCCATAAACCGTGCGGCCGGCGTCGGTCATCTTCACATCCTGCAAATTCTTCGTGTCGGTGTTCTTCGCGTAGTAGTAATCGAAAAAGCTCTTGTGCGAATAATCGCGCTGAATCAGCCGGTCGCTGGGCGTGTAGTACTTAGCGGTGGTAAGCGCCAGACCTGTGTCTTCATTCAGCGGATACACCGTCTGCACTAGGCCCTTGCCGAAAGTGTTATCGCCCAGCACCCAGGCGCGGTCATGATCCTGCAAGGCCCCGGAGACGATCTCGGCGGCAGAAGCCGAGTAGCGATTTACCAGGACGACAATCGGGTAATCAAAACCATGGTTGCCATTCTGCGCCATATAACGCTTCTCCGGCGAGGACCGGCCACGGTGCGAAACCACCTTCTGCCCCTTCGTTAAGAAGCGATCGGCCACCGCGACGCCTTCAGTCAAAAGACCGCCCGGATTATCGCGCAGATCCAGAATCAGGCCCTTCACGTTTTTCTCGCCCAGGCGCTTGAAGTTCTCTTCCACCTCGCGGCTAGTATTTTCGTTAAAGCTCTCCACGTCGAGATACATGATGCCCGGCTTCAGAAAGAAGGCGTCCTGCACACTCTTGCGCGGAATCTCATCGCGGATAATATTCAAGACGATCTGCTTGTCCAGGCCCTCGCGCGCAATCGAAATCTGCACCTTGGTCCCCCGCGGACCCTTCAACAAATCGGCCACTTCGCTCGTCGTCAAGCCATCGGTCTTCTTGTCGTTCACTTCCATGATCATGTCGCCGGGGCGGATTCCGGCCTTGTACGCCGGGCTGCCCGTAAACGGCGCGATCACCATCGTGTTGTTATTCTTCGGGCCCACCGACATTCCGACGCCGTAGTAGCGCCCACGCTGATCTTCCCGAATCTGCTTATAATCCTTGGGGTCGAAAAAGTTACTATGCGGATCGAGCGTGCGAAGCATGCCCGGAATCGCGCCCTTGTAGATGGCCTTATCCGGCGTCACACGATCGGCGTAGTTGTCTTCCACCAGGGAAAATACGCGTGTGAAGAGCTTCTGCGAGTCACGCAGATCGTCCTCTGTAGTGGCCGCGCTTACCTCGTCCGGCCCGGGCGCGAAAAATCCGCCCAGCAGGGCTGAAAGGGTGATAATCAACGGAACGAAGAAGAAAGAACGCCGTCCACGAGCCATATACAAGGAACCTCCCTTGGGTTCTGTTTTATTTTAGCGCCAAATAACGGGCTCGCAACCGGAGTCCTATCAAATAGACGCCACAATCCGGTTTCGGTTGCACCGCGATACGCCTTTTCCTCGGAAATCACTCGCCCGACCCGCCGCCCGATGCCGCGCGATTCGGCTCCCACAGCGTCTCCGGCACGCTCATCACCACGCAAGCCCAGCGGCTCCACACGAACAGCGCATCCGAAAGCCGATTCAAGTACTGAATCGCCTCCTCCGGCACCTCTTCGTCGTGCGCCAACGCCACCGCGATCCGCTCGGCCCGCCGGCAGATCGTCCGGCACGCGTGCAGTTCCGTATTCAGCCGGCACCCTCCCGGCAGCACAAAGGAGCGCAGGTTTGGCAAACCCTCATTAAAGTCGTCGATCTCCGTTTCGAGCTGGTGCACCTCCACGCTGGTCACCCGTGGCTGCTTCGGATGCACGTCCTCGGGCTTGGTCGCCAAAATCGACCCCAGGTTAAACAGCTCATGCTGCACCCGGTGCAGTATCGCGGCTAACTTCGCCGCCGCCGGCGCTTCCTCCGCCGAAAGGCGC
>Ga0105047_10012554_pt1 | contig 13626 bp, 9 predicted proteins | sample MAT04_FD_78384 | JGI IMG/M metagenome (GOLD analysis project Ga0105047, IMG submission 78384) | Freshwater microbial communities from Lake Fryxell liftoff mats and glacier meltwater in Antarctica - MAT-04 (megahit assembly) | ecosystem: Environmental > Aquatic > Freshwater > Ice > Liftoff...
CTCGCGGCGCCGGGTAACGGGCTGTTGGCGACGAGCATCGCGCAGGCCGCCGCCACCGCCGCCAATGCCCGCGTGTTGCCCATGCCACCAGCGTAGGTGCTGCTCGGCTGCCCGGTTGAACGCTGCAGCAGCGGCTGGGCGATTCAGCTGCGGCGGAACTGGCGCACGGCCAGCGGGGCCAGCACGGCGGTGATGCCGAGCGACCAGGCGATGGAGCCCCACACGTACGACATCGACTCCGAGCCCAGCATCAGTGCCCGCACTCCGCTGACCGTGACGCTGAGCGGCTGCCGCTCGGCCCACCATTGCAGCCAGTCGGGCATGGTGCTGGACGGCACGAACGCGTTGGACGCAAACGTGAGCGGGGCGAGGATGGGGAACGCCGCCGCCTGTGCGGCCTCGCCGTTGGTGACTGCCAGCCCGATGAGGGCGAAGATCCAGCACACGGCGAACCCGAACAGCACCATCAGCCCTACACCGCCAATGACCTTGAGCACGTTGGTGTGCGTGTTGAACCCCACGAGGAAGCCGACGAGCAACATCATCGTGACGACGAACACGTTGCGAGTGGTGTCGGCCAGCACGCGACCACCGAGCACCGCCGAGCGGCTCATCGGCAGCGACTTGAGCCGTTCGATGAGGCCCTTGTTCTTGTCCTCGGCCAGACCGACCGCCGTGTTGATGGCCCCGAACGTGACGGTCTGCAGGAAGATGCCGGGCATCAGGTAGTCGACGTATGGCAGGCCGGCAGCGCCACTGGAGATGGCACCGCCGAACACGTAGCGGAACATGAACACGAAGATCAGCGGCTGCACCAGCGCGAACACCAGCAACTGCGGCACTCGCCGCAGCACGGTGAGGTTGCGCCACACCATCGCCTGCGTGTCCTTCACCGCCCACAGCAGGCCGCTGCCGGCCCGAGTGGAGATGATCGGTGGGTGGGTGGGTGCGGTGGTGGCGGTCATGAGTTCACTCCGGAGGTGCCGGTGAGGCTGAGGAAGACGTCGTCGAGCGTGGGTTCGCGGAGCGCGACGTGGGCGGGTGCGATGCCGGCGGTGGTGAGCTGGTTGAGCGCGTCGCGCAACGTGGCGGGGCCGTCGCTCATCACCAGTCGCACGATGGTGCCCGCAGCCAGCGTGCCGCCGATGAGCTCGGCGGCGCGGGCGGCCTCGTCGGCGGTGTGCAACTCGAACTCGATGAAGGTGTCGCCGAGTCGCGACTTCAACTGCTTGGCGGTGCCTTCAGCGGCGATGAGGCCTTTGTCGATGACCACGATGTTGTCGGCCAGGCGGTCGGCCTCTTCCAGGTATTGCGTGGTGAGCAGCACGGTGGTGCCGTCGGACACGAGCGTCTCGATGACGTCCCACAGGTCGAGTCGGCTGGCCGGGTCGAGGCCGGTGGTGGGCTCGTCGAGGAACAAAATCGGCGGGTGGTTCACGAGGGCGGCACCCAGGTCGAGCCGTCGGCGCATGCCACCCGAGTAGGTGCGCACCGGGCGCTTGCCGGCCTCGACCAGGTGGAACTGGGCGAGCAGCTCGTCGGCGCGAGTGCGAGCGACGGCCTTCGACAGGTGGTTGAGTCGGCCCACCAGTACGAGGTTCTCGCGCCCGGTGAGGTTCTCGTCGACCGCGGCGTACTGCCCGGCCAGGCCGATGCTGCGCCGCACGGCCTGCGGCTGGCGCTGCACGTCGAAGCCGTTGACCATGCCGCTGCCACTGTCGGGCAGCAGCACGGTGGTGAGCATGCGCACCATGGTGGTCTTGCCAGCGCCGTTCGCTCCGAGTAGCCCGAGCACCGTGCCGCGCGGCACGGCGAGCGAGATGTGGTCGACAGCAACTACGTCGCCGAACGTCTTGCGAAGGTTGTCCGCGAGGATTGCGATGTCCGTCATGACGGTTGACTGTACACAATGGTTGACCACTATCAACTATTTACTCAGGTCACGTTGTTGGTAGAGTGGCACTGTGCCAGACACCGAAGAGCAGATGGCTGAAACATGGCTGCGAATGATGTCGCTGTTCTTCGCTCGTCGCGACCAGTTTTTTGCCACATTGCGGCAACTGTCGCTCACTCCGCCACATGGGCACGCGCTCATCTCGCTGCGCCGCGGCCCGGTTCGCATGCGCGACATGGCGGAGCTCATGGCGTGCGACGCGTCCTACGTCACCGCGGTCGCTGATCGGCTCGACGAGCTGGGCCTCGCCAAGCGTCGAAACGCTGCCGACGATCGTCGGGTTCGCGAGCTGGCGCTGACGCCGAAGGGTGTGCGTGTGGCGCAGCAACTCGACGAGGTGTTCACCGCGCCGCCCGACGTACTGTTGTCGCTGTCTGCCGCCGACCGCGCCACGCTGCTGCGCATCATGCGCAAGCTCGGTGAACCCGCCGAAGGCGATTGGATGCCCAGCCGCTCAATGCGCTGACCAGGCCAACCTCCATGCGTCGTGTGCGCTGTGGACCTTCCGGCGCTTCAGAGCGCACTCGACGCTCCGCGGTCGCTGCCACCACCGAGCTGGCTGCACTGCGCGGCAACCGCCGCGGCCTGCTCTGACCTGCCCCGCTCAGCGGGTGACGCGGCGCCAGGTGACCGCCTGCATGATGCCCAGCAGCACGGCGATGCCGGCCACCACGGCCAACCCCGGCACCCATGCACCGAGCGCACACAATCCGGCCGCGGCCACGATGGCGACCGGCCGTTCGGGAATCACCCGGCGGGCGAAACGCCAATGGTTCGCCATCTGGCCGCCGACGAACAGCGCCACCGACAAGCCCAGCAACCAGCGGTCATCGGCGGCGAGCGTGCCGTCAGGGTGCGACACGAGGTGCTTCACGACCACCGCATAGAGGATGAGGCCGAAGACCAGTGGGAAGTGACCAAAGGTGAAGATGTCGCGGGCCATGGTGCCGCGCGCTGTCCCCTTCACCGCGCGCAGGGATTGCTCCATCACCTGCGGCAGGAAGCCGAAGTACACCCACCACCACATGCACGCCACGGCGACCGACACGATAATGGCGAACGCGGTGAGGCGGTCGAGCCCGCTGTTGGTGGCGGCGCCACCCGCGGCCACCAGCACCTCGCCCAGCGAGATGATGATGAACAGCGAGTGCCGTTCCACGAAGTGCTCGGGCACGATGTTCCATTCGCTGCCGGTGGCGCGAAGGCCAGCGAGCACGTTGAGGAGCGCGGCGAGCACCCACGCCGCGATTTGGGCGGTGCCGTGGAGGAACCCGCCGACGAACACCATCACCGGCGCGATGGCGGCCAGCGAGGCGTAGCGCAGGAAACCAGTTCGGATGCGTGGGTCGGCGAGTGCTTCGGTGGCGTGCATGCCGAGCACCAGTAGTTGCACGCCGAGGTAGGCGCTGCCGAACCAGATGCCGGTGCTGTGGAACACCTCAGGGATGCTGATGGTCATCAGCAGTGCGAACGGGATGCACCCAAGCACGAGGACCCGGGTGCGCGCGTTCTTCTCCAGGTCGATGGCGGTGCCAGCCCAGGTGAACTGCGACCACTGCCACCACACCAGCATGGCGATGAGCAGCCCCTTGGCGGTGCCGCTGCCGACGGGTTCGTGGCTGATCAGTGAGGCGATCTGAGTGACCGCGAACACGAACACCAGGTCGAGGAACAGCTCGAGATGGTTCGCGCTGCGCTCCTCCTCCTCCTCCTCGTCGAGATCCACGTCGGTGTGAGTATCGGCCACGGCCTACCTCCGGATGGCTGCTGCGTTGGCGTGTGCGGGGAACCCTTCGTGCGCGCTCATCGCGAGGATGGTGGGGGTCATCCGGTCGAGTGCGGTGGCATCGGCGCGGGCGACGGCGGTGCGCTTCAGGAACGTGTCGGCGGTGATGCCACTACTGACGTGCGCAAAGCCGCCGGTGGGCAGGCTGGCCGGGCAACCGATGACGAAGTTGCCAGCGCTGAACAGCGTGTGCTGCCCAATGAGGATCTCGCCGGCGTTCACCAGCAGGTCGAGCAGCTCGGCCTCTGCGTCGAGGGCCACCGCCACCTGCAGGTGCTCGGGGGCCCAGCGGTTGGCCACCTCCGCGGCCTCAGCGAGGTCATAGACCAGCACGCACCCGCCGTTGGCCCCGAGAGCGGCCCGAGCCGCCTCGGCGCGGGTGGCCGGAAGCAACGCGAGTTGCGTCGTGAGCTCGGCGTCGATGGCATCGGCCAGTTCGACGCTCGGAGTGATGAGCAGCACCGAGCTGTCGGTGCCGTGCTCGGCTTCGTTGAGCAGGTCGGCAGCGGCGAGGCGAGGGTCGGCAGAATGATCGGCGATGACCACGCTCTCGGTGGGCCCGAGGATCATCATCGTCGCGACGCCGTAGCGCTGCATCTCCACCTGCGCACAGGCCACCGGTGGGCTGCCGGGGCCGACGATCTTGCGCACCTGCGGGATCGACTCGGTGCCGAACCCGAGTGCCGCCACACCGGCCGGCCCGTTGACGCGGAACACGTTGGTGATGCCGAGCTTGCGGCACACCACGAGCACCGCCGGGTCGAAGCGGCCGCTGCCGTCGGGCACGGGGGGCACCACCAGCGCCAGCGTGGGCACGCGGGCGACGGTGGCGGGCACGGCCAGCTGGTAGGCCACGCTGGGGTAGCTGGCCTTGCCGCTGGGCACGAACAACCCGGCGCTGGTGATGGGCGTGATCTTCTCGCCCACGGTCAGCCCGGGCTCGCTCTCGAAGCTCCAGTCGGCCGCGCGCATCATCAGCTGCTCGTTGAACGCGCGCAGGTGCGAGATGGCGTCGTCGATGGCGGCGTCGACCTCGGGGCTCACCTGTGCGGCGGCCAGCTCGTCGTCGGTGGCCCGCAGTTGGTGCGGCTCCAGATGCACGTGGTCGAAGTCGCGCAGCGCTCGGCACACCGCCTCGTCTCCGTGCTCGCGCACGTCGTCGATGATGCGCCCGATGGCAATCTTCAAGTCGGCGTCGAAGATGGCGGTGAGCCCGCGCTGGCTCAACAGCTGCCGCTCCGGCTCGCCCATCGCCGACCAGGTCATCCGCCGCATCACCGACATGGCCGATGACGCTACCGCCCGCGCTTCTGGGTCTGATTCGTCCCATCTGGCCTTCTGGGTCCGAATCGTCTCGTACCCCGGGACTATCTCGACCCAGAAACCGGCCAGGTGGGCAGGGGAGGGCGCCGCTCGAACCAGGGCTGCGCCTGCTCCAGCTGGGCGGCCAGCTGCACCATGGCCAGGTCGTCGCCAGCTCGGGCCATGAAGTGCGTTCCGACCGGCAAGCCGGCTTGGTTCCACCACAGCGGCACCGACATTGCGGGCTGCCCGGTGCCGTTGGCCAGCGCGGTGAACGGCGAGTACGGCAGTACGTGGCGCAGGCGGTAGTCGAGGAAGTCGGTCCACCCGTCGGCGTCGTCGCGGCCCGACGCGAATCGCCCCAGCAGTGCGGGCGGCTCGCCCAACGTGGCGGTGAGCAGCATGTCGTAGGGCACCAGAAAGCCGGCCATCTGCCGGCCGATGGCGTGCACCGTCTCGATCGCGGCGAGGTAGTCGGCGCCACTGAGTGTCGCGCCCAACTCACAGGCCAGACGCGTGACCCGCTCGACGGAGTCGAGACCATCGACGACGTCGCGCACGCTCAGGTGGGTGCCGCACGCAACGATGTGCGACCACGCCCGCGTGAAACCTTCGATGTCGACGCTCGGTTCGTCGTCGACGACCTCGTGGCCCATCGCCGCGCACAGCGCGGCGGTGTGTTCGACTGCCGCCACGCAGTCGGGGTGAATTGCCTCGCCGGTGAACGAGCGATCGCTCACTGCGATGCGCAGCCGGCGCGGCGGCTCAGCGATAGCGGCGGTGAACATGTCGTGCAGCGGTGGCGCGTAGTACGGCGCACCCAGGTCGGGGCCAACGGTGGCATCGAGCAGCGCCGCGGTGTCGCGCACGGTACGGGTGAGAAACCCGTCGATGGCCATGCCTGCCCAACCCTCGCCAGCGGCGGGGCCGTCGGGCAGCAGCGCGCGGGTGGGCTTCACACCGAACAGGCCGCACGACGACGCCGGAATGCGCACCGACCCGCCACCGTCGCTGCCGTGCGCCATCGGCACCACCCCCGCCGCGACAGCCGCGCCCGAGCCGCCGCTCGACCCGCCCGAGACGTGCGCGGTGTTCCACGGGTTGCGCGTGGGGCGGCCGTACACCGCCGCCTCGGTGGTGACGCCGATGCCGAACTCGGGGCTGGTGGTGCGGGCGAAGGTCACCAGTCCGGCAGCGCGCAGTCGGCTGAACATCTCGCTGTCGTAGGTGTAGTGGTAGCCGTCGAACGCGGCCGAGCCCATCGACGTAGGGAAGTCGATGGCCTCGCCGCCGAGGTCCTTCAGCAGGAACGGCACCCCGGTGAACGGGCCCGCCGGCAGCCCGGCTGCAATCGAACGTCGAGCCGTGTCCGCCTGCACGTGCACGACCGCAGCGATGGCCTCGTCAGTGGCGACGACCAGTTGCAGCGCGACCGTCAGCAGTTCGTCGGCCGTGACCTCACCGGCATGCACCAGCGCCGCCAGCCCCAACCCGTCGTAGCCCACGTACTCGTCGATCCGCATCGGGGGACTCACGACCTCAGCTCATACCTTCAATGGCATTTGCCGCGAGCCTTGTGTTCGCGACTCCTCGATGCAGCGTACGCATGGTTGTGCGGGCTCGACCACCTCAGATCGGTCGCCACTGCGGTGCTCCAGTAGGTGCCGGGGAGGCTCAGGTGCAGGATCCGTTCGTGCCGCCGAGAATCCCGAACTCGTCGAGGAACTGCTCCTCGGTGTATCCGGCCGGGTCGATGGGGACGTCGTAGGTGCCGAATGAATAGCTGCCGTTGCCGAGGTCGACGGCAGTGAACCGCGGCGAGAAGGGGTCGGCGGGGCCGGTGACGTCGACGGGGAAGGAACCGTCGGGGCACACCCCGGTGACGAACACGACCCAACCGCCGCCGGACTGCTCGAGGCGATCGAACGTGAACGTCGGCTGGGGAATGGGAGCGCAGTTCTCGGCCACGAAGAGATCGATCTCAGCGACGATCGGCCGGAACATCGGTGAACTGGCGAGCGGGTCGTTCGGGTCGATCTCGATGTCGAGCAACTCTTGGATCGACGGCTTCAACTCCTCAGGAGCTAGTCCCAGCGCCTCCGTCAATTGCTGACGGAAAGAGATGATCAGGCCTTCGACGCCCTCGTCTCCAAAGAAGATTCCGCCCGGTAGAGATTGAGCCTTCTTCCAAGCAGCGCAGAACTCTGGCGAGGCGGCGAACTCGTCATCTCCATCCACCACTGTGGTGCCGGTCTCGAGGCCAGTGTCAGGAACGGTATCGAGGTCTGTGCTAGTGGCTGCGTCGATGGCGGGTTTCGTCGTCGTGCCGCCGCCACCGGTGCCCCCGCCGCCGGTGCTGCCGCCGCCGTCTCCGCCGCCACCACAGGCCGACGCGACCAGCACCAGGCTGAGTGCCACGATGCTGCCGACCCGGGCTCGGGTGTATCGACGCTGTCCGGGACCATCTGGATCCGGGAGACCGGCGTGATGAGCGGTACGAACGTGGGGGTGCGGGCGGCGCGCGACGGGCATCTGCACACTGGACCACGCGGGTGTTACGGGATGCGTTATCCGGCGCGGCAAACCAGGGGAGGTCCGTTGTAACGTGGGGACGTGAGGGAACCCGACATCTGCGTTCGCTTGCTCGGGCCAGTCTCGATCGTCGGCCCGGCCGGCCGACGGCCCGTCTCCGGGCGTCCGGCGGATCTGCTTGCGCTGCTCGCGTCGGATCCCGGGCGGCGCTGGAGCCGCGACCAGCTCCTCGCTGACCTCTGGTCCGACGCTCCGACAGCGTCCGCACCGACGGCGCTGCGCGTCTGCCTCACGCAGCTCCGGCGGGCGATCGAGCAGGTCGGGCGGGTGCCGGCGATCGAACATGACGCCAGCGGCTGGCGCCTGACGATCGCGTCGGAACAGGTCGACGCTGGCGCCCTCGATCAGCGCATCCGGCACCAGGGTGGCCGAGCCGCCAACGATCCGTGGACTGTCGCCGCCGAACTCCCGCTTTTGGCGGCGCTCGCCGAAGGCCCGCCGCTAGGCGGGTGCAACCCCATCGCAGCCCTCGACCCGTTGCGCCGACGGCTCGATGCCCTGGTCGAACGGGTCGACGATCACGCCGTTGACATGCTGACGCGCACCGGGCTCGCAGCGGCGCTCGAACCGACGCTCCGCGCACGCTGCGAGGCGGAGCCGGACAACGAGCAAGCGACCACCTGGCTTGCTCGGTGCCTCTACCACAGAGGCCGCCACGAGGAGGCGGCCACCGTGGTGGCGACGACGTTAGCAGCCCTCGCTCTGCGAGGGCTGCTCCCATCGGCCGCGATTCGTTCGGTCGAGTTCGGGGTCCTGAATCACAACCCGGGCGCGCTCGGTCTAGCCGCCGCTCCGCAGGGCGCGCCGCGCGGCGTACTACCTTCCGCGCCCGCTGCCCTCGTCGGGCGAGCTTGCGAGCTGGCCGCCCTCGATGCTGCAGAGCGCGCAGCGGCCGCAGGGCCTCGAGCTGCGGTCGTCGTCATCGAGGGCCAGGCGGGCATCGGCAAGTCCGCGCTCGTCGGCTCCTGGGCATCCGCCGCAGCTACTCGAACGCAGGTCCTCCACGGGTGTTGCGTGCCTGACAGCCCGCCCTTCGTCGCCATCCTGCAGGCGATACCCGGGCTCGCCGAGCGCTTCGAGAAGGACGAGCTGGCTGACTTGGATCGCACTCGCCTCCTCATCGCCGCCGCCACCGCGGTGGCCTCGTCGAATAAGCCGGTGGCGATCATCATTGACGACGCCCACTGGGTCGATGCCGGGACCGCTGCTGTCCTACAGCACTTGCTGGCGGTCGCGCAGGCACCCCTCCTTCTGGTGTTAGCGACCCGTCCCGAGCGCGGCGATGTTCTCGATCGCCTTCTTGCACGCACCCATCGCGACGGATGTTCGACACATCTGCCGATCGGCCCGCTCGATGATGGTGACGTGCGCAACCTCGCGCAGAGGTTTCTTGGCGGGCCAGATGGGCCGGACGCCGTCGACTCCGTGGTGTTGCGGGCCCGTGGCCACCCGCTGTTCGCCGTCGAGCTGGCGGCGGGTCACCTCAACGGGGCGGCGGCAGGCCTCCCGCCGAGCGCCGGAACCATCATGGGTGAGCGGCGGCGCCAGCTCGATGAGGAGGCTTCGGACGTCGTCGACCTTGTCGCCGTGCTCGGCGGCTCCGCCTACCTCCACGAAGTCGTCGGCATCACGGGTCGATCCACCCTCGCATGTGCCGCCGCGGTCGCTCGGGGTGCAGCTAGCGGCCTCCTCGTCGACGGCGCGCCCATTCGGTTCTCACATCCCCTGTACGCCGAAGCCGCCGTGGCGGCCCTCGGCGCGTCCAGGCGCAGCGCTCTCCACGCAACCGTGGCGGCGGTGCTCCAGGTGGTCGAACCCCTACGGACCCTGCGGGCGGCCCGGCACGCCCTGCGTGCCGGAGAATTGCATCCCGACCGCGGCTCCCTCGTCGCCCAAAGCGCCCGCGCCGCCGCCCTCGCTCTCGCATTCGAGGACGCCCTGGACGTGCTCGACGAACTCGACCGGTCAGCGCCCGAGCTCTATGACGACGTCAGGTCGATGGCTGAGCTGGTCCGGGCCCTTGCTGCCGGCGGCCTCGGCCGTCCCGCCGCTGCCGCTGCGCACCTTGACACCGCGCTGGCACTGGCCCGGCGGGCTAGCGATCCCGGTGCGATCGCCCTTGTGGTCCAGGCACACCAACTCTTCGGGACCGTGCCGTCATCGGTGGCCCTCGTCCCGCTCCTGACGGACGAGGTCCTTCCCGGCCTCGCCGCCTCGAACAACGACCTCCTGCTGCTCGACGCGATCTGGGCAGCTGGGCTCGTCTTCATCGCCGATCCTGCGGTCACTGCCGGGCTCGCTGACGAGGCCGAAGCTGTCGCAACCCGGGTCGGTACTGACCGCGCAAAGGCGATCGCCGGCTATGTACGTTGCTACGCCGCCTTTGCAGCGGGCGACCCCGTCGCCGAGGTCGAGGCCCACGTCGAGATCGGGCTGAGGGCGGCTCGGCGTGCGCGCGACCCGTTCCTCGAGAACAACTTCCTGGCGCTTGCGCAACGGGTCGCCCTCCAGCAGGGCGACCTCCAGGCGGCCTGGCGCATGAGCGACGAGCAACTCGCCATTGGGCCGGTGCCTCAACAGGCACGCCGCGACGCCCGGGTCCAGGCGCGTCGAGCCGGCATCCTCCTGTGCCGCGACGAGCTGGACGAGGCGAGTGCCTTGATGGCCGACGCCTTCGCCGCAGGCCGGGCTGCGGGGAGCGACGACGCCATGCCCACGTTCGCTGCGCAGACCTACCTTCTCCGGCTGGCACAGGGCCGGCTGCACGAGCTCGGAGGCCACCAGTCGATCGAGTCGGATGTTCGTGCCACGCGGGTCGGTGCGGTCCTGGCACTTGCGGCCGCAGGACGCGCTGAGGCCGCAGCGGCGGCTGCCGACGCCGTTGGTGATCCGACACAGTTCGACGGGCTCAATGCGCTCGTCGAGTCAGTGCTTTGGGTCGATGCATGCCGCGCCACAGGGCGGCCGATCGACAGGCGCACGGCGGCGCATGTGGCATCGCGCGTCCACGAGCACGCCATCGTCGGTCTGTCGGCCTTTGCGTCCTTTGGCCCGGTCCGTCGCGCCCATGCCCTCGTCCTCGCGGCCGACGGCCGCCAAGACCTCGCAATCGTTCAGCTCCGCCAGACAATCATGGAGTGCGACCTCCACGGGAACGCGCTCTGGTCGCGCCTGGCCCTCGACGACCTCCGGTCGATCGACGGCTCACGCTGAGACCGCCCTGCTCTCACTGCTGCCACAGGCCCCAGGAGCTGCAACCGATGGAGATTCCGGCGCTCGGTGGTGCGACGATCGCTGCCCCTTCGAGACCTTCAGCTGCTCGATGACCCTTGCGGCCCCGGATAACGCATCCGTTACACCCGGGTGGTCCAGTATGCAGATGCCTGTCGTGCGCCGCCCCCACCTTCACGTTGATACCGCTCACCACGCCGATCTCCCGGATCGAGCTGGTCGCGGACAGCGTCGGCACACCCGAGCCCGAGTCGGCAGCATCGTGGCCCTCAGCATGGTGCTGGTCGCGTCGGCCTGTGGAGGCGGCAGCAACGGCGGCGGCACGTCGCCCACCGCAACGGACGTGGCCATCACAACTAGTGCGCCCTCCACTGTGGCGCCATCGACCGTTGAAACGACCGTCCCCGTGAATGCGTTTGCGTCGGCGTCCGCCATTGTGCAGGGTGTTGAGCTGAAAGTTGGTGAGGGTGAGTACACCGCCATCACCGGTGCCGAATCTGTAGCGGCGGGCGACAGTGTGCGAACCGATTCAGCCGGCTTCGCTGAGGTCTCGTATCCTGATCAGTCGATTACCCGGCTCGATGTTGACACCGAGTTCGAACTCGTTTCCATCGTCGAGTCCTCTGGTGTCACGAAGACGCGCACCAAACTCAACTCCGGACGCATGTGGAACCGAGTGCAGAGCCTGGGTTCCGACGGTGAGTTCTGGGTGGAAACCTCGGTGGCCACGGCCAGGGTGCACGGCACAGGATTTCTGGTGGAGTGCAGAGAGGTCGGCGCCTGCAAGTTCACGGTGCTTGACGGCACTATTGATATCGAGATTAACGGGATGGAACCATTCACGCTTGAAGCGCCAAAGTCGGTCTTTGTCGCTACGGACGGTAACCGCACTCCTGTGCTCCTCCCGTTCGATGAAGCCTTCGGTGACCCTTGGGTGGTCGACAATGCCGCACGCGACGTTGCTGTCGGTTTTCCTTCGAGTGCTGAGATCTACCAAGAGTTCGGGCCCCTATTCGGGTCACTTTCCGGCACTTTCGACGGCGAACGCACCGTCGATTCATTCGAGTGTTCCGACAATCCAACCTGTAAATATCTGGAGTCAGTTGGCGACGTGGCCCCGCGTAGTTACACCTTCTCCATCGACTGCAGTGCTGGCTATCCTTGTGTTGGGCAAGCGATCACTGACTACAAGCACGCCGGCGAGGTCCGTCAAGCCAGTGTGCCGATGTTGTTCGATGGAGCCGTGTTCACATGGGATCTCGCAGGGGATGTCCAGGAATGCACTCTCGACAACGGCGAAGTATTTGGACGGGTGGACTATGTCATCGAGTGGACTCTGACACCGACGGCCGCAGAGATCCGTGATGACAAGTACGTGGTGACTGATGTGGCGCTGGCAGGCGTCGCCGTCAACACTGTGACGACGAGCGCTCCGGAGTGCGCCTCGAATAACGGGCTCAACGGGGGTACTGGCCGTGAGATCGCATCTGCGACAGCCACGAGAACTGCATGATTTACCTGTATGGTCGGCTCCGATGCTGGCTTGGATCACGCAAGAACAGCAAGTTCAATTGGTCACCAGCGGGGGAGTCAGACATGGCACGGCAACTCAGAAAATTGCTGGTTGCGGGGGCGTTCGTGTTGTCCGCGTGCGGGGGTGGCGGCTCGTCGGCCGAGACGACTGCCGACCTCACAACGGTTGCGCCCATCACCACGGCGCCCACCACGACGCCCACCACGACGGCACCCCCGAGCGTTTCACCAATGGCGAATCCCATCGACCAGGGCGTCGAAGCGAAGATTGGAACGGCCGACTACGGCGCCATCTCCGCCGCCACAGCGATGGCGGCGGGCGACCGTGTCCGCACCGACGCCACCGGCTTTGCCGAGATCTCCTACGCCGACGGCTCGATCACCCGGCTTGACGCCGACACCGAGTTCGAAATCGTCTCCGTTGCCGAGATGGCCGGCGTTTCGACCACGCGCACCCACCTCGAAACTGGACGAGTGTGGAACCGAATGCAGAGCCTCGGCTCCGAGGCCGAGTTCTCGATCGACACGTCGGTGGCAACGGCCAGCCTGCGCGGTGCGGCGTTCCTCATCGAGTGCAGAGTCGTCGGTTCGTGCACCTTCACAGTGCTCGAGGGCGCTATTGACATCATCATCGACGACGTGAGCGCCCTCGTCCTCGAGGCGCCAGGATCGGTGAAGGTCGATGCCTCCGGTGCCAGTGAACCATTGCAACTGCCGTTCGACGAAGCCTTCGGAGACCCATGGGTCGTCGACAACTCCACACGCGACGAGCTCGTTGGGTTCTCATCGGGAGCGCAGCTCTATGAGGAGTTCGGACCCGCATTCGGCTCGCTCGCCGGCACGTTCAGCGGCGAACGCACTGTCGTCGGGAACGAATGTCTCGAGACCCCGACCTGTGAAACCAAAGTCGAAGTCGGGGATGTGGCCCCGCGTTCGTACACCTTCTCGGTCGACTGCACCACGGGCTACCCATGCCTCGGTCAAGCACTCACCGAGTCCAGTCAAGATGGCGTGGCCATCCAGGTCGATGTTCCGCTGCCGTTCGACGGAGCCACGTATACGTGGAGCATCTCGGGATCGGCCCGTCAATGCGAGTTCGAGGAAGCCGGCCCGAAGTACGGCGAGGTCGACTATCTCCTCGACTGGACGCTCACACCATCGGCCGCGGAGATCCGCGACGGCAAGTATGTGATCACCCAGGTGACGATCGCGGTCGTCGCCGTCTACA
>Ga0105047_10012555_pt1 | contig 13626 bp, 12 predicted proteins | sample MAT04_FD_78384 | JGI IMG/M metagenome (GOLD analysis project Ga0105047, IMG submission 78384) | Freshwater microbial communities from Lake Fryxell liftoff mats and glacier meltwater in Antarctica - MAT-04 (megahit assembly) | ecosystem: Environmental > Aquatic > Freshwater > Ice > Liftoff...
GCAGTGCGCCCGCGCGGTCGACGAGTTCCTCATGGGCTGCTCCAACCTGCCGCGCTGACGTAACGTGTCAGAGACGTTCCGTGCCCGGGACGCGCCTCGCTCGAGCCGGGGCGGACGCAGGCGCGGTAGATGTCTGCTGCGTCAGGCGCGCAGTGAACTCTCCTATACTCGGCTGTGCCGGAGCGGTCGTGCGCTACATGTCGTGACCGCACTGGCAGGCCACTCCCGGCCGGTAAATCACTTGAAACACCGAGGTCCCAACGTCCCATGTCTCCATCGACGCTTCTCAATGACCGTTTTCTGCGCGCCGCGCTGCGCCAGCCGGTCGATCGGACCCCAGTCTGGGTCATGCGCCAGGCCGGACGCTACCTGCCCGAGTACAACCAGACACGCGCGCGTGCCGGCAGCTTCGTCAAGCTGATGAAGTCACCGGTGATGGCGGCGGAAGTCACCATGCAACCGATCGAGCGGTTCGATCTGGACGCGGCGATCGTGTTTTCGGACATCCTGACCGTCCCGGATGCGATGGGGCTGGGCCTGTATTTCGCCGAGGGAGAAGGCCCGCGCTTCGAGCGGCCGCTGCGCGATCCCCAGGCGATCGCGGCGCTACGGTTGCCCGACCCGGCAACCGACTTGCGCTACGTGATGGATGCAGTCTCCGAGTGCCGCCGCAGCCTGGCCGGCAAGGTGCCGCTGATCGGCTTTTCCGGCAGCCCGTTCACCCTGGCCTGCTACATGATCGAAGGTGGCGGCAGCGACGATTTTGCCCGGGTGAAGCAGCTGATGTACAGCGACCCGGCAACGATGCACAAGCTGCTCGAGATCAACGCGCGCGCGATCAGCATTTACCTTGACGCGCAGATCGAAGCGGGCGCCCAGGCGGTGATGCTGTTCGATACCTGGGGTGGCATGCTGGCTGCCGATCGCTATCGCGACTTCTCGCTGCGCTACCTGCAGCAGATCGTCAGCTCGGTTCGGCGCGAGGCTGACGGCCGACGGGTACCAGTGATCGTGTTTACCAAGGGTGGTGCCGTCTGGCTGGAGTCGATTGCTGCGATCGGCGCCGATGCGATCGGCCTGGATTGGACCCTGGATATCGGCGAAGCGCGGCGCCGGGTGGGTGACCGAGTGGCGCTGCAAGGTAATCTGGACCCGATGGTCATGCTGACCAATCCGGCTACGATCGAAAGCGAAGTGGAGCGTATCCTGACCAGCTACGGGCACGGAAGCGGACATGTATTCAACCTCGGTCATGGCATCACCCGGTTCACGCCGCCGGAACATGTCGGGGTCCTGGTCGATGCCGTCCATCGGCGAAGTCAGCGGTTCCACCTGGACCACTGAGCGACCGCTGAGCGAAGCCGGCGGCCGGGTTTGCTCCAGGACGGCCCGCATTGCGGCATTGGCAGGACGCGCTTATTCACAACTTGCTGATTCATAGGGATTTCTGCCAGTTCTTTACCGAAACTGTCGATCCGTTTGCAAGTCCTTGTTTACAATGGCGTTTAGTACTGGGTGATCGACAGCTTGAGGGTCGGCCAGTGTCCAGGCGGCTGCCCGGGGCACCTTGACGAAAACTATCGACAAAGTTATCCACAAGTTTGACCCACCTGTGACCGGGGTGGACGAAGCGCTGCAGGCTGTAGTCCAGGTGGCACTTGACCTTCCCCTGGACCGACTGTTCGACTACTGGAACCGGGGCGCGGGCAGGGCTGACATCGGCAGGCGGGTCGCGGTACCGTTCGGGCGGAGTTCGGCGACCGGCATCATTGTCGGACTGGACGGGGCAAGCGAGGTGGCCGACGCGCAACTCAAGCCGATCGGCATGGTCGATCGTTCGATCGAACCGATCGCCCCGGACGTGATCGCGACCCTGCGCTTCGCCAGCAGCTATTACCAGCATCCGTTCGGCGCAGCGCTTTTTGCTGCACTCCCTCCGGCAGCATCAGCGGCGGGTTCCGCCCGGCCTGCGCGGCCGGAGGGCTGGCGCCTCACGGACGCAGGACGCTTGCGTCAGCACGCGCCGGGTACGCGACCGGCACCAGCCCAGCAGCGCCTGCTCGATCTTCTGGCCACCCAAGCGGTGCTGCCGGACACGCAACTGGTAACCTGCGGGCCGCGCGAGACGTCCACGCGCGCCATGCTGCGGCAATTGTTGCAGCATGGCTGGGTCGAGGGTGTGCCGGCTGGGGGTGCACCGGCCGGCGGTGTACCGGCCGAGAGTATGCTGGCCGAGGGTGTGCCGGTCGAGGGTATGCTGGCCGAGGGTGTGCTGGTCGAGGCCTCCGTCAGGGCGCCGCCTCCCGGGCAGTCGCGGCGGCCATCACCTTCATCCCGGTTCGCGCTGACCGAAGCCCAGGCCGCAGCCATCGCAACGCTCGAGGGCGCACTCGACCAATTCGGGGTACATCTGTTGTTCGGCGTGACCGGCAGCGGCAAGACCACCGTCTACGCCCGGTGCATGCGCCAGTGCCTCGCCGGTGGCGGCCAGGCGCTGATGCTGGTGCCGGAGATCAATCTCACCCCGCAACTGGAGTCTGCCCTGAGCGCAGAACTGCCGGGCGCGCGGATCGTCGTGCTGCACAGCGGGCTGCCGGTGGCCGAGCGCCGGCGGCGCTGGCAGGCTGCCGCCACCGGTCAGGCGGACGTGGTCGTCGGCACCCGCCTTGCGGTGTTCACCTCGATGCCGCGACTCGGGCTGATCGTAGTCGACGAGGAGCACGACGGTTCGTTCAAGCAGGAGGAAGGGCTGCGCTACCATGCCCGCGACATTTCGGTCTGGCGCGCCCGTGCCAGGCAGGTGCCGGTGGTGCTGGGCAGCGCCACGCCGGTGCTGGAGACGCTGCACAACGCGCAGTCCGGACGCTATCGATTGCTGCAGTTGGCGGCCAGACCGACCGGTCCGATGCCCTCGATCGAACTGATCGATCTGCGCCGCTACCCGAAAAATGCTGCGCACAATCCCGGGCTGTCCGAGCCGCTGCTTAACGCGCTTTGCGCCCAGCTCGAGCGCGGGGAGCAGAGCCTGGTCCTGGTCAACCGCCGGGGTTATGCCCCGGTAGTGCGCTGCAACAGCTGCGCCTGGGTCGCTGGCTGCCCGCGCTGCAGCGCCCGCCTGGTGCTCCACCAACGGCAGCGCGGCTTGCGCTGTCACCACTGCGGGCTGTTCGAACGTCCACCGCAGCATTGTCCCACCTGCGGCAACCCGGACCTGACGCCGCTCGGGCTGGGTACCGAGCGCCTGGAGGAAACCCTGGCCCGGCTGCTGCCTGGCGCGCGCATGCTGCGCATCGACCGCGATTCCATGCGCACCCCGGCGGCCTGGGCGCATGCCCGCGAGCAGATCCAGCGGGGGGAAGTCGATCTCCTGGTCGGCACCCAGATGCTGGCCAAGGGCCATGATTTCCCCCGGTTGACGTTGGTCGGCGTGGTCGATACCGACCAGACTCTGTACAGCAGCGACTTTCGCGCGCCAGAACGTTTGTTCGCTCTTCTGACCCAGGTTGCCGGCCGTGCCGGCCGCGCCGATCTGGCCGGTCGGGTACTCATCGAGACCGCGGTGCCTCAGCATCCGCTGTTCTCGGCGCTGACCAGGCACGACTACACTGCATTCGCCAGCCAACTGCTGGACGAGCGCCGCAGACTTGGACTGCCCCCGTTCTCGCACCAGGCGATCCTGCGCGCCGACGCGCTCGCGCTGGCCGACGCGCTCGCCTTCCTGGCCGAGGCGGCGCGCCAGGCCACTGCGATCGATGCCTCGATCACGCTCTACGATCCGGTGCCGGCGCTGCTGGTCCGGCGCGCCGGACGCGAGCGGGCCCAGTTGCTGGTGCAGTCCAGAAGCCGGGGTCGCTTCCAGCGTTTCCTGTCGATCTGGCGGGCGCGGATCGCTGCACAGCGGGCGCCGCGGGTGCACTGGATACTGGACGTCGATCCGCTCGAACTCTGAGCCGGGCAGCATTGATGGACCGGTGCCCGATCGATAGCGGCCGCCAGCGGCGGCGACGGCCCGCAGCCTCGCCCGGGCCAAGTAAACTAGAGACCTGAACCAGCCACCGACCCAGCCACCTCAGCTAGCCACCCTCGCGCAATGCAGCACCCCAATGGGCCGCAGCCTCGCCTGCCTCACAACCCGGAACCGATGGCCGCCACCGATCTGAAATCAATCTGCACCGCTCTGCTCGAGCAGGCGCTGGCCGTGGTCGCCCCGGACAGCGGTCTGTCGGTGCAGCTGGAGCGGCCGAAACAGCGCAGTCACGGCGATTTCGCCTGCAACCTCGCCTTGCAGCTGGCCAAGCCCTTGCGGCAACCGCCGCGCGAGGTTGCGGCGAGGCTGATCGCCGCACTGCCGCAATCTGGCGCCATCGAGCGCGCAGAGATCGCCGGCCCGGGATTCATCAACCTTACCGTGTCGCGCGCGGCCAGACGCGCTGTGGTCGCGCTGGTGCGCGCCCAGGGTGATCGCTACGGCAACAGTACCCTCGACGTTCGGCAGCAGGTGCAGGTCGAGTTCGTCTCGGCCAACCCGACCGGCCCGCTGCATGTCGGTCATGGGCGCGGGGCCGCGTATGGCGCGAGTCTCGCCAACGTGCTGACCGCGGTCGGTTACGAGGTCAGCCGCGAGTACTACGTCAACGATGCCGGCCGGCAGATGGACATTCTGGCCCTGTCCACCTGGCTGCGCTATCTCGATCAGGCTGGACAGACCGTCGAGTTCCCGCCGAACGCTTATCGGGGCAACTATGTGCGCGACATGGCGATGGCGCTAACCGCCGGCCATGGGCCGCGCTTCACTCGATTGGCGTCCGAGGTGCTGGCCGGTACACCCGGCCTGCCGGATGCCGGGCGCGACGATGCCGAAGCGAAGGCGCAACGCGAGACCCACCTGGATGCCCTGATCGAGTCCGCGAAGCGGCTGCTCTGCGACGACTACCGGATCGTGCATCAGTATGCGCTGGACACCCAGCTCGCCGACGGCCGAGACGACCTGGACGGCTTCGGCGTCACCTTCGATCGCTGGTTCTCGGAAAAATCGCTGTTCGACAGTGGCGCGGTCGCGCGCGCAGTCGAGGGGCTACAGGCGGCGGGTCACCTCTACCGCGACAACGGGGCGCTATGGTTCCGTTCCACCGCCTTCGGCGACGAGAAAGACCGGGTCGTACAGCGCGAGAACGGTGCGTTTACCTACTTCGCATCGGATATCGCCTATCACCTGGACAAGTTCGAACGCGGCTTCGACCGCGCGATCGATGTCTGGGGCGCCGACCATCATGGTTATATTGCGCGGGTGACCGGCGCGCTGCGCGCGAGCGGGGCAGACGCCCAGCGGTTGACCGTGGCGCTGGTGCAGTTTGCCGTGCTGTATCGCAACGGCGAGAAGGTGTCGATGTCCACCCGCTCGGGCCAGTTCGTCACCCTGCGCGAACTGCGCGCCGAGGTCGGCAACGATGCGGCACGCTTCTTCTATGTCCTGCGCAAAAGCGACCAGCACCTCGATTTCGACCTCGACCTGGCCAAATCGCGTTCCAACGAGAACCCGGTTTATTACATCCAGTACGCCCATGCGCGCATCTGCAGCGTGTTCGAACAATGGACGTCCGAGGGCGGCCTCGCGGCCCTGGACGGCGTCGACCTGTCGCCGCTGGACGGGACGCATGAGCTGGCGCTGATCGACCGGCTGGCCGCATGGCCGGAGACGCTTGAACTCGCCGCCTCCGAGCTCTCGGTGCATGGCATCGCCTTCTACCTGAAAGATCTCGCCGGCGACTTCCACAGTTTCTACAACGCGGAGAAAGTGCTGGTCGAAGCGCAGCCCATACGCCTCGCGCGGCTTGCCCTGCTGGACGCGGTACGCACGGTGCTCGCCAATGCCTTGCGCCTGCTCGGCGTCAGTGCACCGGTCCGGATGTAGACCTGGATGAGCCGCGACTACAAGAAGCCAGAACCGAAAGGACGCACAGGTGCGATGATGCTTGGCATCTTCGTCGGTCTGGTGCTCGGCCTGATCGCCGCGCTTGCAATCGCGTTCTACCTCAATCGCGCAGCCAATCCTTTCGCGGCGCGCGACAAGCCAGCCGCCACGACCGCCCCGGCCAAGGGCGCGCCCGGCACTGCAGTGACCCCGCCCGGCACGATTGGCACGACGACGGGCGGCACGAGTACGTCTGGTACCAGTACGTCTGGAACGAGTACGTCTGGAACGAGTACGTCGGGTACCGGCTCAGCGGCCGACCCGGGCAAGACAGGTACCGAGGGCAAGCCTCGCTTCGATTTCTACACGATACTCCCGGGCGTGGAGCAGACCGCGACCGAGCACGACTTGCGCAACCGCAAGGCCGATGCGAAGTCGCCTGTGCGGGAGCGGTTCTTCCTGCAGGCAGGCGCATTCCAGAATGCGCAGGATGCAGACAACCTGAAGGCACGACTTGCGTTGCTCGGACTGGAAGCCGTCATCCAGACCGCCAATCTCGGCGACAAGGGGACCTGGCACCGGGTTCGCCTGGGTCCGTTCGACGATGCCGATACACTGACCCGGGTACGCGCCCAGCTGGCCGGCAGCGGCATCGAAGCCGCGCCGATCAAGGTTCGCGACAAATCGCCGCAGTAAAGACAACCCCGACGGAGATACACCGATGCTGAGCAGATTCCTGAAAGCGGTCGCGATCGCCGGCCTGGTCGCCCTGACTGCCCCGGCGCTGGCGCAACTCACGCCTGGCAAGGACTACCGCGTGCTTGATCCGGCGCAGCCGGTCGATAACCCCAAGCGGATCGAAGTGATCGAATTCTTCTGGTACGGCTGTCCGCACTGCGCCGATCTGCAGCCGGCATTGAAGACCTGGCTGAAGAAGAAAGCGCCCGACATCGAGTTCCGCAGCGTCCCGGCGGTGTTCCGCGAGAGCTGGATTCCGCATACCCGGCTGTTCTACACGCTGGAGGCCATGGGTCTGCTGGACAAGCTGCATGAGGAGGTATTCAAGGCGATCCACGAGCAGAAGGTCGATCTGGGCGATCTGGCAAAGATGCAGGCCTGGGTCGGCAAGCGTGGCTTCGATGCCAAGCAGTTTGGCGAGGTCTACAACTCGTTCGGCGTGCAGAGCCGGGTGCAACGCGCGATCCAGATGAGCAAGTCCTACGGGTTGTCCGGCACGCCCACGCTGGTGGTCAACGGTCGATACCTGACCTCGCCCGCGATGACCCAGGGGCTGGACCGAACCTTCGCGGTGATCGATCAACTCGCTGCCCAGATCCGCGCGGGCAGCCCGCCTGCGAAGTAGGGCGCCATGGGTGACTGCCCGTCTGTACCCGCCTTCCGGCCAACGCTGCGTCGTCGGCAACTGCTGCTAGTCGGCGGCCTGCTTGCGGCGTCGCTGCCGGTCGCCAGCCGCGCGCAGGCGCAGGGTGCGCCGCGCGCCGGCACCGACTACCGCACCCTGCCTGCACCGCAATCGGCACCTGCCGACCGGATCGAGGTACTCGAGTTCTTCTACTATGGCTGTCCGTTCTGCTTCCAACTTGAATCCTTGCTGATCGAGTGGCTGAAGCGCCTGCCGCCGGAGATCGTGTTCGACCGGGTGCCGGTGATCGGCCGCGACAGCTGGGAACCGCTGGCGCGTCTGTACTTCGTGCTGGTGGAACTCGGGGCGGTCGGGTCATTGCATGCGGCAGCGTATCGAGCGTTCCACAACGATGGCGTGGCTCTGGGCCAGCCGGATGTGGCCGCCGACTGGGCGATCCGCAACGGCTTGGACCGCGCCCGGTTCAGCGCCGCCTGGCGCTCGGAAAAGACCACCGCGCTGGTCGCCCGGGCTCGAAGGATGACCGATGATTACGACATCCAGGCTACTCCATCGATCATCGTCGACGGAAGGTTGCTCACGTCCAGCGGGCTGACCAATGGCGTGTCGGCGCTGCTGCCGATGGTCGATCGCCTGATCGTGCTCGCCCGTGCCGAACGGGCACGCGCGAAACCAGCCTGAGCCGCACTGTCCCGGTGAACGTTGCGGGCGCTGGCGCAGCTCGCAGCATCTTCATCACTGGCGCCTCGGCTGGCATCGGCCGAGCGCTGGCGGTTCATTATGCACAGCAGGGCTGCAGCGTCGGGGTCACCGCGCGCAGAGCGTCGGTTCTGGACACGCTGTGCGCCGACTTTCCCGGCCGGATCGTCGGATTCACCGCAGACGTGCGCAACGCCCTGGCGATGCAGGATGCGGCTCACCGATTCATCGACCGCTGCGGCTTGCCAGACATCGTCTATGCCAATGCCGGCGTCAGTGTCGGCACCTTGACCGAACACAGTGCGGACGCCGAAGTGTTCCGCGAAGTGATCGAAACCAACCTGCTCGGCCTGGTGCACACCTTCGCGCCGTTCCTGGTGCCGATGCGGGGCCGCGGCAGCGGCATACTGGCCGGGATCGCCAGCGTAGCCGGCGTTCGCGGGCTGCCTGGAGCGAGTGCTTACTCTGCATCCAAGGCTGCAGCCATAGCCTATCTTGAATCGCTGCGCATCGAAGAACGGGGCAACGGCCTGCGTGTCGTCACCGTCTGTCCTGGCTATATCGCCACCGACATGACCGCCGCAAACCCGTACTGGATGCCGTTCCTGCTGCAGGTCACCGATGCCGCGCAGCGAATTGCACGGGTCACCGAACAGGGACGCGCATACGCGATAGTGCCTTGGCAGATGGCGCTGGTCGCGCGTTTGATGCGCATGATGCCGAACGCGCTCTGGGACCGCCTGTCGTCGCGCGGCGGACGAAAGCCGCGCCGGACCGGATAGCCTGTACCGCGGTAGCCCGGGAAAGTGGGGACAGACCCTGAGGGTGTGTCCCCTGGCCGCGACCCTGGCCGCTGGCGGATTGCCCGAACCGGACGCCAGCGCCTTGCGCGAAGATGTTAGTCGAAGAACCCGGAGGCGCCGAGTTCCTCGGTCAGGGCGCGATAGTCACGCGCGCCCGGACTGGCGGGCGACTGGCTGAAGATGTCCTTGCCATACATCGGGCTCTCGGCGAGCGCGACGTTCTCGACGATTCGGGTCTCGCAAAGCGTGGCGCCGTAGCGGCGCGACAGTTGGTCGAAAATGCCGGCGGCGAGGTTGCGCCGCCCGTCGTACCGGGTGACCACCACCCGGCGCTTGAACTTTCGGTTCAAGCGGGTTTCCAGCACGTTCAGCGCTGAATCGAGCCGATGCACGCCTTGCAGCGACAGGTAGTCCGCCGACACCGGGATCAGCACACAGTCGGCAGCGATCAGCGCATTGAGGGTGAGCACCCCCAGCATCGGGCAGCAGTCGATGAAGACCGGCCCGCGCTGCGCAGTGTCCTGGATCATCGCGGCGATCCCCTGGCGCAGCTTGCCGGAAATTCCCGGATCGCTGGCATGCAGGGCATCGACCTTGGACAGATCGAGCGACCCGGGCAGCAGCCGGACCCGCTGCGGCGTGGCACGCAGCAACCCGCTCAGCGGCGTGTTCTCGGCGAAGAACGCGTAGCAGCTGTCGCTGTTGGCGAACGCGCGGAAGCCGAATGCGAGCGTCAGATGCGCCTGTGGATCGAGATCGATCGCGATCGGCGACAGACCGCGATGCGCAACCGCCACCGAGACATTGAGCGTGGTAGTGGTCTTGCCGACGCCGCCCTTCTGGTTGAATACTGCTATGACGCTCAAAGGGCCGTCCGCCTCATCCGACGACTGGCTGCAGCGCCGCTTCGAGAAACCGTTCGATCGCCTGCTCGACCGTCGATGGCTCGCCCGACCCGGCGGCCAGCCGCGTCGACGCTGGATAGAAGTGGCCGACGCCCGGAATGCAACAAGCCGTCACCTTCAACCCGACCCTCGCGGCATGCTCGACCAGAGCCGGTGCCTGTTCACGCACATAGTCGAGGTCGTTCTCACCCCAAAGGGCGAGCACTGGCGGTTCACCGTCTGCGCCGGTGACATGCCGGTGCAGCTCATCCACACCGAGGTAGCCGGAGATCGCCACCAGCGCGGCCACTTCAGCCTGTCGCGCAAACACCGCATGCATTGCGGAACGACCGCCAGCGGAGAAACCGCCGGCCGCGATGCGCCGCGGGTCGACCCCGAACCGGATTGCCTGCGCACGCACCCAACCGATAGCGGCGGTGAAATCGGCCGCCGCCGCTTCGATGCCATTGGCAACCATTTCGCTGGTCGCAGGCGGCAGGTTCATCTGTGTTCGCACGACATCCATGCGCGAGCGCGCCACCCGGTCCGGAAAAACCAGCACCGGGATCGTGCCCGGATCCGGGTCTTCCGGAATCAGCCGGTAGTCGATCGAGAAGCAAACATAACCTTTAGCAGCAAAGTGCCGACAGTAGTCAGCGATCGAGGTGTTCTTCGGTCCATCCTCCTTGACCGTGTCGTCTTCCTTGGACCCACGATGAAACGCGCCTCCGAAGGCCATGATCAGCGCCGGACAGGCGCCGATCTCCCGGTACGCGGCCGGCGGATGATAGACATCCAGCCTGACCGGGCGCTGCTTCGGGTCGTCGCCGGTGAAGCCGATGCCGCCGCGCGCGTACTCGATGTCGCGACTGACCTCGACCGCAGCAGCGCTGTCCTGCGTGCTTGCCCGACCATCCATCCGAACCCCTCCGATTCGATCTGCCGATGTCACACCCGACCGGCTGCCGCGCCCCGACAGGCCGCGCATTGTCCAAGCGGTATGGCCCCAGCGTCAACAGGAGATTGCGTGGCGGCCCGGTCGAGGCGACGATTTCGTCTCCAGCCCGCACGTCGCGGCGATGTTCTTCAGAGTGGACGCTTGATCGATGCCGGCCGGCGCTTCCGGCTTCGATTGCCGGCCCCGATTACCGACCACATAGCTCAGTGCACGCTCGCCCTGGGCAGTTGCGGCACCACCTTCTGCATGAACAGCTTGATGCTCTGTTCAGCCACCTCATAGGCCATCGGCCCTATGCGAAACACTGCGATCAGGCCGCCGACCCCGATTGCATCGATCTTCGCCAGTTCTTCAGCCACCGTCGCCGGCGAGCCGAAGATCATCGAGTGGCGAATCTCGTTGCGGGCGGCTGGCGCAGTTTCCTTTTTCATGAACAGGCCCTGTTCTTGATACACCTTGCGGCGCATGGCCTGCCGGAACTCCTGCTGTACCTCGAACGCCGGGATCGCCAGGCGCTCGGCCTCGGCATCGGTCTCGGCGACGAACACATTGCGCCAGACCCAGCTGTCGTCGACATTCCTGGCGACCGTCGCCTCGTCGAAACCGCTGGCGCGCATGGTGGTCCGGTACAGGTCCATCCGGTGTTTGGTCACCTCGTTGCTCTGGATGTTCATCAGGAACGGCCGGCCGGCCTGCGCCATGCCGACCATCGCCTCTTCCCCCGAGCAGGCGCGCACGATCGGCGGATGCGGCTGGGTCAGCGGACGCGGCCGAAGCAACGGCAGCTTCAGGTTCCAGTACTTGCCCTTGTGCTCGAAGTTCTCGGTGGTCCAGGCCTTGATCATGATCTCTTCGGCCTCGACCAGGCGCTCGTAGGCCTCCTCCGGATCGATGCCGTAGCCCATGTAGTCGTAGATGTTGTAGGCCGTGCCACGGCCCAGCCCGACCACCAGTCGGCCATTGCTCAGGTTGTCGATCAACGCCATCTGCTCTGCCATGCGGATCGGGTGGTGCAGCGACATCTGCGCCACCGCGAAGCCGATTTTGATGCGTTTGGTCGCAGTCGCCAGGGCCGCGCCGAACGCAACCGGATCGACATAGGCACAGATGCCGTCGAAGTGATGCTCGGCCAGCCAGAGCATGTCCATGCCCAACTCATCACAGAGCTGCGCCTCGCGCACGGTCTCGTTGATGATCTGGTGATCCTGCCCGGGGGTCATCGAGGCGGGAAAAAGAAAATTGCTGTACTTCATCAAGGCGCCTCGTTTTAGTCAGTGACAAACAATGGAGCCGCACCGTAGCACGCAGGCAGGATCGCCTCAAGGCAGTGCTGAACTGTGCTACTCGACTCGGATGTTGGCTTCCCGGGCCACCCGCCGCCATTGGTCCAGATCACTGGCGATCAGACGGGCGAACGCCGCCCGGGTCATTGCGCGCGGCTCGGCGCCCTCGGCCTCGAGCCGCTGGGCGGAATCGGGCTGCCCGAGGATCTGACCGAGCTCGCCGTTGAGCCGGTCAGCAAGCGGACCTGGCACCCCTGCCGGCGCGAGCAGCCCCCACCACATGGTCAGTTCGTAGCCAGGCACGCCGGCTTCGGCCACAGTCGGCACCTCGGGCAGCAGCGCCGAGCGCTTCGCGCTGGTCACCCCCAATGCCCGTACCTTGCCAGCGCGCACCTGGCGAAGTGCAAGAGGCATGGTGGCGAACATCAAGTTCACCTGTCCGCCCATCACGTCGGTCAGCGCTGGAGCGCCCCCCTTGTAGGCGACATGGATCATCTTCACCCCTGTCATACGCGAGAACAACTCGCCGGCGAAATGGTTCACCCCACCGGCGCCGGCCGAGGCGAAGGTGAGCGTGTCCGGCTTCGCCCGAGCCAGATCGATCAGTTCCTTCACGTTGGCCGCAGGCAATGCATTCTGTGCCACCAGCAACAGCGGCCCGGTGCCGATCATGCCGATCGGGGTGAACGAGCGAATCGGGTCATAGGGCAGTTTGTACACCGCCGCACCCATGGTGTGCGAGATCGAGGTGAGCAGCAGCGTATTGCCGTCCGGGTTGGCATTGGCAGCGAGTTCGTTGGCGATGATTCCGCCAGCGCCGGGCCGGTTGTCGATCACCGCCTGGGTGCCCATCCGTTCCGCCAGCCGGGTACCCACGAAGCGGCCGATCATGTCGTTGCTGCTGCCTGGGAGAAAGCCGACCAGCACCCGCATCGGTCGGACCGCGGTCGTGCTAGCCGCGCTGCTTCCCGGGGACAGCGTCCCCTGAGCATGCACCGCATCGACCAGTGCCACCAGAGGGATCGCCAGCAGTGCTGCAAACATGCTCGATCGATGAAACAATGCACGATGAAAGACCGGCGGTTGAAGCAGGTTCGCACGCAGAGGCATGGCAACTCCGAGGTGAACACGAGACGGTATTGTGCACTTGCGGTGCAGAAGCCGTGCGAGCGCACCTGCATCATCCAGAAAACAGGAGCGATCCACAATGTCGAGCAGGATCCGGGCCAGATCCAGCTACGCGCGACTCGGGGCCGCCCTGATCGCCGCCCTGGGCCTGCTCGGACCGTCCGCCTGTCGCGACGCTCTGGCCCAGGTGCCCGGATCGTTCAAGAACTGGCCGGCTCCAGTCCATCCGCCGGGAGACCAGCATCGCGCTGACGGCCTGGCGCAGCATGCCGGAGGCTGCCCTGCTCAGACTGCGTTGCATGCCGCGGGCCGATCGCCCGCATCGAACAGCGACCGGCAATGACGGTACCAGTCGCTATGGAACAGCTGCTGTGGATCCCCGGCCGCCTTGAGCGCCAGAAAAGCGCGCATCCTGGGATCGCAGGTTTCGATCTGTGCCCGCGTGGCGAACCGGTGGTAGGCGAGGTAGTAGCTGCCGCTGCGCTCGGCCGCGCGGTCGATCAGCCGGCGAAACACTTCGGCGGCATGCGCCACCCCGGCCGGGGTGTGCTCGACATGCAGGTTGAAGATTACGCA
>Ga0105047_10012557_pt1 | contig 13624 bp, 8 predicted proteins | sample MAT04_FD_78384 | JGI IMG/M metagenome (GOLD analysis project Ga0105047, IMG submission 78384) | Freshwater microbial communities from Lake Fryxell liftoff mats and glacier meltwater in Antarctica - MAT-04 (megahit assembly) | ecosystem: Environmental > Aquatic > Freshwater > Ice > Liftoff...
AGAGACGCAGGCATCCTTGTCCTCCGTGAACAGGCGACTCCGATGCCAATCCTACGCCTGTCCCCTTGACCCAATCAACTTCCACCCAATAATCCTGGTGGACTTTGATGCGTACGCCCTGCTGACGCTCCACAACGCCATCAACGTGCGGGGGACCGTCGAAAGGGCCAAGCGGATCGGCGCTTTGCTGCTGGCGGCGAAGTCCCGGCTGCCGCACGGCGGATACCTGCCCTGGCTCACGAAGTTGGGCCTGAACCGGAAAACCGCCCACGACTACATCGTGATTGCGAAGGCACCAAATGTCCGGCAGGCCGGACATTTGGGAATCGGCGCGGTGCTGACGCTGCTGCGTGCCGGTCGTAGGACCGACCGCCAAGAGCAGGCCGACGAACTGGCAGAGGGCGTGGTGCCGACCCAGGAGCGCAAGATCGTGACGGGGGATTCGTGTGAGTGGATGGCCAGCCAGAAGCCCGACTCGATCCCGTTCATTATTTCCGACCCGCCCTACGGCATCGGCCTGACCTACGACGGCTGGACCGAGTCGGACACTCCCGAAGCTTACTGGCGGTGGATGCGGCCGTTCTGGGTGGAGATGCAGCGCATCCTGATGCCGGGCGGCTCGATCCTGCTGTGGCAGTCCCAACAGCGCTTCGCGCACCTGCGGGAGTGGTTCCCGAGCGCAGGTATCGTCGCCGACTGCCAGATGATGCGCGGTCGCACCTTTTGGGAGCCGATCATCTGCTGGCAGAAGCCCGGCACCCCCCTGGTTCGACACCACGGGCCGACCGGCTGGTTCGTCGGCTCACAAGGCGGCAAGGCCCACGACCCCTACGCCCGGCTGCACCCCTGCGTGAGGTCGGTCGGGGAGTGCCGCGAAGTGGTCAAGAGGTTCACGCTTCCGGATCAGCTGCGCCGAGGAGTGACAGAGTGCTGAGAGGAGTGCCGCGAAGTGGTCAAGAGGTTCACGCTTCCGGGGTCGCTCGTCCTCGACCCGTTTGCCGGCACCGGGGCCGTCTGCCTGGGGGCGATGCTGGAAGGCCGGGATTTTCTCGGCGTCGAGCGGTCTGCGCGGTTCGCCGACCTCGCCCGGAAGCGATTGCTCGGTTCCGGAAATAAGAAACGCGGGTGCGACGTGGCCACGCCCGCCGGCTGAACGACGAGGACCGATTCGACCCCGTCATCAAGGGCAATGGCCGCCGAGCGTGCGACGGGCCGGCCGTGGGTAATAGCACGTCGGCGGGTGGAGCGTGCCAGGGGGTTAATAGGCCGACGCCCTTCTGGAAGAGACGGCCCGTGCGACCGAATTGTGTATCCACGCCGGGGGCCGCCATAGCAGCCCGGCTCATAAGAACGTCAATAGGCACAAATCATTGCTTACCCGCGTATTAGGCGCGAACAGTCCACGATCCGCGTGCGAGGTAATAGCCACCCTGAGCGGAAAAGTGGGAGAAGAATAGGCGGGTTTGGAGAGGGGTGTCTTGCTGGCCCCTTGATAACTATGAATAACACACTCACCGCTCGTCTATGCGACATCGCGTCCCACCCCAGTTGGTTAGGAGTTACGCAGTTGAGGCTGGAACTGCCGATCTCTGGCCATCAGGCAACAGGACACTGTGCATGAATGACAGGATCTGTCCTAGCAAATAGCCTTCGCCCGGCGAAAGCGATGCGTTCGGACCCCAACTGCGTAACTCCTATTGGTGTTACAAAACCATCAAAGCCCGGCATCGCACACATTTCCGGTAGAACTTGGTTCCATCGACCTCCATGCGGCTTCCCTCTCCGGGGTTTTCTTTCCAGTGTCGATGTGCCGCGAACTACATATCTCCGATGCTGACATTCAAAGAATTTGTCGAAGGCGTTCTGGCCCCAGACCGCGCCCCCAGACCGTGGCTCTCGCGGGTCAACGCCACGCCGTTCACGAACGCGCGCCGGCAGCGGATCGCGGGCAAGAAGGCGAAGGGGGTTGACTGGTTCCGCCCGACCGTCCGCGAAGTGGTGCCTCGCCACTTAATACCTCGCATCGACTGACGACGCCATCGACCGCCGATCAATCCGCGGGCGTATTCAGGTCGGCCAGCAGTTTCATCAGGGCAGAGGTGGGGCCATCACCGGCAGTCGGACCACGAACTCGCTGCCCCGGCCCTCGCCCTTGCAGCGGGCCTCGATGGTCACGCCGTGCATCCCGACCAGCCCTTTGACGAGGACAACCCGATGCCCAGCCCGCCGGTCGTCTTCTCCAGCGTCCGGTCCGCCTGGGTGATCATCTCGAACACCCGCCCGAGCATGGTGGGCGGGATGCCGACCCCGTCGTCCGCCACCGACACCACGGCCGTCCCGCCGTCCGGTCCGACCTCCAGCCGGATGTGGCCGCCACAGTGTGTACTTGGCCGAGTTGGTCAGCAAGTTCGACACGACCTGGGCGAGCCGGGCCGCGTCCCCGTCTACCTGGATCGGCTCGCCCGGCGCGCGGCTCGTCAGTTCGGGTCCGCCTGCTTGATATGCGGGCGGGCGGTTTCGACGGCGGCGTTGATGCCCTCGCGGAGTTCGACCCGCCCCTTGCGGAGTTCGAGTTTCCCGCGCGTGATCCGGCTCACGTCGAGGAGGTCATCGACGAGTCGGCGGGTTGCGGAGTCGGCGGGTTGCGGAGTTCGTGGGCGAGTTGTGGGAACCACGCCCAACTGTGGCGTAAGCAAGCGATGGGTCCACGGTTCGGCGCGGGGCCGCTGCCACCACACAACCACGACCGCTCAGTTCGGTGTACTCCTCATGCAGCCCTCGTCGGGCCACTTCGCAAACTCCAGAGTAGAAGTCCTGCACCCAACACGGCGCTGACCAGCGATCCGAGCAGTGTCCCTATTTTTCCGGCCGCCTCCTTCACCGGGAAGTCGGCGACGGGGAACGCCAGTCCGTTGATGAACAGCGCCATCGTGAACCCGATCCCGGCGAGGCACGCCCCGCCGACGAGCATCGGCCAACTGACCCCTTCGGGTAATGCCGTCAGGCCGAGTCGAATCGCCAGCCAGCAGAACAGGAGGATGCCGACCGGCTTCCCGACCGCCAGACCAGCGGCAATGGCGACTGCGACCGGATCGGACACCCCGGACGCTTCGAGCGGCACTCCGGCGTTGGCGAGAGCAAACACCGGCATGATGACGAACCCGACCCACGGGTGCAGGGCGGTTTCTAGCCGGTGCAGCGGGGACACGGCTTCTCGGGCGGCGAACTGGAGTTGGTCGAGGTCGGCATACCGCTGCTCGTCTTTCGGGTCATACCCCCGTAACCGCTCCCAGAGTCCGCCGACGACCGCAAGGAACGTCTTGTCGCCCACCCAGGCACTCGCCGGGGTGAGCAGACCGAGCAGCACACCCGCCACCGTGGGGTGGATGCCCGACTTGTATACCGCCACCCAGACGACCGCCCCGAGAAGGACGTACACCCCGACCGACCGCACGCCGACCCGGTTCAGCCCATAGGTCAGGCCGATCCCGACGGCGGCTGCGGCGAGCCAGCCCCACGCCAGCGACCCGGTATACACGAAGGCGATGACCAGCACCGCCCCGAGGTCGTCCACGATGGCGACGGACAGCAGCAGGATTTTCAGGGAGAACGGCACCCGCCTCCCGAACAGGGCGAGGAACCCGACCACGAACGCGATGTCCGTGGCCATCGGGATCGCCCACCCCCGTTGCCCCGGCTGGCCCCATTGCAAGGCGAGGTACACGCCGGCCGGGACGACCATCCCGCCGATGGCGGCGAAGACCGGCAGCAGCGCCTTCCGCACCTCGCGGAGTTCCCCGGCGACGATCTCCCGCTTGATCTCCAGCCCGATGACGAAGAAGAAGATCGCCATCAGCCCGTCGTTGATGACGAGGTGGCCGAGGTCGCCGGCCAGTTGGAACCCGCCGACGTTCAATTCGATCTTCGTCTTCCAGATTGAGGCGAACCACCCGGCCAGCGGGGAGTTGGCAAGCACCAGCGCCACCACCGTGCAGGCGAGCAAAACAACCCCGCTGGCCGACTGGATGTGGAGGAACCGGCGAATTGGCGTCAGCCATCGCTCGACCGGGGGTGAGGGCAAACCGTTATTGGCTGCGGTCGTCTCGTTCGCCATTACGACTCCTTTCGGTCACGAAGTAGGCTCGCGGCGAGGGCGGACCAGCCGGTCTGGTGGCTCGCCCCGCACCCCCGGCCGGTGTCGCCGTGGTAATACTCGTAGAAGAGGATCAGGTCGCGCCAGTGAGGGTCGGCGGCGTACCGTCGCGTGTCGCCGTGGCACGGTCGCCGCCCATCGGGGTCCGGGGTGAACAGCCGCACGAGCCGTGCCGACACCTCGTCCGCCGCCTCGGTGAGCGTCCGCATGTTCCCCGAACCAGTTGGGCATTCGACCCGGAACTCGTCCCCATAGTAAGCCCCGTACCGCCGCAACGCCTCGACCAGCAGGAAGTTCACCGGGAACCAGACCGGCCCGCGCCAGTTCGAGTTCCCGCCGAACAACCCGCTGTCCGCCTCGCCGGGGACGTAGGCGACGGTGTGGTCGGCGTTCCCCGCCCGGAACACATACGGGTTGTCGGCGTGGGTGCGGGACAGCGAGCGGACGCCGAACGGCGACAGGAACTCGCCCTCGTCGAAGACGTACCGCAGCAACCGTTCGAGTTGCTGGCGGGACGGCAGGGAGAGCAAGAAGTTCGGGCGGTCGAGGGGAACGTCCGGGCCGGGGAGTTCGAGGTGGCCCAGCACGTCCGAGCGGTGGCGGGCGAACCACCCGAGCCGGCGGCGGAAGTCGGGCAACTTCTCCAGCACCTCCCGAGAGATCAGTTCGACGGCGAACAGCGGGATCAGCCCGACCATCGACCGCACCTTGAGCGGGATCATCCGCCCGTCCAGGTGCAGGTGGTCGTAGTAGAACCCGTCGCCGTCGTCCCACAGGCCGGTGCCGTCGAGCGTGTTGATGGCCTGGGCGATGGAGACGTAGTGTTCGAGGAACTTGCTCGCCATGTCCTCGTAGGCCGGGTCGTCCTTCGCCAGTTCGAGGGCGATGACCAGCATCTCGGCGCAGAAGAAGGCCATCCACGCCGTCCCGTCGGCCTGCTCCAGATGCCCGCCGGTCGGCAGGGCGTGGGAGCGGTCGAACACCCCGATGTTGTCCAGCCCCAGGAACCCGCCGGCGAACAGGTGCCGGCCGGTCATGTCCTTGCGGTTCACCCACCAAGTGAAATTCAGGGCGAGTTTCTGGAACGCCCGCTTCAAGAACACCTTGTCCCGCCGCCCGTCCCGCTCGTACACCCGGCGACAGGCCCACGCATGGACCGGCGGGTTCACGTCGGCGAAGTTGAACTCGTAGGCCGGTATCTGCCCGTTCGGGTGCTGATACCAGTCACGCAGGAAGCGGAGTAGTTGGTCTTTGGCGAACGCCGGGTCGAGGTCGCCGTGCGGGATCATGTGGAACGCCGTGTCCCAGACGGCGAACCACGGGAACTCCCACTTGTCCGGCATCGACAGGATGTCGCGGGCGAACAAGTGCGGCCAGTCCTGGTTCGGGTGGGCGCGGTGGGCGGGCGGGGCCGGTTGTGCCGGGTCGCCGGTGAGCCAGTCGCGGACGTGGTAGTAGAAGAACTGCTGCGACCACACCAGCCCGGCGCTCGCCTGCCGGAACATCGGCCGCTCGGCGTCGGAGAGCTTCGGGGCGAGCCGGTGGTAGAAGTCGTCGGCCTCGGCGATGCGGGCGGCGAACACCTTCTCGAAATCCTTCCCGAACGCCGGGCCGGTGAGGTCCGCCGCCCGCAGCCGCAGGCGGATCGTGACCGACTGGCCGGGCGACAGATCGACCTTGTACACGGCCGCCGCCTTCGTCCCTCGCTCGTCCGGGTTCACGGCGTCGGCCCGGCCGCCGATCAGCCAGTCGTGGAAGGCGTCCTTGACGAACGGGGCGGGGTTGGTGGAGCCGAAAAGCCGGGCGGCGTTCGTCTCGTTGTCGGTGAACACCCACTGTCGCGGCCCGTCGGCGTCCAGCCGGTAGCGGCCGAGGGTCGGGTGTTCGGCCGTCACGCCGTCGCCGTCCCGCCACAGTTCCGGCTTCCCCCAGTCGGCCTCGTACCCGCCGCCCCAACTCCAGGTGTTGCGGAACCAGAGGGTCGGCAGGACGTGCAGCGTGGTCGGGTTCGGGGAGCGGTTCGTGAGCGTGACACGGATCAGGAGGTCGGTCGGGCCGGCTTTGGCGTACTCGGCCGTCACGTCGGCGTGGCCGGCGTCGAACACCCCGGTGTCGGTGATTTCAAACTCGGCGTCGTGGAACCCGCGCTCGGCGTTGCGGCGGGTCAGTTCGGCGTAGGGAAACTCGGCCAGCGGGTACTTGTACAGCGCCTTGAGGTAGCTGGCGGTCGGGCTGGCGTCGAGGTAGTAGTACAGTTCCTTCACGTCCTCGCCGTGATTGCCCTCGGGGTTGGTCAGCCCGAACAGCCGCTCTTTCAAAATGGGATCGACGCCGTTCCAGAGGGCGAGGGCGAAGCCTAACCGACACTCCCGGTCGGTGACGCCGAGCAGCCCGTCCTCGCCCCAGCGGTAGGCCCGGCTGCGGGCGTGGTCGTGCGGGAACGACCGCCAGCAGTCGCCGTTGTCGGAGTAGTCCTCCCGCACCGTTCCCCACTGCCGCTCGGACAGGAACGGCCCCCATAACTTCCAGCCGTAAGGATCGGCGGCCGACTCCTCGACACGACGGCCCTCGGGCCTGTCGTCCGTTCGATGGTGTGCGTTCATCTATTGATCCTCAATTCTTCGGAAGTCGAGCCGGCGGCGGATGTCGGCCGCGATCTGTTCGGGCGAGCGGCCGACATCGACCCGGATCGCCTCCTCGGGCGGTTCGAGCGCGTCGAACTGGCTCCGCAGCAGCGCCGGGTCCATGTAGTGTCCCTCCCGCGCATCCAGACGGCTGCGGATCAACTCCTCGCTCCCGGTCAGGTACACGAACCGGATGGTTCCGGGGCAGCCTTGTTCCAACTCGTCCCGGTATTGCTGCTTGAGCGCCGAGCAAGCCATGACCAAACTCTCACTTCGGCCACAAGCTGCGTCGATGCGGTCACGCAGTGCCGCGAGCCACGGCCGCCGGTCGTCGTCGTCGAGCGGCGTGCCGCCTTGCATCTTCGCCACGTTCGCGGGCGGGTGGAAATCGTCGGCCTCAACGAAGGTCCAGCCCAGCGAAGTGGCCAGAAGTTGGCCAACTGTCGTTTTTCCGGTCCCCGAGACGCCCATCAGGATGATGACCACGCCAGCCCCTCCCGAATTTTCATACTCACCTACGGCTTCTCACGCCTTCCCCCGCACTTCGGCCGGCTTCTCCCGCTGGGTCAGGTTGCGGGCCGTGTTGATGAGGCCGAGGTGGGAGAACGCCTGCGGGAAGTTGCCGAGTTGCCGCTTGGCCGTGGGGTCGTACTCCTCGGCCAGCAACCCCACGTCGTTGCGGATCGCCAGCAGGTTCTCGAACACCCGCCGGGCGTCGGCGGTACGGCCCATCAGGGCGTAGGCGTCGGCCAACCAGAAGGTGCAGAGCAGGAACGCCCCCTCGCCCTTCGGCAGCCCGTCCACCCCGCTCTCAGTGCGGTAACGGTCCACGAACCCGCCCCGGACCAGATCGCTCTCGACGGCGGCGACCGTGCCGACGATGCGGGGGTCGGTCGCCGGCAGGAAGCCGACGGCCGGCATCACCAGGATCGCCGCGTCCACTTCGTCGCTGCCGTAGAACTGGGTGAAGGCGTTCCGCTTCGGGTTGAACCCACGGTCGCAGATCTCGGCGTGCAGTTTGTCCCGCAGCGTCTTCCACCGCTGCACCGGGCCTTCAAGCCCGAACCGCTCGGCGTCCTTGATCGCCCGGTCGAACGCCACCCACGCCATCAGCTTCGAGTGGGTGAAGTGCCGCTGCGGGCCACGCACCTCCCAGATGCCCTCGTCCGGTTGCTGCCACACCTCTTCCAGCCGTGCCAGCAACTCCCGCTCGACCCGCCAGCCGCCACTCGGCTTTTCCAACCCGTAGTGGCGGGCGAGGTGCAGGCAGTCCATGACCTCGCCGAACACGTCGAGTTGGAATTGATCGTAGGCACCGTTGCCGATGCGAACCGGCTTCGAGTTCTCGTACCCCGGTAGCCACGGCAGTTCCATCTCGGGCAACCGCCGTTCCCCGGCCAACCCGTACATGATGTGCAGTTCGGACCCCTTGCCGGCGACCGCCCGGATCAGCCACTCCCGCCACGCCGCCGCCTCGTCCTTGTACCCGCACTGGATGAGGGCCGTCAGGGTGAAGGTGGCGTCCCGCAGCCAGCAGTAGCGGTAGTCCCAGTTCCGCTGCCCGCCGATGTGTTCGGGCAGCGAGGTGGTGGGGGCGGCGACGATGCCCCCGGTCGGGGCGTAGGTGAGCGCCTTGAGGGTGACGAGCGAACGGACCACGGCGTCCCGCCACTCGCCCTGATAGGTGCATTTCGCCGCCCACGCTTGCCACCAGTCCACGGTGGCTTGGACGGCGGCGGGAACATCAATCGGCGGGGGCGGGTCGAGGTGCGACGGGTGCCAGTTCAGCACGAAGGAGATTTCTTCGCCTTCCGCCACCTCGAACTCGCCGGTCGCCGCCCACCCTTCGACGGCCAACGGGACGGTCGTGCGGAGGTGAATTGTGTCCGGCCCGCCGATGGCGTACACCCCACCGGCCTCCGGGCGGACCCACGGGGTGACGCTGCCGTAGTCGAACCGGGCGACCAGTTCCGACCGCATGCGCACCCGGCCGCGCACACCCCGGACCACCCGCACGAGGTCCGGCTGGCCGGAACGGATCGGCATACAGTCGGTCAGGGTGACGGTGCCGTCGTCCGTCTCGAAGGTGGTGTCGAGAACGAGTGTGTCGCCGCGATAGGAGCGGGTGGTTTTGCGAACCGGACCGACGGGGGCAACCTGCCACCGCCCGTGATCGGCGGTCCCCAGCAACGCGGCGAAGCAAGCGGGAGAGTCGAATCGGGGGAAGCACAGCCAGTCAATCGACCCGTCGCGGCCGACGAGGGCGGCTGTCTGACAGTCGCCGATCAGGGCGTAACCTTCGATACTTGAAGCCATGACAATCCTCACGCTGTTCGGCCGGGCCGAACGGCGTCGGCTCACGGCTCCATTATTGTTGATGGCTGGGTCATGTCGTGTCGGTCATCGCCGGAAACGCGACGGTCGAATAGAGTAATAGTAAGTTCTACCTCCCGAAGCGGCCACCGAATCGCTCTGCTCGGTGGGTCGCACGGAACAGCCACCGGCCACGACGATGCAAGCAGAGGATCGGCCATGCCGACACAGTTCATCATTCTCGGTGCGACGGGCGACCTGACGGCCCGCTATCTGGTCCCCGCCCTGACCGAACTGCGACAGCAGAAATTACTCCCGAACGGCACGATCCTCGGCGTCGGCCAAGACAATTGGGATACGACCAGTTTCCGCCAGCACATCACCGACCGCCTCGCCCAGCACCGCCCGAACATCCCCGCCGCTGTCCGAGAAAGCGTCGTCAACGCCCTGGAGTACCGCCGGGCGGATGTGACCGATGCCGACCAACTCCGTGCGGCCATCGGCGTGACCGGCGAGCCGGTCGCTGTCTATCTTGCACTGCCGCCAGTCGTCTTCGAGCCGGTCCTGCGGGCGCTGGCCGCGTCGAAGCTGCCGGCCGACAGCCGGGTGGTGATCGAGAAGCCGTTCGGCCACGACCTCGCATCGGCCCGGACGTTGAACGAACTGATCTGGCCCGCGTTCCCCGAACGGTCGGTCTTCCGCATCGACCACTTCCTCGGCAAGCAGACGGTGCAGAACGTCCTCGGGCTGCGATTCGCCAACCGCGTGTTCGAGTACCTTTGGAACCGCGACCACATCGAACGTGTCGAGATCGTCTGGGATGAAACCGTTGCCCTCGAAGGCCGGGCCGGGTACTACGGCCATTCCGGGGCGCTGCGGGACATGGTGCAGAACCACCTACTGCAACTGCTGTGCGTGGTGGCGATGGAAGCCCCGGTGTCGTTCGACGAGCGGGACTTCCGCGACCGCAAGGCGGACGTGCTGCGGGCCGTGCGACGGTTCTCGGCGGACGAGGCGAGCCGGCACACCGTCCGCGCCCGGTACACGGCCGGGCGGGTCGGCGACCGGGACGTTCCGAACTATGTGGACGAACCCGGCGTAGAACCGAGTCGGCAGACGGAGACGTTCGCCGAGGTCACGCTGTTCATCGACAACTGGCGGTGGGCCGGTGTGCCGTTCGTCCTCCGCACGGGCAAGGCGCTGGGGCGAGACCGCAACGAGATCGTCGTCCACTTCCGCCCGGTGCCGCACCTGCCGTTCGAGCAGGCGGCACCGTTAGCCAACGTGCTGCGGTTGCGGCTGAACCCCGACCGGATGGAACTCGGGGTGAACATCAACGGCCCCGGCGACCCGTTCGCCCTCGACCCGGCCACCCTCGCCGCCGAACTCGCCCCGCAGGGGTTGTCGGCCTACGCCCGGCTGCTACTGGACGTGTTCGACGGCAACGCCGTTCTGTCCATCCGGGGAGACGAGGCTGAGGAGTCGTGGCGGATCGTCGAGCCGGTCCTGGCGGCGTGGGCCGAGGGCAAGGTTGGCATGACGGAGTACGCCGCCGGGTCGAACGGGCCACACCCGAACAAGACGGACGGGGAGGGAAGATGACGCAGGAGCGCTCACCCGGCAAGCACCGGGTCGTGATCGTCGGCGGCGGGTTCGGCGGGCTTTACTGCGCCCGTGGGCTTCGCCGCAGCCCGGTGGACGTGACCCTGATCGACCGGCGGAACTTCCACCTGTTCCAACCGCTGCTCTATCAGGTGGCGACGGGAGCGCTGTCGCCGGCGAACATCGCCACCCCGTTGCGGTGCATCCTGAGCCGGCAGAAGAACTGTGTCGTCCGGCTCGGCGAAGTCGTCGATCTCGACCCGACTGCGCGCCAAGTCGTGTTGGCCGATGGGGGCCGAGTCCCGTTCGACACGCTCGTCGTCGCCACCGGGTCCACCCACCACTACTTCGGCAAGTGTGCCGACTGGGAACCCCTCGCACCGGGGCTGAAAACGGTCGAGGACGCGACCGAGATACGCCGCAAACTGCTGTCGGCGTTCGAGCGGGCCGAGCAAGCCGGGCCGGAAGAACGCCGGCGGTTGCTCACGTTCGTCGTGGTCGGCGGCGGCCCGACCGGGGTGGAGATGGCCGGGGCGATCCGCGAACTGGCCGTCCACACGTTGAAGCGGGACTTCCGGTTCTTCGACCCGGCCGACGCGAAGGTCGTGCTGGTCGAGAGTCAGCCGCGTGTCTTGGCCGGATTTCACGAAAAGTTGTCTCGCAAGGCAGGCGAGGCGCTCATCTCCCTCGGCGTCGAAGTGGTGAACGGTAGTCGTGTGACGGCGGTTGCCCCGGACCATGTGATCGTGACCGATTCCAGCAGCCGGGCCGAACGGCGGATCGACACGGAGACGATCATCTGGGCGGCAGGGGTGAAGGCGTCCCCGCTATTGGAAATCTTCTGCGCCCGGCTCGGCAGCGGAGTCGAGACTGACAACGCTGGCCGCATCCGGGTCGCCCCGAACTGCTCCGTCCCCGGCCACCCCGACGTGTTCGTAGTCGGCGACAGCGCCTTGTTCAACGGCCGCGACGGGAAACCGCTCCCCGGTGTCGCCCCCGTCGCCATGCAACAAGGGTGGTTCGTGGCCGGGTTGCTCGACGCGCGGGCGAAAGGCAAGCCGGCCGACGACGAGTTCAAGTACCGAGACAAGGGGAGCATGGCGACCATCGGCCGGTCGATGGCGGTAGTCGATATGGGGTGGGTGCGGTTCAGCGGGAAGGTCGCGTGGCTGGCGTGGCTGTTCGTCCACATCCTGTACATTGCCCGCTTCTCGAACCGGGTGTTGGTGCTGTGGCAGTGGTTCTGGAACTATCTCACCCGGAACCGATCTGCCCGGCTCATCACCGGCGAACTCGGCGGCCCGACGCCGGACGCGAGGCACGACCAGCGCCCTCCGCTCGTCGCCACCGTTGAAGAGACGAAGTAGCGACACCTCAACCGACCGGGCCGCAACATCGCGGCCCGGCAATTGCGGGTCGAATGACAGTACCCGGACTCGAACCACACCAAAGGAGCGACCGATGAAGCCACTCACGACCGAAGTGCTGAAAGACCTACTCGCCAACACCGAGACCCCGTGCGTCTCGCTCTACCAGCCGACGCACCGGGCGAACCCGGAGGCGCTGCAAGGGCCGATCCGCTACAAGAACCTGATACGGGACGCCGAGCGGTCGCTACGGGAGAAGTATTCCGGCCGCAAGTTGCGGCCTCTGCTCGAACGGTTCCAGGCACTCGCCGACGACACGAAGTTCTGGCAGCACCAGCGGGACGGGCTGGCGATCCTGGCCGCCGGCGACACGTTCGAGGTGTTCCAACTCCAGCGGCCGGTGAAAGAGTTGGTCGTGGTGGCCGACAGCTTCCACCTCAAGCCGCTGCTGCGGATCGTCCAGTCCGCCGACCGCTTCCACGTCCTTTGCCTCGACCGACAGAAAGCGACCGTGTTCGAGGGCAACCGGGACGCGCTGGACGAGGCGGACGCGGGCGACATGCCTGCGACCCTCACCGCCGCCCTCGGGGAAGAACGGTCCGAGAAGCAGTTGCAGAAAGGGGTGCAGGGGGCCGGGGTAGGCGGTACTCCGTCGGTCCACGGACTCGGGGGCAAAGCTGACGAGGTGGACATCGACCGCGAGCGGTTCTTCCGGGTGATCGACCGTGAGGTGACGGCCCGGTTCTCGAAGCCGACCGGGTTGCCGTTGGTGCTGGCCGCCTTGACCGATCATCACGCCGATTTCCGCCGAGTGAGTCACAACCCGCTGCTGCAAGATGAAGCGGTGGGAAAGAACCCGTGGCCGTTGGACGCGGACCAACTTCGGGCGGACGTGTGGAAGGTGATCGAGCCGCAGTACGTCGCCCGCCTCGGCAAGCTCGTCGAAGACCATCAGACGGCGACGGCCCGACAGCAAGCGTCGGGCGACCCGAGCGACATCGCGCGGGCCGCAGTCGGGGGTCGGGTCGGGGTGCTGCTCGTCGAGGCCGACCGGGAAGTCCCCGGCCGACTCGACCGCACCACCGGGGCCATCACGGAAGACCGTCTCGCGGACCCGGAGATTGATGACCTGATCGACGACATCGCCGAGGCGGTGATCCTGACCGGCGGCGAGGTGGTCGTGGTCCCGGCCGGGCGGATGCCGACGGCCTCCGGGTTAGCCGCTACCTTCCGGTACTGAGTCTGGGTTCGTCGTGCAGCGTGCTGACCGCGACTCAAACCCCGCACATACCCTGGCACTCGCCGACTGTCATGGGGTCGAGTGTCGTCGGGGACAACGTCTCGAAGTCGATGGTGTCCAAAGGCACGCACGCACGGTGGACATAGAACTCTTGGCGAAAGCCGCGAGTCGCTACGCTGTTCTTATTCCTCAAAGCTGCGTCAATTTCGGCCTGGTTCAAAAAGGTCTGATTTTGGGTAACAGGTGCGTAGGGGGGCGTGGCCGCGTGGACGGCGGCTGACACCCAGCATTCTCGCTTGTGTCGTCAGTTGCGTTCGAAGCGTTG
>Ga0105047_10012558_pt1 | contig 13624 bp, 10 predicted proteins | sample MAT04_FD_78384 | JGI IMG/M metagenome (GOLD analysis project Ga0105047, IMG submission 78384) | Freshwater microbial communities from Lake Fryxell liftoff mats and glacier meltwater in Antarctica - MAT-04 (megahit assembly) | ecosystem: Environmental > Aquatic > Freshwater > Ice > Liftoff...
AAGGGGTTGATTTCAATCTGTTTATAATGTAATGTGAATTCATGGTTATTTTTTTTGGGTGTTGTTTAAGTTTTAATTCGTTAGCTAAATTATTTAGACTCTGGCTTTCGATTGTTACATTATTATTGTCACATCTTACAAAATTGTGTGAAACTGCAGTAGGTCATATTAGTATTTAGTGCGTATAAATCCCTAAACACCGCTTAATTTTAACACTTTATCAACACAACTGTATTTCGCATTTTTTACCTTTAAAAATTCCAAATAAAGAAAAAATTCCATGTCTGAAAGAATCCGCCAAAAGCTACAAATCCTTGCCGATGCTGCTAAATATGATGTGTCTTGTTCCTCTAGTGGCAGCAACAGAAAAAATAACAACAAAGGCTTAGGAGATGCCAGTAACTCGGGAATCTGCCATTCCTATACCGAAGACGGTCGCTGTGTTTCATTGTTAAAAATCCTACTAACCAACCATTGTATTTTTGACTGCGCCTTTTGCGTATCGCGCAAAAGTAACGATGTTCAGCGTGCTGCATTCACGGTAGATGAAGTTGTAGAACTCACAATGGGTTTCTACCGCCGCAATTATATAGAAGGCTTGTTTCTAAGTTCTGGAATATTCAAAAACGCTGACTATACTATGGAACGGTTGGTTCGCATTGCCAAGAAATTAAGACTCGAAAACAACTTTAACGGCTATATTCATTTGAAAACAATTCCAGGTGCAAGTGAAGAACTCCTAACCGAAGCAGGTTTGTATGCTGATCGAATGAGCATCAACCTCGAAATGCCGACGGCAGCTGGCTTAAAATTATTAGCTCCCGACAAATCGCACGACGATGTCAAAAAACCATTGGGCTTTATCAAGGATAGCATTATTGCATTAAAGGACGAGAAGAAAATTATCAAGAGTGTGCCCAAGTTTGTGCCGGCCGGGCAAAGTACGCAGATGGTTATTGGTGCCACGCCCGAAACTGATATGGAAATCATGTACAGTGCCAACGAATATTATAAAAATTACGATTTGAAACGCGTATATTATTCGGGTTATATTCCCATTAGTTATGATGATAGAATGCCAATGATTGGAAGTCAACCGCCATTGCTACGTGAAAACCGGCTGTATCAAACGGATTGGTTGATGCGTTTCTACGGATTTGATGTACACGAATTATTGAATGTTAAAAATCCACATCTTGATATTGATATTGATCCAAAATTATCGTGGGCTTTACGTAATATGGAACAGTTTCCGATCGATATTAATACTGCAGAATACCAAATGATTTTGCGTGTTCCGGGCATAGGAGTAGGTTCAGCAAAAAAAATTGTTATGGCGCGTAAATTTGGACGACTTCGTTCAGATCAGTTGCAGAAAATCGGAATTGCTTACAATCGCGCCAAGCATTTTATTCGGTGCGCCGATAGTATTTTTCAAATAAATGAACCTGACGCACTTCATGTAAAGGGATTAATACTTTCTGAAAGCAAAAGTAAGTACTTGAAAATTCCGCAAAACCAATTGGCACTTTTTTAGCAATGGATATTTATGTATTTGATGGCACAATGGAGGGATTGTTAACAGCAATTTTTGAATTTTATGAGCGGAAACCAAAAACTATTCAATTGGTTTCACAACAGCATTTTCAACCTGTTTTGTTAGATGAAGTCTACGAAGTTACAAGCGATGAAAATAAAGCTCAACGTGTTTGGCAAGGCTTGAAGAAAAAGATTGGTGCCGAATGGCTGTTGCGATTTTACAAAGCATACCTTTCTGAAGATGCTGCAACTTTTCAACAGCTATTTCAGTTTTCGTGCTATATTTTTGATAGCCCAACAGGAGCCGAAAAAAACTTTGGACATCCCGCCGTATTGGCTGTAACTCAAATGGAAAAAAGCGTGAACCGAGAGCGCCACCGAATGACGGCATTTATTCGATTTGAGGAAACGATAGACGGTATTTTTTACGCACCAATTGAACCCGATTTTAATGTGTTACCCCTAATTTCGAACTTCTTCAAAAATCGCTATGCCGATCAGCGGTGGATCATCTACGACCTCAAAAGACACTTCGGACTGTATTATGATTTAAATAAGGTGGAAGAAATAGTGCTAGAAGAAACGCCCAACATAAAAACGCCTGCAGACTTACTGTATGGCAAAGAAGAATTATACGGTTTACTGTGGAAGGACTATTTTAAAAGCACAAATATCACAGCCCGAAAAAATATGAAATTGCATATCAGCCATGTGCCCAAAAGATATTGGAAGTATTTGACAGAGAAGAGAGAGATCGAATAAATTCAGCTGTGGTAATTATTAAAAGTTTGAGTTGAATTGTATAATGTAATTATATACAATAAGTTAGAAATTAGCCTTCATTATTTAAAGCAAATTTTAACTTAATAATATCATTATGTTACACACAGACAATCTTCATGAATTTACCGTTAAAGGATATGGCGCTACAGGAGACCTAATTGGAGGTAAAACTTTACAACCTATAGAAATAGGAAGAAATAAACCCAAGAAAGACGAAGTTTTAATTGAGGTTTTATATTGCGGTGTATGTCACTCCGACTTGCACCAAGTGCACAACGACTGGAAAAACACCATTTATCCCTGCGTACCTGGTCATGAGGTTATAGGCCGCGTTACAGAAATTGGAAATGCTATTACTAAAGTAACTGTTGGCGATATTGTGGGTGTGGGTTGTATGATCGACTCGTGTATGCAGTGCAAATCGTGTGAGCAGGGTGACGAACAACTTTGCACAGGACCGGTTCGAATGACAATGACGTACAATGGCCATTTTAAACCTGATCCAAAAGCACCGGAATTTAATACTTTTGGGGGTTATTCGACTCATATAGTTTCTAAAGAACATTTTGTATTAAAAATTCCGAATGGTTTAAAAGTATCTGCCGCTGCTCCGATACTATGCGCTGGTGTCACAACATATGGTCCCTTAAAATATAGAGGAGTAAAAGCTGGAGATAAAGTCGGTATTGTAGGGATTGGTGGTCTTGGCCACATGGGAGTAATGATCGCTAAAGCTATGGGTTCCGAAGTTGTTGCTATTTCAACCCAAGAAGGTAAACGTGCTGCTGCTCTTGAACTCGGAGCTGATTCTGTTTTGATTTCAGAGGACAAAGAGGCTATGAAAGCGCACGAAGTTTCATTTGACTTTATATTGGTAACCATTCCGTATCCATTTGATGTTAATCCTTATATAAATCTTTTAGCTCCGCGTGGCAGCTTGGTGACTGTTGGACTTCTCGGTCCATATCAAAACGCGACGAACAACATGGAAGTAGCAGGATTCTCAAGAAGCGTTGGCGGATCTATAATAGGCAGTATTGCCGAGACACAGGAAGTCCTAAATTTTTGCAACGAGCACGGTATTCTTCCGGAAGTGGAAATGATTAAAATACAGGATGTTAACGAAGCCTTTAAGAAACTCAAAGATGAGGAAGTTCGTTTTCGTTATGTTATAGATATGATTTCGCTGAAAAATGAGTAGCAAAGGAATTTGAATTTTACATACCACAATAAATAAAGCCCGAAATGAAAGTTTCGGGCTTTATGTTCCTTAATTCGCTTGATTTCTCAATTGTTTCAAGACTAAGACTTTTTCACATAAAAAAACGCGATACTTTCATATCAGGCATTCTTTTGACTCCTTCTTCTGGGTTTCACAATAGCCACTACATGACATCGGAATAAACTTCTTGCCCAAAACCATTGTATAAAAAAAGAGCAACATTTTCATGTTACTCTTTTCTGCTCCCTCTCTTGGGCTCGAACCAAGGACCCTCTGATTAACAGTCAGATGCTCTAACCAACTGAGCTAAGAAGGAAGGTGTGTTACCTTTTTAAAGCGGTTGCAAATATAATACGTTTTTTAATTTTTACAAATAAAAATCAAGAAAAATTAAAATAATTTATCGGCTATCAATTGATAGATATCTTTCCCAAAAGTTAATGCCATCAAAGTCAGTAAAATAATCATTCCAAACGTCTGAACATGACCCATCGCTTTATCACTTAATTTTCTGCCAGTAACCATTTCTGCTATAGTAAAAAGGGCATGCCCACCATCTAATCCTGGAATTGGCAGTAAATTCATGAACGCCAAACCGATAGAAAACAGTGCCGTAAAGTTCCATACAAACTCCCAGTTCCAAGTGTCTGGTAATTGTCGTGCGATACCAACTGGACTTTTAACTTGTTTGTAGGCTCCGGTTTTAGGCTTAAGAATCAATTTGAACTGTTTGATATTGTAAACAAACAATTTCCATGATTCTCTCACGGCAGCTGGAATCGCAGTGCCAATAGTATGCTGTTTGTTGATGATATAATCTTCTCTATCCGTGAATTTTGCTTTAAAGCCTAGTTTTCCTTCTTTGTTAACCAACGCATTTAAAACAACGTCACTACCGTTTCTTTTTACTGTAATGGCAACAGTATCATTTTTATGGGCTTTTATTTCGTCTGTAAATTGGTCGAAATGAGCACAAGTTTTACCGTTAACTGCTTCAATAATGTCATTGTTTCTAAGTCCAGCTTTAAAGGCTTGTCCATCTAAGAAAACAGAATCAATGATCGCCTGATTTAGTCTTGGCTGAACAAACTCTCTTCCTTCTGTAGAAATAATTTCTCCTTTTTGCTCATCGGATAGAACTATGTTTACTTTTTGTCCTTCTCTTTTAATCTGAATGGTATCGCTTAATAAAACATCGATAATCATCCAATTGAATTTGTCTTGTAGTTTTCCGTCAACGGATATAATTCGATCTCCATTTTTAAATCCGACACTTTTACCGACATCCCCAAAAGCTAAACCGTTTTTCTGAATAGCTTCTGTAGAAACATATTTTTGTCCTACCGTTGCAAACATCGTAGTATAAATAAACCAAGCCAATAAGATGTTAACGATGATTCCTCCTAGCATTATAATCAAACGCTGCCAAGCTGGCTTTGAACGAAATTCCCAAGGTTGTGCAGGCTCTTTCATTTGTGCTTCATCCAAGCTCTCATCAATCATTCCGGATAGTTTCACGTAACCGCCAAGTGGCAACCAACCAATTCCCCATTCGGTTTCGCCTATTTTTTTCTTTATAATTGAAAATCCTGCGTCGATAAATAAATAGAATTTTTCTACCCGAACTTTGAATATTTTTGCGGTGACATAGTGGCCCAATTCGTGCAGAATTACCAGAACTGAAAGTATAAAAAGTATCTGTGCTATTTGTATCATTAATTTGTATTTGATATTTTAAACGCACAAAAGTAAGGTTTCCACCTTACTCTCGCACATATTATTTGGTTAAGATTATTTTTTTATGAATTTTTTATGAAATGTACCTTCAGTTGTCTGAATGTCTATATAATGAACACCTGCTGCCAAGGTATTTATGGCTACATGTGCACTTGTACTTTCCATAACTTTCTGCCCTAAAGTGTTATAGATAATCACCTTTTCCAAGTTTGTAGTACTGGGCATCTGAATGTGCAAAACATCCGACGATGGATTAGGGTATAGTGCAATTGCTTTCTCTAAATCATAGCTTTGATTGCCTAATGTTATGGTAGAATTACGAGCTATAAGATGTCGTTCTGGATCAAATTCGACATTCGTGATAGCAAAGGGAACGTTCATAATAATTTCTTCGCCATTAACCGTATTGTTTAATATCAGATCAGCTTGTTGTCCGCCTGAGCCAAATACACGTACCGGAACAGGCATTTCAAAAAAGGAAACAGAAGCATCCGATTGTACTTGATTTACAAGAAATCTGGCCTGTCCTGAACCGTAGTTCTGCGCCGTAATTGTGTAGGTTGGAAATCCTTGATTGTACACCCAATCGCCAAAGAATTCGGTTAAGCTTTGTCCATAAACGGTTTCTAAATGGGTTTGTAAATCAGTAGTGATTGCATATTTAAAAGCCAAATTTGGATCGGCTAAATAGTTCTTTAACGCTTGAAAAAACATAGGATCTCCCATTTTAAAACGAAGCATTTCCAAAACCATAGCTCCTTTGTCGTAACTCAATCGCCCGCTGAATATACGGTTGACATTAGTTGCTTGAGCATCGGTCAAGTACAGATTTCCAGTTGGACTTGAAGTAATGTTATTGATCATATCTTGTTTTTCAGCAACAAATGCATCCAAACCATCAAAGTTTTCGATAACTAATGTGGCAAGATAAGTAGCAAAACCTTCATTTAACCAAATGTCATTCCATGTTCCACAAGTTATTTTGTTGCCAAACCATTGATGCGCTAATTCGTGAGCAATTAACTGTCGACTAAAATTTACCATAAATGAAACTGTTGTATGTTCCATTCCGCCACCCCAGCTAAACTGAGCATGCCCATATTTTTCATTGTGGAATGGATATACTTCAAATAAGTTTTCATACAAGTCTAAAATTGCAGGAGTTTCATCTAATTGAGTGAAAGAAGATTGATTATAATTTTCTGGATAAATGTAATTTATAATTGGAAAATCATTAGGAGCCGTTCCTCCGGCCTGATTGTAAACGCTATAATTTGTTACGGCAATAGCAATAAGATAAGCCGGAATAGGATATCCGTGATGGAAATGCGTTGTCTTATTCGCCCCAGAAATTACGGGTACTGTTGTTTCGATTCCGTTAGATACGCTTACATATTGCGAAGGTGCCGTTATGTAAACGTCGATACTGTCTATTTTATCATTCAAATCTTGTTTGCAGGGCCACCAATCTCGCGCTCCAAAAGGTTCAGAAAGTGTCCAGATAATTGGCGCTCCGTTATGTGTTGTTTGCTCAAAAGAACCAAAACCATTATTGGGCGGCGTGCCAGAATAGGTGATTTCAATCGTAGCCGAAGTGCCTGCGGATTGAGTCGAAGGAAATGTAATAATTAATTCGTTACTGGTGTTTTCCGTAAAAGTCAAATTGGTTGTTCCTTTTTTTACCAAGCTTGTTGTAAGCGAATTGGCAAAATCAAAAGTAATGGTATTCATATTTGCTAACGCAGTAAAAGTTGTGGTAATTTTTCCAGAGATAAATCTCGTGTTTGGATTCAACGTAAACTCCAGTTTATGATAAGTGATATCGTAATTAGCCGTATTCTGATTCACTGCGATATTCATCAGTTGTGCAGCGGACTTCATTTCAGCTTCAACAATAGAATTCCTAGTGGATGTATTGCTTTGGGCAAAAACGAATGAAATTGGTAAACAAAGCAATAATAAATAGGCTTTTTTCATGATATTTTATAGAAATTTTAGCGAATATAACAATTAATGAGTTATACATGTGCTAATAAAAGTATAAATTAAACTAGTAGTATGCTGATAATATTTCGGTTACACAATCCAATCTTATATTGGGCGCAACTAAGTTTTTCGGCAACGCAAAGGTTTTATCAAACATTTCATTAAATTTGCGTTCTTATAAACAAAATGTCATGTTGCAGATAAGTTATATCAGAGAGAATAAAGATAAAGTAATTACGGCCTTAGCCAAAAGAAACATGGATGTGAAAGCACTTGTGGAGGAAGTAATCGAATTAGACGAGAACAGAAGAAGCACTCAGGTTGCGCTAGATACTACACTAGCAGAGGCCAACAAACTTTCGTCAGCAATTGGTGATTTGATGAAAAATGGCGAAAAAGCGAAGGCGGAAATTTTGAAAATGAAAACCGTTCAGTTAAAAGAAACCAGCAAAAATCTTTCTGAAAAATCAGATAGTTTGGCTAAGGATCTTTTGGAAAAAATGTATTTATTGCCCAATCTTCCGGCGGATATCGTTCCTGCTGGAAAAACCCCTGAAGAAAATATAAACGTTTTCGAAAAAGGTGAAATTCCTGTGTTACATGAAGGAGCACAGCCACACTGGGAATTGGTGAAGAAATATGACATCATTGACTTCGAATTAGGTGTGAAAATTACAGGTGCAGGATTTCCTGTATACAAAGGAAAAGGAGCCAAACTACAACGTGCTCTGATTTCTTATTTTTTAGATAAAAATATGGAAGCGGGTTATCAAGAATATCAGGTGCCACATTTGGTAAACGAAGCTTCGGCATACGGAACCGGACAATTACCAGACAAAGAAGGACAGATGTATCACGATGCAACAGATGATTTATACTTGATTCCTACAGCTGAAGTTCCGGTTACAAATATTTTTCGCGACGTAATTTTGCAGGAAAGTGAATTTCCGATTTTATGTACGGCTTACACACCATGCTTCCGTCGTGAAGCAGGCTCTTATGGTGCGCACGTTCGTGGCTTAAACCGTTTGCATCAATTTGACAAAGTAGAAATTGTACGCATCGAACATCCTGATAAATCGTATGAAGCATTGGATGGAATGGTAGAACACGTAAAAAACATTCTTGACGAATTGAAATTACCATATCGGATTCTGCGTCTTTGTGGAGGCGACATGGGATTTGCTAGTGCTTTAACGTACGACTTTGAAGTGTTCTCAACAGCACAAGATAAATGGTTAGAAATTTCTTCTGTTTCGAACTTTGAAACATTTCAGGCTAATCGTCTGAAATTGCGTTTTAAGGGGAAAGAAGGAAAAACGCAATTGGCGCATACCTTGAACGGAAGTTCCTTAGCACTGCCAAGAGTTTTAGCCGGTATATTAGAAAATTATCAAACGCCAGAAGGCATTGTTATTCCGGAGGTATTGCGAAAATACACTGGCTTTAACATTATAAACTAACAAGTGAACTTGCCTGCCGAAAAAGGCACGTCTTTTAACATATTATTGCACTGAGCGTATACAAAATGTGTTACTTTAGTACAATGTCGTTTTATCGAAAATTCATGAAAAAAATCATCTCCATAATTGTACTCTTCTTTTGCTTTTTGGCACAGGCCCAAAATGAGCAATTGGCGAATAATTATTTTGACCGCGGAGATTTTGAAAAAGCTTTGGTCAGTTATGAAGAATTGCTGAAATCACAAGAAGGGAATTCCAATTATTTTCAAAGGGTTATTGAGTGTTATCAGCAATTGCAGCAGTTTGACAAAGCAGAAAGTGCATTAGAAAATAGAATTGAAAAGTATAAACAAAGCGCACTTTTAGTAGAAATGGGCTACAACTATCAATTACAGAAAAATCAAGACAAAGCCACAAAATACTACAACCAGGCGATTGATAAAATCAAGAAAAATGCCACCGATGTTTACGGAATAGCTTATGTTTTTGAAAGAAAGTCATTGGTTGACTATGCGATTTTGGCGTATAAAACAGCGGTTGAAAGAGAACCACAATTGAGTTTCAACTTTCAAATGGCGGTGCTTTATGGCCAACAAGGGAACAAGGAGTTAATGATTAATACATTTTTGGATGAAGCGTACGTGAATCCGCAAAACCTTCCACTGATTCAAAATCAATTGTCACGCTTTATGACCGAAGAAGTTGATACATCTTTCAATGATTCGTTAAAGAAAGCACTGCTGATTAGAGCGCAAAAGACGCAGGATGTTTTTTGGAACGATTTTCTAAGCTGGCTTTTTATCCAACAAAAAGAATACGGCAAAGCATTTATTCAGCAGAAAGCAATCTACAAACGAAATCCAGAATCTTTTTCTAGTATTGTGAGTATAGGCCAAATGGCAATTGAAGATAACGATCAAGATTCGGCACAGGAAATATTGACTTTCGTAATAGCGAATACCAAAGACTTAGAGTTGCTTATAGAAGCACATTCTTATTTGATACAGATGAAAATTGATCATGCTACAGAGAAAGATTATGTGGCAATCACAGCCGAATTGGATACCTTGATAACTGAGTTTGGAGTAAGTCCGTACACCCTTTCACTGCTGAAATTGCAGGCCAATTTTAATGTATTTCATCTTAACAATCCGACAAAAGCCAAAACAATCCTTAAGGCTGCGATGGAAATGCCAATCAACCGCTATCAATTGGCTGATGCCAAAATGGAATTGGCGGATATTTTTTTGTTTGAAGAAAAATTCAATCAGGCATTGCTGTATTATTCGCAAGTAAACGAAGACATGGCTGGTGATGTTGTTGGTCAGGAAGCCAGTTTGAAAACCGCTAAAACCAGCTATTTTAAAACCGATTTTGAATGGGCTTCACATCAGTTGAAAGTATTAAAATCAGCTTCTTCCCAATTGATTGCCAATGATGCATTGGATTTATTTTTATTAATAAGCGACAATACGGTTGAAGATTCGTTACAAGTTGCATTGAAGAAATTTGCGCGTGCTGATTTTCTAGTGTACCAGAATAAAAGGAAAGAAGCCTTGTTGCAGTTTCAATTGATTTTAAAAGAACATAAAGGTGAAGATATTGAAGCAGTAACTTTGCTGCGCATCGGAAGAATTTACGAAAAACAAGGCGATTTTGCCAACGCTTTAACAACTTATGAGGAGATCATCAAAAAGCATAAGGAAAGTATTTATATTGACGAAGCACTGTACTATTCAGCTGAAATTTATAATATCCAACTCAAAGATCTTGAAAAGGCGAAACCTCTTTATGAAGAAATGATTTTTAAGCACGAAGACAGTATTTACTTTGTCGATTCGAGGAATAAATACCGAAAATTGCGTGGTGACACTAATCTTTAGTGTTCAGTTGGCAGTTTTACTTAAACAAATAATCGAATCAACAAACCCACAAAAATGATACTTTACAACATTACAATTAATATCCACGAAAGTGTGCACGACCAATGGATGAAGTGGATGCAGGAAAAACACATTAAAGATATGCTAGCGACGGGCAAATTTTCAGCAGCCCGAATGGTGAAGGTTTTGATTGAAGAAGAAATGGGCGGAACAACTTATTCTGTTCAATTCACCACAGACTCTAAAGAAACGTTACAGCGTTATTATGATGACGATGCGCCAAAACTTAGAGCAGAAAGTGCTTCGTTGTTTGGAGATAAAATGTTGGCTTTCCGTACAGAATTGGAGTTGATATCGGAACATTAAAACCTATTTGTCATTTCCGCAAAGCCGGAAATCGGTTTTTAAAAAATACAAATGCAACGGTTTCGCAGTTATTTCATTTATATTTCAGCAAATAAGAAAAATTGAACCCTTTATAACGGTAGTGCAAATAGTCTTAAACGAAGAATTGACGAACACAAAAATAAATTAAATCCGCAGCGCTTTACATCTCAATATGATCTTTATTTATTGGTTGCTACAAGACATTTCATGTGTGGAAGAGGCTACTAAATAAAAGCAACTCAAAAAATAGAATCGTAAATGGGAAATTAAATTAATTGAAGTGAGAATAGAGAATGAAATGACCTTTCGGAAGACTGGTTTAATTAATATGGATTTCCGCCTTCGCGGGAATTAAAAAAGCGAATACAATGAAAGACGTAAGAGCCAAGAAACATCTGGGGCAACATTTCCTAACGGATGAATCTATTGCTAAAAACATTGCCGACACACTGAATTTTCAAGGCTACGACATCACGTTAGAAATTGGTCCAGGAATGGGTGTTTTGACCAAATATCTTTTGGATAAACCAACAGCGACTTACGTTATCGAAATAGATAGGGATTCTGTTGACTATTTAGGTGTGCATTATCCAAAACTACATGGGAAAATAATTTCAAAAGATTTTCTGAAGTACAATATTAATGAAGTTTTTGATGGAAGGGCTTTTGCTATTATTGGCAATTTCCCGTATAATATTTCGTCACAAATTGTCTTTAAATGTCTGGAACTGCGTCATCAGGTTCCGGAGTTTTCTGGGATGTTCCAAAAAGAAGTAGCTGAAAGAATCTGTGAAAAGAAAGGAACTAAAACGTATGGAATACTTTCTGTTTTGGTTCAAGCGTTTTACGAAGCTGAATATTTGTTCACCGTTTCACCAGAGGTTTTCAATCCGCCACCAAAAGTAAATTCGGGCGTTTTGAGGCTAAGAAGAAGAGAAAATTTCACACTTCCATGCAATGAAAAACTATTTTTTTCAGTTGTAAAAACAGGTTTTCAACAGCGTCGTAAGACGTTAAGAAATAGTTTAAAATCATTTAACCTTTCGGATAATTTAAAAGAAGATACTATCTTTGACCTCCGTCCAGAGCAACTCACGGTGGAACAATTTATTGAACTGACTCAAAAAATAGAAGCCAATGCAGTTTAAAATCAGCAAAGAACTTATACAACAAATAGAGCAACTCATTCAGAACAAGAATGATGAAGCCTTGTTCGTTTTGTTGAATGATATGCACCATGCTGATATTGCTGAGATTTTTGATGAATTGGACATTGATAACGCTATTTATATCTTTAAGATTTTAGATAGTGAAATTACGGCTGAAATTCTAATGGAATTAGAAGATGATGTCCGTGAAAAAATTCTTAGAGGCTTGTCAGCCAAAGAAATTGCAGAAGAATTAGATGAATTAGATACTGATGACGCTGCCGATATTATTTCCGAACTGTCGCAAAGCAAAAAAGAAGAAGTAATTTCTGAGCTGGAAGATGTAGAACATGCAAAAGATATCGTCGATTTATTGCGTTATAGCGAAGATACTGCAGGTGGTTTGATGGGTAAAGAGATGGTAAAAGTGAATGAAAACTGGAATGTTCTGACGTGCGTCAAAGAAATGAGAATTCAGGCAGAACACGTTACAAGGGTACATTCGATATATGTAGTTGATGATGAAAATAGGTTGAAAGGACGACTTTCGCTTAAAGATTTGTTGACTACCTCTACAAAAACTCCCATCAGCGAAGTTTATATTAAAAAAGTGGATTCTGTAAAAGTCGATACGCCCAATACAGAAGTTGCGCGAATCATGCAAAAATATGACTTGGAAGCGATTCCAATAGTTGATGAAATGGGAAGACTTGTGGGTCGTGTTACCATTGATGATATCGTTGATGTTATTAAGGAAGAGGCGGATAAGGATTACCAAATGGCAGCTGGTATTAGCCAGGATATTGAAGCAGGTGACAGCGTTTTCGAAATGATAAAAGCTCGTTTGCCTTGGCTTTTAATTGGAATGGTCATTGAACTAATCGCTTCTTTGGTACTAAAAGATAACCAAACTTCTGTACAACAATATTCAACATTAATAATTTTTGTTCCATTGCTTTCCGCAACAGCTGGAAATATCGGTGTTCAGGCATCAGCCATAGTGGTTCAAGGTTTAGCTAATGGTTCTTTGAAAGAGTTCAGTAAAAAATATTTAACAAAGGAAATAACAGTTGCGATGATTTCCGGAATTATCATTTCAGCTTTCTTATTTTTATACCACTCATTAATGTACGGCCAATATTTAGTCGGGCTTGCTATTTCAATTTCTCTAGTTGTGGTGATACTTTTCGCAGCGTTGCTCGGAACTTTAGTCCCATTGTTTCTGCATAAAAACAAAATTGACCCTGCTATTGCTACAGGACCATTTATCACAACCACCAACGACGTTTTCGGAATTATGATTTATTTCGGAATTGCACGAATGGTTCTAGGTTATTGATTGAAATTTTCTCTGATAAAAATACAAGAGCTCTTTCGCTAATTAAAATAATGTAAGTTTGGTGATGCACTAGCATTATTCGGGAAATTATATGTATAAGCGCTCCATTACATAATTACACTATTGTAATTAATCTA
>Ga0105047_10012559_pt1 | contig 13623 bp, 11 predicted proteins | sample MAT04_FD_78384 | JGI IMG/M metagenome (GOLD analysis project Ga0105047, IMG submission 78384) | Freshwater microbial communities from Lake Fryxell liftoff mats and glacier meltwater in Antarctica - MAT-04 (megahit assembly) | ecosystem: Environmental > Aquatic > Freshwater > Ice > Liftoff...
AACGCGACGACCGTATCTTGTTTGTCTGCCAGGGGGCTGGCTCCAACAATGAAAGGGTTTTTCAAGGGAAGTCCAAGATAGGTTGTGCTGAGATCAGGACATTTCATGAGGCCTCCTTGGCCGCAACTGTGTTCATTTGTAGGTCAGCCAACTGCCGGTAGAGCTGCTGCCTGGCCTTTATTCGCGCCGACGCCTGTCCATGCAATTCGAGAAAACGTTCAGGATCACTTTGCTCCAGGATTCGGAATCGGGCTTCGTTCTCGGTATAACGTCCCAAAGGAACCGTGGCGTCGCCGGAATCCAACTGTAGCGGGGAAAGTCCCTGCGCTGTCCGGCGGGGATCAAAGCGGTATAGAGGCCAGTAACCGGAATCGACTGCCAGTTTCTGTTGCTCCAGGCCATGTTGCATGCCGTAACCATGGGCAATGCAGTGACTGTAGGCGATGATGAGCGAAGTGCCGGGATAAGCTTCGGCCTCGTTGAGCACTTTTACCGTCTGGGAGTCCTTGGCCCCGAAAGCGATCCTCGCCACATACACATCCCCATAAGTCATGGCAATCATTCCTAGATCTTTTTTGCCTTTGGCTTTCCCGTTTACAGCAAACTTGGCCACTGCCCCCAGCGGTGTGGATTTGGAGGCCTGCCCGCCCGTGTTGGAATAGACCTCTGTATCGAGAACCAGGATGTTCACCTTGAGTCCAAGGGACAGGACATGATCCAGCCCCCCGTAACCGATGTCGTAAGCCCAGCCGTCTCCCCCGATGATCCAGACACTTTTTTTCACCAGCGCATCGGAAAAACAGTGTATCTGCTCCCGCACTTCTGTAGGTAGCGTTGAGCAGCACCTGAGCAATTCGACCACACGTTCCCGCTGGGCCGCGATCCCTTTTTCCGTGCTCTGATCCGCTTGTAAAAGACTATCCACCAAACCTGCGCCAAGCGTCGAACTCCAGGTTTTGATCAGGGAGCGGATACGTTCCTCTTTGCGGTCAAGGGCGAAACGCATGCCCAGGCCGAACTCGGCATTGTCCTCGAAAAGCGAATTGGCCCAGGCCGGCCCCCGGCCCTGTGCATTGGTGGAATAGGGTGTGGTGGGAAGATTCCCCCCGTAGATGGAAGAACATCCGGTGGCATTGGCAATGAGAGCCCGGTCTCCGAACAATTGCGAAACCAGCTTGATATAAGGTGTCTCCCCACAGCCCGCACAGGCACCCGAAAATTCAAACAAGGGTTCCAGAAACTGGGAGGCTTTGACTTCGTCGGTTTTAAGCAAAGTCCGATCCACATTGGGTAGCTTGAGAAAATAGGAGAAATTGAGTTTTTCCTGCCAGCGCAGCTCGCTTTGAGGAACAGGACTGAGAGCCTTGCGTTTGGGGTTTGTCTTGTCTTTGGCTGGGCAGACCTCGATGCAAAGACCGCAACCGGTGCAGTCCTCCGCCGCCAGTTGCAGGGTGTAACGGTGGCCGTCGTGCTCGCGCGATCGGAAAGGCGCGGACTTGAACCCCTGAGGGGCCTTGGCCAATTCGGATTCCGGATAAAATTTGGCGCGCAGGGAGGCATGCGGACAAACCAAGGCACACTTGTTGCACTGGATACAAAGAACCGGATCCCAAAGAGGGACGTCCGCTGCCAGATTCCGCTTTTCCCAGCGGCTTGTATTAAGGGGCCAGGTTCCATCCGCAGGCAGTACACTAACAGGAAGCTCATCCCCCCTGCCCGCCATCATCACACCGGTAACCTGATGAATAAAGGCATCGGCATCGGGAGGAATCAACATGGGACGCCCATGAATGGAATCGATTTTCCCTTCATGCCTCAATTCCTGCAGGTTCTCCAGCGTGCGGTCGACGGCATCAAAGTTTTTTTTCACCATCGCTTCGCCCTTCCTGGCGTAGCTTTTTTGAATGGCTTTTTTGATCTGGGCAATCGCTTCCTCCCTGGGAAGAACGCCGGAAACCGCAAAAAAGCAGGTCTGCATGACCGTATTGATTCGGCCTCCCATTCCGCTTTCCCGTGCGACACGGTAGGCATCAATGGTGTAAAGCTTCAATCCCCGGTCCACTATGAGCTTCTGGGATTCACGACTGAACTGCTCCCAGATTCTGTCCGCCGGATAAGGACTGTTGATAAGACAGACGGCTCCCGGGGCCGCGTGTGCGAGAACTTCATTCTTTTCCAACAAGTCCCACTGATGACAGGCCACAAAGCGGGCTGTGCCCTTGGCAATAACATACGGTGCCCGGATGGCACGGGGGCCGAAGCGCAGATGCGAAATTGTGACGGCACCGGATTTTTTGGAATCATAGACAAAATAACCCTGGGCCCTGAGTCCTGTTTCCATTCCAATGATTTTGATCGTGTTCTTGTTGGCTCCCACGGTTCCATCCGATCCCAGGCCGTAGAAAACTGCGTTGATGGTTTCGGGATCGTCCACCTGGAACCCCTCCTCCACGTCAAGTGACATGCCAGTGACATCATCCATGATACCCACTGTAAAGGAGTGTCGCGGCATGGCCTGAAGCATCTCGTCAAAAACAGCCTTGGCCATGGCAGGGGTGAATTCCTTGGAACCCAGACCGTAACGGCCACCAATGACCCGGGGCAATATTGCCGTCCTCGCTGCCTGTCGACAGGCCAGGGAAGTAACCACATCTTGGAAAAGCGGTTCCCCCACCGAGCCGGGTTCTTTCGTGCGGTCCAGCACGGCGATGTTTACCACACTGGAAGGCAATACCTGAAGAAGCGTCTCCACAGGGAAAGGACGATAAAGACGCACCACCAGAACTCCCGTGCGGCGCCCATCAATATTCAATTTCCTGCTGGTCTCAATCACTGTTTCTGCCGCCGATCCCATGACGACCACAACCTCCGTGGCGCGGGGATCCCCCACATAATCCACCAGATGGTAAGAACGTCCGGTCAGTCCGGCAAAACGATCCATCACCTGCCGGACGCGCTCTGGAGCCTCAAGATAATAGGGATTCACACGTTCGCGGGTCTGAAAGAAGACGTCCGGATTTTGGGCTGTTCCACGGATGACCGGACGCTCTGGACTGAGTCCTCTCGCATAAAAATCTGCCAGGGCTTTGGTATCCAGCATTGCCTTGAGATCAGCATCGGAGAGGATTTCCAACTGGTTGATCTCGTGTGAAGTACGGAAACCGTCGAAAAAATGAAGAAAAGGCAGCCGGGTCTCGAGGGTGGCGGCGTGGGAAATGCAGGCCATATCGTGCGACTCCTGCACATTCGACGAACAGAGCATGGCGAAACCCGTGGGCCTGACGGCCATAACATCCGAGTGATCTCCAAAGATGGAAAGCCCGCTGGTGGCAACCGCCCGCGCTGCAACGTGCAGGCAAAAGGGTGTGAGTTCGCCAGCCATCTTATACATGGCTGGTATCATGAGCAGCAAGCCCTGCGAAGCCGTAAAGGAGGTGGAAAGACAACCGGCCTGAAGCATCCCGTGGAGAGCACCCGCCACCCCGGCTTCCGACTGCATTTCCACCACACCTGGCACTTCGCCCCAAATATTGGGCTTTGCTGTGGCAGCCCACTCGTCACAGGACTCACCCATGGGAGTCGATGGTGTAATGGGATAAATGGCTATGGCCTGACTGAGCCGGTAGGCCACGGAGGCCGCCGCCTCGTTGCCATCCATGATGGCCAGTGGACGCTGAACCGGCAGGGAGGGCTTATGTTCCCTTGAAACCCCCGGACCAGACAAAACAGCTGAACTCATGAACCAAGCCTATCTAATGTTTGATTAATTGTAAATTAGTTTTATTAATGTATGAGAGTCCCAACTTAGGGAATTAGCTGTGGTTATAGCCTTCTTGTGTCGTGAGCCGTCAATCAGCGCCAAGAAACTTCGCCCCCAGAACATTAGTCTCTTCTTGTCTGAAGGAGGGATCTCCACCTAAGTTGGTGCTGCCTTGTGTCTAACGGAACACCTGCAACCATGAAAACCATTCTCTTTCTCGCCTCCCTGATCCTCACGCTCTCCACCCTTCCGTCCCAGGCCCAAGAACAGAAGCCCTCCCCAGGCAAAGTCGAAATCATTCGCATCCTGGCTGGTTCTCCCACGCCAGTAACTGACAGGCGTGGCATCACTTGGGAAGCTGCCCGGGGTTTTAGCGGCGGCGAAACCGTCACCCGCATTCTCCCGGAACTTCCGGAAATTTATCAGAGCGAACGCTACGGCGACTTCAGCTTCTCGGAGCCCCTGCAAAACGGGAAATACCGGATCACTCTTCATTTTTGCGAATCCTACCACAAAAGCTGGGTCGAAGCCCGGGGTAAACGAAGTTTTAATGTCCAGATCGAAAACACCATCACTAATATCAAGGATCTCAGTATCGCTGCCGAAGGCTTCCGGAAACCCTTGGTCAAACTTTTTGAAGTGACTGTCCGGGATGGAAAACTCGATATTTCCTTTAAAGCCACACCGAAAAACCCGGCGGATTATGATCCGGGCTGCCTCAATGCCATCGAAATCGAATGGCTCAGTAAACAGACGGGGCTCAGGCAACCCGGCGCTAAAATGGATCAGGTCGAGCTGTACAAGGATTAGGTCCTTCAAGAGCAGCATTGGCTCTCTACACCGCCCGCCCGAACTTTTTTTCCAGTTCACCGCGGCTGAGAAGAATCATCGTCGGGCGACCATGAGGGCAGGTGTAGGGCAGATCGCACTTATGAAGGTCAATGACCAGTTTTTCCAGCTCAACCCTACCCAGAATATCATTTGCCTTCACCGCATGTCGGCACACGGTTTTGACCACAATTTCCTCGCTAAGCTTACGCTGCTTACGGGTCTCCCCTCCCGCCTCCATCAAATCCACCACCATGCTGCGGAAAAAGTCTTCGATATGCTGGGTTTTGATCATCGGTGGCAAGGCATCAATCATAAAGGTATGCCCTCCGAGGGAGGCCACGCCTAAACCCACAGCCTGTAACCCCTCCACATTTTGCCGGATGAAATCCGACTGCTCAGGCGGCAATTCCACCGTCACCGGAACCAAAAGCCGCTGGCTGACCACTTCTTCATGCGCCACACGCGCCAACATCTGCTCAAAGAGCACCCTCTCATGGGCGGCATGCTGGTCGATCAACACAATCCCGTTCGGCCCTTCCGCCACCACATACAAGCCCAGCATCAGGCCAATGATTTTCAGGTCGTGATTTTTTTCATCGGGAAGTACAACGTCACGCTCCGTTTCCTGCCAGCGAACCGAAGGAAGCAGCTCCCGCGTCGGGGAACCAACATCAAAAAAACCGGTTTGCAGCGGAGGATTCTGTTTGGAGAGAACCGGCGCAGGCAGCCCCTTGAAACTCGGAGCTTCGGGAATCTTCGACAAGGGCAGCACAGCCGGGGAAACCGAGGCTTTGAACGGTTGCGCCAGGGGAACTTCCAGTGGTTGCCGGGATCCAGCCCGGAGAGCGGCACCGACCGAATCCGTGATGAAAGCCCTCACCTGCATGTCGTCTCTAAACCTGACTTCGCGCTTGGCCGGATGAACGTTCACATCCACCCGGGCAGGATCCAGATCAAAGAACAAAATCAGCACAGGGAAACGTCCCCTCATCAGGGAATTATGATATCCCTCCAACACCGCGTAATTGAGGGTCGGGCTCTGCACCGGTCGCCCGTTGACGAAGAGATGGTGCTCTTGGCGATTGCCCCGGCTGACACCGGGCTGGCCGATAAAACCACGCAGACGCATGGGACCCTCCCCCGCCTCCACCGGTAGCATGTGTTCCATCCAGTCCCGGCCATAGATCTGAAGCAGCCGTTGCCGGAGACCCGTGGCAGCGGGGTAATGCTGCGGAGGGAGATCGTCCAGACTGAGGCTGAATCCCACTTCCGGACGTGACAGCACGGCCAAACGAACCGTCTGTTCGACATGCGCTTTCTCCGTGTCGTCCGAACGTAGAAATTTACGGCGTCCCGGAGTGTGCAGAAACAAGGATCTCACCTCCACCGAGGTCCCGACCGCACAGCCCGCTTCTTTGACCGAGAGCAGCTTTCCGCCATCCACCGTGATCTCCGTTCCGGAAATAGCCTCCGGCTCCCGGGCCAACAAACGGAAACGACAGACGGATGCGATACTGGGCAGGGCTTCCCCGCGGAATCCAAATGTGGCGATGGTGAGAAGATCCTCAGAACTGCGTATCTTGCTGGTGGCATGTCGTTCGAGACAAAGAAGAGCATCGTCGTAACTCATGCCACTACCGTTGTCGCTGACCCTTATCAGCCCCTTCCCTCCCCGCTCCGCCGCTACATCAATACGGGTGGCACCCGCATCCAGGGCATTGTCGAGGAGTTCTTTGACGACCGAGGCCGGACGCTCTATCACCTCACCAGCCGCAATGCGGTTGGCCACGGTTTCTTCAAGGAGGTGGATACGGTTGGCCATGAAAATTTACAATACACGCGAACAACGCGAAACGTCGCTAAAACTCCCAACACGTAGCGAACAGGTTTGCCCGACTCCAACAAGTATACTTCACAAATACTTTTCCTCTATTCTCTGCGTGTTTCCCGCGCGATACTAATCCCCTTTGTAACCCAGCACAGAGAGCACACGCTCCAGATCAGATTCGTTGTAGTACTCGATTTCCAAATGACCTTTACTACGGGTGCCCACCAGTTTGATCTTGGTGCCCAGCAGACGTTGCAATCGCAGTTCCAGATCCCGCCAGTCAGCCCCGGAAAAGCCCCCGGCTTTCTTTTTTCCGGAAGGAACTGAGCCTGTGCGCGACTTGCCGAGCTCCGAAACCAGCTTTTCCGTTTCACGTACGGAAAGGTCCCGTTTGATCACCTCGCGGGCGGCTGCGTTTTGTTGGGTATGGTTGGGTAGCGAAAGCAGAACCTTGGCATGACCAACACTTAGCTGGCGGTGGCGAACCAATTCTTTGACATCCGAACCAAGACCGGTCAGGCGCACGGCGTTGGCGACGGTCGCGCGGTTTTTACCGACCTTCTGGGCAATCTGTTCCTGGGTCAGTTTGAAACGTTCCGCCAGCAGGGCATAACCGTCCGCTTCTTCAATCGGGTTGAGATCGGAACGCTGCAGATTCTCCACCATGGCCACTTCCAAAACTTCCAGATCATCAGCTATACGGACAATAACGGGAACTTCCTTGAGCCCAGCCTGGCGCGAAGCCCTCCAACGGCGTTCCCCGGCGATCAGTTCAAATTTCTCTCCTACTTTCCGGACGATCAGAGGCTGGATCACGCCGTGCTCCTTGACGGAAGCCACCAAATCAGCCAGGTCCTGCTCGGCAAAAGTTTTGCGGGGCTGAAGCGGGCTGGCTTCGACCCGGTCGAGAGCCACTTGTTGTACACGTTCGCCCGTTTGGGGTTCAGGTGCGGCCACCGCCACCGTTGTATTACCTCCAATGAGGGCGCCCAGTCCTTTGCCTAAAGCATTTCGTGCCATAAGCTAAAAACCTAGGCGGAGCCGTGCCGGTGGTCAATCGGCGATCCACCCGTAGTCCTGCGTATTCCGCTTTCTATCGGAACCCCAAGAAATCCCATTGCCCGTAACGCCCCTCTCTTCCAGACTCTGGATGTGAAAATTCCGGCCAAAGCCATCGTACTGCTTGTGCTGCCTTTTTTTCTCAATGACTTAGCCGTCGTCTTTTTAAAGCTTGCCGTGATGCCCACGGAATCACTGGCTTACTTTTACCACAAAATGCCCTGGATCGGCGAAACCCTTGTCGCCTGGCAACCTGCCTCCCTTGCCATGTCCCCTTACCGCCTGCCCTTGCTTTGGGGACAGGATTTGATCGTCTTCGTGGCCATCCCTGCTGTTTTTTTCTTCGTCTTTTTTAAAAAGCAATTGCTCGACCGGAAAAGTCTCGGCTTGGGATCCCTGCCTTCACTTTGGGACTGTGGCTACAGCCTGATCCTGGCCCTGCAACTTTTTTTGGTCGCCAAATTTATCCGCTACGTTCTGCTTGAGATTCATCCGCCTCTGGAAATTTTTGGCTGGTTCAATTATGATTTCCCTCCATCGTTTCCCTGGCAAATCCTCACGATCCTCTACGCCTGCGTCAGTGCTGCGGTCGTGGAGGAACTGATTTTCCGGGGTCTGCTCATCCCCTGGCTGCAATCACGGGGCTGGAACACCTGGGCCGCCATCCTGATTTCCGCTTTTCTTTTTGCCGGAATCCACTGGTGCCAGGGACCTGTTCAACTGGCCTCAACCTTTGTCTTCGGTCTGATCACCGGAATTACATTCTCCAGTTCGGGGAAATTGTGGCCCTTGATTCTGGCCCATTTTTTTATCAATCTGGCTGCATTCTGGCCCTCGTCCTGACGGAGAACCCAACCATTTACGCCAGCACGCTGCGTGTTTAAGGAATCAACGAATCTCCAAATGCTCCATGATTTCGTTACTGGTTACGTAGCTTTTCTCAATAAGAAGTATCCCCAGTTTCGCCACCAACTTCCTGAACAAAAGTAGTGAATCGGGCGCCAAGGTATGATGGGTTGGACGAAAGAAATTACGGCGGGTGGCTGGGCGGAGGCGCAGGCCCCTATCTGAACTGATACGGGTCAAGCGGGCAACGCGGCCAGCGGCCCTGAAAACGGCGGCCCGGCGGGTTGCGTTGAAAACAGCCCGGCACCTTTGTTGTCCGCCAAAGAACGGATCTGCCTCTGGCACGACCCGTCGGTCGCTGGTATAATTGATACAAACTACCTCCCCGCGCCGCAGCAGCGGGGTGTTTTGCACGAAACCAACCCGTCATACCTTGGCGCTCAGACCACTAGTGTCCTGTTAGCGAAAAATCCTGTTGATCCTTCAACTCAGGAAACCGCTTTCCAGGCCTTGGCCAGACCCTTGTCCTTGCTCTTGAAACGCTTCACGATCCGTTGGGTTCCGCTCTTGTCCTTCACCTTGAAACAGCCGTTGACTGTGGCTTCCACAACCTCAACAATCCAGGTCATTTTCCACTTGTCCGGACCCTCGTGGGGAACGTAAAGAATCTCCGAAACTTTCGGCGGTTCATAATGTTGGGGTTGTATATTCATGTGATATTTCGAACTTAGCCTGAAAATGATCCACGTCGAGTGGCGTCTTTTTTCCAAGCTACAAAAAAAGCCGCCCCTCTTTTGGAGGGAGCAGCTTGTTGCAAGAGTTGCAATGATCAGCTCTGGGCGTCTTTCTTGTCCTGCTTCTTTTCTTTCATTTCTTTTTTCATTAGGTCGCGCTTGGCGTTCTGCTCCGCCGTCAGTAGGCCATTGATTTTCTGGTCCGAGGCCTTTCGAATTTCCATTATCTTGGATTTGCGATCCTCCTTGGAGAGACCCTGGTCTTCCTTAAGCAGCCTCATGGCTGCCATATCCTGTTTGTGGATGGCAGCGATTTTTTCAGCCTGCTCATCAGTCAGGGCAAGTTCCTTTTTCATGTGTTCGGACCGCTCTTTGATTTTTTCAGCCCTTTCCTTCCGGGGTTTGCCGTCGGAAGGGGCCGCACCGGGGGTTTTTTGATCCGGCTGGGCATGGAGGCTGCCCAGCGGCAGGGCAAGAGACAGAAGGGTGACTAGCATGTAATATCTGGATGATTTCATAGTTTTTAGTGGATTAGGTTTACAGACATTGAACCGCTGCCAGCAAAAAAAGTTGCTCTCCAACCTTGGAAAAAGCGGAATCTGTGCTTTACTGGGGATATGGATAGGACAAAAGGTTTCCCATCGCCACCTTTCCGACGCAAGGCCTTCAGCATGCCCGAATTCCTCGTTCTCAGCGCCCTTCTTTTTTTGACCGCCTTTGTGGCCCTGCCCGCAGCTTATCCCTATTTCATGAAAGCACATCGTCAGGCTGGAACGATCAAACTTTGGGAGCAAAACACGAACGCTCTTAACCAACAGTCTGCGCCACTTAATAAATAAATAGGCCCTAAAAAAGGCAGCGCCGCCTTCCCTCTCATGGGCCCTTTTCCACAATTAAGGGATACCTGTTCCATTCTTTCAGGTCGTAATGCCACCACTCAGCCGGCACCCCGTGAAAGCCGTTGGCGAACATGGCCTTCCTTAAAACTGTTCCATGTTTCCTGGCTTTCTCCGGCAATTCCGAAAAATTGTGGTCAGCCCGCAGGGTGAATTCGTCAAAAGCAGAAGGCATTTCCACCCTCAGACCTCCCAATGTAGCCAGGGTCACATCCACCGTCGTGCCCCGGGTGTGTCGGGATCCCTGCTTGGGAGGCGCAACAAAATTGGCATTGGGAAAGGCCTCCCAAAGCTTTTGCTGGGCCCAGGCCGGGCGGTAAGCGTCAAGAATCACCAACTGAAAGCCCTGTTTGTTCAAGGTCTTTTGCACCCCTTTCAGAGCCCTTATGGTCTCAGGACGAAGCCAGGCGGTGTTGTCGCGGTAAATCACTTTGCCGGTAAAATTACCGGCGGTGGCATAACGCAGATCAATAAGTAGTCCGGGAATCTCCAGATCCAACCTTCGAAGTTCCGGAGCCGGTGGCCTGGGCTCCATGCCCCGGCATTCAAGACTGAACACCAGAAGTAACAGCAAAACACGAAAAGAATCATTCAGCATACCTGCTTTTTCCATGAATTTTGTCCCCTGGCAATCCCATAGCTTGACGCACCCCCGATCACCCCTGATGATCGGGGAAATGGTTCCCGATACAGATCCCCTTCCCGTCAACGATTTTCTTCAAATCACCAAGGATCAGCTCAACCAGCTCCCGCTGATGCGTTACGACGGCCCCATCGAAATCGTCCGCAACGGAGAGGAATTGGAGCGTTTTCTGACGGAAATCCTCTCGGAACAGGTCCTGGGCTTTGATACGGAAACACGCCCCAGCTTCCGTAAAGGCCAAAACTACCTTCCCTGCCTTGTGCAGATAGCCACACGGCATTGTGTTTTTCTTATTCAAATTCAGGACGGTACAATGAGTGAGGCCTTGGCCCGCATTCTGGAATGGCCGGCATCGATCAAGGCCGGCATCGCCCTCAATCAGGACATGTCAAAACTCAGGCAACTGGGTGATTTCTCCGACCAATCCGTGCTCGATCTCTCCAAGGTGGCTTCGAAGCTCGGGATCAAGACCACCGGTCTGCGCAATCTCACCGGCATTCTGCTGAATGGACGGATTTCCAAGGGGGCTCAGGTCACGGATTGGAGCAAACTTCACCTGAGCGAAGCCCAGATCAGTTATGCCGCCACGGATGCCTGGATCAGCCGCGAACTATATTTTGCCCTCAAACAAATCCCGGATGCGGAACCCGTTTTCGCCAGCCTGGCCTGAGTTGTAATTTGTAGGGGCGTGGGCTCCACAACTGGGGCCGAGAAATGAGCGTGGGGCCGGTGCTCCGGCAGAAACATTAATTAAACCGCCAAGGCAGTCTTGAGCACTTCGCTCAGGCGCTCGCGATTGTAAGGTTTGGCAATGACCGCAGAGAAACCGAAAGGCTTGGGATCCTGCATAACCGGCTGGTCAATGTAACCGCTGGAGGCGATCGCCACCACAGAGGGATCCAGTTGCTTGAGGGTATGCACCGCTGCAGCACCACCCACCCCGTGGGGAATAAGAAGATCCATGATCACCGCGTCAAAGCGCCAGCCTTCCTTGACGGCTTGGCCGTAGACATCAATGACCTCTTTGCCATCCTTGGCCACAGTCACTTCGTAGCCCAACTGCCGCAGCAACGTGCCGACAAACTTGCGCACCAGTTCCTCGTCATCCATGAACAACACCTTCTGCGGTCCCCGGGTTGTCCTGATCACCGTAGGCATCACGGACGGAACATTTGTTTTCATGGTCGGCACATACATGCTCACCTTGGTTCCCTGGCCCAGCTTGGAATCCACGTTGATGGTTCCACCATGGCGCGACAGAATGGAAAGGGCCGAAGTCAGACCAAGGCCCGAACGCTCGGGTTTCGTGCTGAAATACGGTTCAAAAATACGGTCGACTGCTCCGGGATCAACCCCCGAACCCTCATCCTCCACAAGAACACAGAGGTACTCGCCAGGTGGAAGCTGGGGAGGACGGCTCTCGGAATCCAGGGCAAATAACACTTTGGATGAGGACACTGTAACCTTACCCGCTCCCCTCATCGCATCCACCGCATTATCGATGACCGCCCTGACGGCCCGGCAGAACGATGCTTGTTCCAACCTGATCTGCTCAAGGCCGGCCGGGATCAGAATCTCGGATTTGGTCGCTTTGTTCGAAAGGGCCGAACTGACAACACCTTTCAACATAGGCTCCAAAGATACCGGAACCATTTCTTCCGGTTCGTCCATCCCCAGGCTGAGCAGTCGCGCCACGACCTGTTGGGCCTGGCGGGTGGACACATCCGCACGCTCCAGATGGGAACGGACAATCTCCTTCTGTCCAGAGGCGTTCTGCGCCGCTTTGATGTGCTCAATCAGATTTTCCAGAATGTTTTTGAATTCATGGCCAACGCCGGTGGCCAGGGATGAGACAGCCTCGATTTTTTTCGCCTTGATGAGTTCGTCCTCCATCTTCTTCCGGCCGCTGACATCGCGGGCCACCAGAACAAGGCACTCCACATCCCCTTTCTCATTGGTGACGATTCTAGCCTGCGACTCGAGCAATATCCAGTGCCCTTTTTTATGGCGCATCCGGTATTCCACTTTTCGTCCCATCCCCGTCTGTAGGGATTCCTGGAAAACCTGCTTAACCAGAGGCAGATCCTCCTCATGGACTTCCGCCAGGGAGTAACTTCCCTCCAATGTTTCCGGATTGTAGCCAAGGGTGGTGAAATACGCTTGGTTGTTCCAGACACGGGTGCCGTCCGGACGGACCACAGCAAGAAGATCGGCAACATTGTCAGTAATGAGTTTAAAAAGCTGCTCAACCTTTCCAACTTCAACCCGCTCATCACGCAGCTGCTTCAATTCCACCAACAAGTGGGGTATTTCACTTTTCGGGACAAATTCATCTGGTTCAGCAGTTTCCATCGTCACACCCTTAGCCCCCTTTGGAGCTAGAGCTGTGCCATAAAATTAAATTAGTGCGATGTATCTTCTTAACACACAAAATAATTGTGAATAAGCAGGATACAGAAAGTCCAGGTAGGCATTTTTTACCCTTTACAGTCTAATTTGCCGACTGAATCAAAGCTTTTCCGGCCAGCCCCGACTTTTGATGTAATCCTGTAGAGACTGCTTTAGTAGCCTCGCACTCTCTTTGGCTTCCAGAGCCAGATAAACCTCGTCACCTATTGATTCAGAACTATCCGCCAACGGATCGGGAAATACCTCTTTCGCCACAATCGAATAGGTCAGAAATGGCTGCACAAGTGAACGGCTCGGATCAAAAACGAAGACCGTGCATTCCACCAAAGGCCTCCTCTTAGAATCTTTCAACGCCGGATCCGGCAGCAGAACCCGGTGTATACGCCCCTGCACCAGCCAGGTATTTTCCCCTTCACCGGCCTGGGCTTTGGAAGTAGGTGCCACCTGTTGCAGCTCCTGAACAAAAGCTGTGGCGAGGCGTTCCGGGAAATCATTCTTGATCGCCGATTCTACGGCAGCAGAAACCTCCAGGCCCCAGATACAGTCTTTGCTGTCAAAAGGCAGCACTACAATTTTCTCCACTCTCAGCCGGGGGGCAGGACCGCTGGTGGCCTGCA
>Ga0105047_10012562_pt1 | contig 13620 bp, 16 predicted proteins | sample MAT04_FD_78384 | JGI IMG/M metagenome (GOLD analysis project Ga0105047, IMG submission 78384) | Freshwater microbial communities from Lake Fryxell liftoff mats and glacier meltwater in Antarctica - MAT-04 (megahit assembly) | ecosystem: Environmental > Aquatic > Freshwater > Ice > Liftoff...
AAACACACCAGCCTACTGGTGTGTCTCACGTCGAAACACACCAGCCTACTGGTGTGTCTCACGTCGAAACACACCAGCCTACTGGTGTGTCTCACGTCGAAACACACCAGCCTACTGGTGTGTTTCCAATTGAAACCCTCCCAAAAGATTTACAGATGTTAATCAACAATCTTAATATACACTCTCGTAAAAAAGACCTCCGTTTGGTTATTCAAAAACTCTGCGCATGGCAGCCCTTAACAGCGCAGCAATTAGTAAAACTTCTGAAAAGAAAAGATAAAAAACACTTTGTTAGAAGTCATCTTACACCAATGGTCAAAGAAGGAATGCTGAAGTATTTATTTCCGGACGATGAAAACTCACCGAATCAGGCATATATCTGTGAAAAAGGAGGGAGCGATGAAGGATTCAAATAAATTGATTTTGCACATTCTTCAAAAAGAAGATCTTATGGCTGTTATTAAGACATTTATTTTTCCATGGACTTCTCCTGAAGTCACCCAAGAAAAATGGGAAAGGTATTACACGGAGCAACAAACAAATAATCGCACTGTCTGTGTTGCGAAATTTGGCGATGAGTTCATTGGGTATGGCAGCTTATTGAATAATACGGAATATCCGGAATTCAAGAATAAAGGCATCCCTGAGATTAATGATGTCTGGATTTCAGCGGAATATCGTGGGAATGGATTTGGCAAAGAATTGGTCCAATGCTTGGAGGCGATTGCTCTTAAAGAGAATCATAAGCAGGTTGGAATTGGAGTTGGACTTTATAAAGACTATGGATTTGCTCAGAAGCTGTATGTTCGGATGGGATACATTCCGGATGGTAATGGAGTGACCTACAAATATCAGCCTGTTAATCCCGGAGATTCGCACCCGGTGGATGATGATCTCATCATTTGGTTTAAAAAGGATTTACGATGAATGGCAAGGAAGAAAGCGAATACCGATTTGAATATCAGCAAGAGCCAATTCAGAAAGATGAACAAATTCTTTTTGAAGGAATCAATGAGGAGGCTGTCCTTAAAAAGAAAATGGAACGGATTAATCCATTCGGAATTTTCATTAAAGATACTCAAGGGACAGTTCTCGGAGGTTTGAATGGAGTCACATATTATGGTTGCTTCTATGTAGATATGCTTTGGGTTAAGGAAGAATTACGCGATCAAGGGCTTGGCAAAAAACTCATGATAGAAGCTGAAAAAATTGGTCGCGAACGTCAATGTTCATTTGCAACAGTTAATACTATGGACTGGGAAGCTCTTACATTCTATCAAAAGCTTGGTTATGATATCGAATTTGTTCGAGAGGGCTATATAAAGGGATCAAAAATGTACATGCTAAGGAAAAAGCTATGAGTACTGTCGATATTCGATTTGAAATACACCAAATGATTTCTTCAATTAGTCCTTTAGATGATATAGAGAAAGAGCATATCAATTTTGTAATCGATTGGATTAAATCCGGAAGTGAAATTTTTCGTACTCAAAAGCCAGCAATACCAGATACACATTTGGTTTCTTATTTTGTTGTGGCATCGCCAGAAATGGATCGAATTTTGTTAGTGGATCATAAGAAGGCTGAACTGTGGTTGCCTCCAGGCGGTCATGTTGAACCTGGTGAAGACCCAAAGGAAACAGTTAGGCGAGAAGCGAAAGAAGAACTTGGAATAGATGCTGAATTCATATTTGATGAGCCGATTTTGCTAACGGTAACCAAAACGGTTGGAAAAGTTGAGCGACATACAGATGTATCCTTATGGTATCTTCTTAAGAGTGATCCGCATCAAGCTCTGGATTACGATCCTAATGAATTTAATCAAATCCGCTGGTTTGGGATTGATAAAATTCCATTTGAAAAATCTGACCCTCATATGAAGCGATTTATTCAAAAAATGCTAAATCCAAAACAAGGATCTGCAATCAAATGAAAGGGCAAATTATTTATATTAATGGACCGTCAAGCTCTGGCAAGACTACTCTTGCAAAAGCATTGCAACAAGAATTTGATCAACCATTTTTGCATATTGGGATCGATCGGGTTATTGGAATGATGCCAGAAAAATTGAATAATTGGGAAGGTGGCCCTGCTCCATTAGGTTTTAGCTGGAAGGAATCTATTAATGAAACAGGTCATCCTATGCATGAGATCCAAACAGGCCCTTTTGCTAGAAAAATGGTTCAGACATTAATGGAAATTGTCTTAACGATGGCAACACTTGGGCATTACATTATCATAGATGATGTTTCTTTCGGAAAATGGCAAGTGGATTTATGGAGAGAAGTTTTAAAAGATTATAAAGTTTTATGGATTGGAATTAGAGCGCCTCTGAACGTTTTAGAAGATAGAGAGAAAGAGCGAAGCAATCGTATACAGGGGTCAGCACGTGCTCAATATTCTCAAGTCCATAAAGATGTCGTCTATGACCTTGAATTTGACACTAGTAAAGATTCCTTGGAAACAGTAACTAAAAAAATCAAGAATTTCTATGACTGTTAGTAATAATGACAATATTCAAAAAATGAGCAGCAAAAAAATTACCATTATTCAGGCTTCGTCTGAAAATCTAAAAAAGCTTGATGATGGAATTACAGACTATAATATTGTATCTGCTAAGGAACTACCAAGAGCCGTCACTCAGCGTCTTGATTTTACTGCGGAGGATTCTGAAAGTAAATTATTGGGTGGCATTCAAGCCATGATGGTAAACTGGGGTATTTTGCAAATTGATCTTCTCTTTGTCTTCGAAGAATATCGTAAGTGGGGAATCGGTGCTCAATTATTGCATCATGTGGAGAGTATAGCAAGGAAAAATGGTTGTTTTGTATCCCACTTAGATACTTTTGATTTCCAAGCCAAGGATTTTTATTTGAAACACGGTTATCAGATTTTCGGAGTTTTGGAAAATGCCCCCAAAAACCATCAACGCTATTATTTAAGCAAGAAATTAGATCAGGGGCTTGTCATAGATGAAAATGATTATTTGATAGAAGAGCTTAACTCTTGTGCAGCTGAAAAAACGTGTCGGGCGATAACAGCTACTTTACCTGAATGGTTTGGTATACCGGAGGCAAATGAAAGATATGCTGAAGGTGTGAAGAATCGAACTTCTTTTGGCATTTTAATTGACGAAGAACACGTTGGTATGATCACTATTGAGATGCCTTTTTCAGATAATGCTAACATCTATTGGATGGGCATTGCAAAAAAATATCACCGAAAAGGTATGGGTGGCGCGCTGTTAAAGCGAGTAGAAAAATTTTGTCATGAAAAACATTGTCAATCATTGACCGTTGAAACACTAAGCCCTAAAGAAAAAGATGCCAATTATTTAAATACCTATTCTTTTTACACCAAAGCAGGGTTTTGCCCTCTTTTTGAACTGCATCCCGATGGCCCAGATTTTGCAATGATTTATCTTCAAAAAATAATTGATAGATCTTGGTAAAATTCAGATTTACTTATCTTATTAACCCATGCATTGTTGAGACTTCAAGGTGATTCATCATTGCGATTCAAGAAAAATAAATGGAAGGTTTGGGCAACCAAATAACATGTCAAATATTTGATTTTTCTTGTTGGAACAAGTCTGAAAAAAATCAACGCCTGAATTTCGGCGGCGGCTTTTTATGAATTCCTTATAATGGGTATACAATTGAGGTCTGCTGAGTTTAACGTAACGGAGAGAGGGATGATTACCGCTGAAAATAAAAAAGAATATTACGATGCACTCCTAGCAAAAAAAACGGAGTATGAAGGCATTTTCTTTGTAGGAGTCAAAACTACTGGTGTATTCTGTCGTCCCACATGCCCTGCAAGGAAGCCTAAACTAGAAAATTGTGAATTTTTCGAGACTGCTCAACAAGCTTTATTAGCCTCGTTTCGTCCATGCAAACGTTGTAGACCTCTTTCTCATCCTAATCATGTCTCAAAGCTTATACAAAAGTTAGTAGAAGCAGTTGAAGAAAATCCTGAAAAAAGATGGAAAGATAAAGATTTTGAAGAGTTAGCAGTCGATGCGTCAACTGCGCGCCGTCAATTCAAGAAACGATTTGGTATGACTTTTGTTGAATATGCTCGAGCGCGTCGGATGGGATTGGCTATGAAACAGATTAGAGGAGGAGAAGCAGTTATTGAAGCGCAACTGTCAACAGGATATGAATCAAGTAGTGGTTTCAGAGATGCTTTCTCACGTATCATGGGAGCTGCTCCTACCAAACTAGGAAGTAGTAACATTCTAAAAGCTTCATGGGTGCACACTCCGCTTGGTCCGATGTTAGCAATAGCAAATGATGAAGCTCTTTATTTGTTAGAGTTTGTAGACCGTCGTGGTTTGGAGCGTGAGATTGAACGCTTACGAAAAAAAACTAAATCCGCGATTATTCCAGGTCATACAAAAACCATAAATTCTATCGAAATGGAATTGAATCTTTATTTTAAACGTCAATTAAAAGAATTCAAAACACCACTATGTTTATTAGGATCGCCTTTTCAAAAACATGTTTGGGCAGAATTAGTAAAAATCCCACCAGGAGAAACACGTTCTTATTCCGAAATAGCTGTTGCGATTGGAAGACCAACAGCCTTTCGTGCCGTTGCTCAAGCAAATGGTGCAAATCAGTTCGCTATTATCATTCCATGTCACCGGGTCATCAATACAAATGGGGAGTTAGGAGGTTACGGTGGCGGCCTAACACGTAAAGAATGGTTAATCAATCACGAGAGGAAAATAACATGAATCAGATAGAACGTGCGCTTTTATTAAAAAAACTCCACATCAAGGAAGATCCGCTTATCTTATTTAATATTTGGGATGCAGGGAGTGCACAAGCCTTACAAGAAGTCGGAGCTAAAGTAATTGCAACTGGAAGTTGGGCTGTGGCAGCTGCACATGGATATGAGGATGGTGAAAAACTTTCTCTCGATTTGGTGCTCGCAAATCTTAAGCGAATTATTGCAAAAGTAAAGCTTCCTGTAACAATTGATATTGAGGGTGGATACGGACAAACTCCCATTGAGGTTCAAGAGACCATCACAAAAGTAATCGAAACGGGTGCTGTTGGAATAAATTTTGAGGATCAGATTATAGGTGAAGAAAATTTATATTCGATAGAAGATCAATGTAAACGGATTCAGGCAATCCAACAGGCTTCAGAGCGTGCCATGATCCCTATCTTTATCAATGCACGGACTGATGTCTTTTTTAAAACTATTTCTGATAATCATAGTGATAACCATTTAGAGGAAGCTATACGCCGCGCTCATGCATATGCAGAATCTGGAGCAAATGGTTTTTTTGTTCCTGGTTTAAGAAACGTTAGTTATATTGAACAATTGTGTAAACTTTCTCCTATACCCATTAATATAATGATTTTACCTGGTATGCCTTCAGTTAAACAGCTTACTGCACTAGGGGTTGCTCGTATTAGCTATGGTCCAGGCCCTTATTGTCTTGCGATGGATGCACTAAAAGAGGCTGGGAGTAAAATATTTTCCACAAGCAGCTAACATAAATAAGCTTCTGCAAATCAGCTACCAAGTACATATAGCTGCCAGATTGTAGGTTGATTCCGTTAACATGCCAAAAGCACCACTCAAGGCATCTACGATATCATCATGGGCACCATCAGGGAAATTTTCAAGTTCGCGAAAAAAATCATCATTCCAAGATGCTTGAAGCACTTTGATATTTCCTGCCTCGGCTTGCGAACTGACAGGGGAAGCTCTGGTAATTTTATCTTTCGTTGTTTTGTAGGGTTTAGCGATGAAGCCCTGCAAAGATCGGATCAAATAATCGGCTTCGCTGACTCCTGCTTGACCAGGATCTTGCTCGATGCCAATTCTAACGGATACTCCGTTCCTTGAAGCGGTATTTTTGACGGCACTTTGAACGCCCAAAGGAGTTTGCTGAATTCTAACCAAGTCAGTGATGTAGAGGATTCCATTTGAATGTTTTTCAAGCTTTAATCCCACTGTATAGTCAGGGTCATTTGTGTCTGTTTTCTTGGTTGCAGCTCTATCCCAATAGCGGACCTTCTGTGTCCCTTTTGGGACTGCGTTCACGGTTTCAAAAAATGTTCTTTGAAAAAACATGCCAGCTGTTGGTCTAATATTCCAGTTGCCCATAAGGAGTTGTTCTCGTTCAAAGCGAGGAAGAGCTTTTAAGTTAGCTAGGTAACCAGGATCTTTTTCCATCAAAATTGTGTTATCTAACACACTTGAAATGATAAAAGTAAAACTTTTGGGTAGACAACCAGGATATTGTTGCTGTAGCTCCTCTGAAGAGTTAGCCCAAGCTATTCGATCATTTTCCACGATGAACCAACGAATTTTTCCACTTCGTTCTTTGATGGCATATCCAGTATCAGGATTAATCCACCAATCGACAATTTCACGAACCCAGCTATCGCAATCGGGATTTGTCGTCGCGCGAATGTATGGTTTGATACCACATGTTGATCGATTTCTTGAAAGCATATAAAAAAATTGATCTCGCGTAAAATGTGTAAGTTCATCGAATCCAATGAGAGGAATTTGTGAACCCTGCCAATCAAGTTTGCTCTTTTCATGCTCCATATGATTAAACTTGATGGTTGCGCCTGAAAGAAATTCCCACTCAAGAATCGTTTCTTTTGGGTTGGCACCAAAAGCTGGAAATAGCTCGTAAGATGTATCCCACAAGCCCCCCTTGTTTCTAACTTGAGTGGCATTACGTCTAAAAATCACGGCTCCAAATCCTGGAACGTTCCTATAGCGCAAAGCCTCCATCAATAAGGCATAAGTTTTCCCGCCACCGCTAGCTCCTCCATAAATGGCAATATGGGCTGGAGATCGCAGGAAAATATCTTGAGGGCCCTGAGGTTTAATTTTGAGGATTGTTTGGTTTGTCATATACTAAATGATCCAATTCTTGGTTTACGCCATTTGAAGGCAAAAGGAGCTCAATAACCATACCACTTTTGGTTTCGGCTTTGAGGTCTAATTTTTCGTGATTGGCCCATCTTTCAGGATTTCTTCGAGCTAGGAAATCACGGGCTGCTTGCCAATTTTGAGGCATCTGATCTTTCCAAATCTGCACAACCTCTAATTCCGCTTCTGCTTCTGCTTTCTGTACTTCCTGGGAAAATTGGAAAAATGGTCCTTTTTGATCCTCTTCACCTTTCTTCAACCAGTCGCGAAATGTCGAATAATCAATACCTGCCGCTTTGCAAGCTGGTTCGTAGTAGTTGCCTCTACGAATTGCCTCGATGATTTTATCTTTTACTGAAAGAAATTTACTCGGCCTGCCAATCAAGTTTTTTGATTTTTTTGTCATTGATATCTCCTTTTTCTTCGATCTTGATTACCTCAAGAGGGGTTTTTCAGTTTTATAAACTGGTATAAAAAAACAGAAAAACACCTTGGACTAATCATTCTCATCGTCAACATTTGTCTGCTTTTCAGTTTTGTGCTCATTAGAGCCTGAAAAACTGAAAAGCAGGGTGTAGATACTGGCATTTCTCAATCCGTCTATTATATTCCAATATTTTCCAACTCCGTTTTTTAGTAAATTTTTGGCTTTGTTTTGGGGGATTTTAAACTTCGTTTTCATCATTGTGAATAAATTAGTTTGGTTGATTCCTTCAGCAGGGATGATGTCTCGTATTTTCTCTAAATCTAAATGGATAAAATCAGTGGGTTCCAATATAGCACTTGTGATTGGCCGGTTTTTCTCATCAACAAGTTCTATTTCAATCGATTTCAGAAGAAAAAAAATAGGTTCTGGAATCTCTGCTTCCTTCATTTTAGTGGTGGTCATTGTCACAGTATTATCTTTCTTTTCAACGCCGTATTCCGCATCAAGAGCTCCCTTTAAAGCTATCGATCCTCTAGCTCTATCCTTATCCGCATGTCCAGTGTGATGCACTATTAAAACACAGCAGTTAAAAGGAATGCGAATATACCGATCCACGATCGAAATGAAAGCACTCATGTCTTGTGTGCTATTCTCATTGCCTATGCCGAAATTCCGCGCTAAAGTATCAATAATTACTAATTTTGGAGGGCCATGATTTTTAGCAAGTATGTTTATGGTCTTCGCCACTAGTTTTGCATTTTCCACATCCAATAGCTGTGCAGGCCCTTCGCTGATGAATAAAGGTGCATCAGTTAAAGAGAATTGATGGTATTTACTCCAAGCAGCTAATCGTCTTGAAATGCCGTTAAAGCCTTCTCCGACAATATAAAAGACACTTCCCTGCTTTACATTTTGAGAGTTCCATGGAAATCCTGTTGCTACTGAAGCAGCCAAGCTTAGGGCTATGAAGGTTTTTCCTGAGCCAGGATCTCCAAAAACAACAGAGAGTGTATTTTTTTCGAGATAATCCTCAACAATCCATTTAGGGGGATTGATTTTTAGATCTCCTGCTTTAATAAAGGGGAATGTCTTAAAGGAAATCTTCGATTGTGTTCCATCAGATTTTTCTTTTTCGCTAGTAGCTCGAGGTTTGCATTTCCCAGACTCTAAGCCATTTTTGATAGTTTGTTTTGCTTCCGATTGGGTTAATCCTATAGATGTTGCAGCCGCTAGCAGACTATTCGACACATAGAGCTCATTTAGGTCACCACTCGCTACGAGTTGTCCAAGGCAAAATGCTCCTCGATTTAAACAATTATTTCTTTCTCCCTTGGAGGTGTTTGCTAGATGGGCCATTTCTTCAAATAAGGATGCCATGCCATATTTTGTATTGATAGACGAATGCGAACCATTTTGAGGATTATCCGAAGATTTATTTTGTGTTTTTGTGGAGCTTTCTTGTTGATTCAAATAATTTTTTAGGCGTGCTTGAGCATCATTTAGATTGATTTCAGCATCATTATTATTATGCAAGATACGACACATTTTAGGTTGTGCTTTAGTGTGCCAACTTCCGGGTAAACGCATTGGATGAGCAAGAGGTCCTGCAGAAGAATCGCCTTTAACAACTTTCGCTGCGAATTTGCGAACGGTGTTTAACTGTAAATGCTCTTCAGGCGTAGTTGTTGGATTGACCAAGCGCCAATGAAGATGAAGCTTAGGTAAAAATTCTCCCGTTTCATTATCTTGCCATTCGCCACCACTAGCCACAACAATTGTGGCTGGTCCCAGAATCATTTCAAGCAACTCGCGAGCTTTTTGAGGGTGTGTGTTATCCAAATCTACTGATAAGGCGACACCATTGATGACATCTTCGCCACGTGCTTTTTCAGAATTATTAAATGTGGCTGTCGGGGAACAGACTACCACACCTGGTGTAGCTGCAGCATAGGTTGCTAGACGATTTGCAGCAGGCAGTAGTTCAGGATCGTCAAAAACATAACTTTCAGCGCTAAAAGCAATGCCACCATCCATTTTGAATCCGCGAACAGAAATAAATCCATCTTTTGCCTTACAAAAAAGTGAGTCGAAAAAAGTTTTAAGTTCTCTTAAATCCACTTGAAGAAGCTGTTGATTTTCTCTTATAGGATCGATATAATGGTCTTCGTAGTTTTCAGGCCCTTGGTTGCCGCCAGGGATTCTTTCTTTTTCCATACCTACCCCCTCGCATTTTGGCGAAGCCATTTAATGAAAGATGGTACTGCGTAACAAACTCGACGACCGATGAAAAAGCGTTCTTCTGGTCCGATGCCTTTGGAATCAGCATTAGCCAAAGTTTTAGGGCTAATCCCTCCCCCTGTGAATTTTTTAACTTCTGCACGTGCTACAATGGAAGATGGCCAACGTGCGGCCATTTCGTTATAAATATCCTTCATCTTTTAACCTTTAGATTATTTTTGTTTTCTCTTTCCCTAGAAAGCCTACAGCTATTCTAGGATCTTTGAGGAAACGATAATTTAATCTAAAAATTTAGAGCACGAGGGTAGAAAATGATGAAACTTTCCTCGCATTGATAAACTGATATTTAGCGGATTAAGTAGTCAATTTTTTTTGATTTTCAATGGAATAAGAGACAGGATTTTCTATGTTGGAAGACAAAATGTTTCTATGATCAATTATAATGGATATTACCGCTTCGCAAGAGACAGGATTTTCTATGTTGGAAGACAAAATGTTTCTATTATCAATTATAATGGATTTTACCGCTTCGTAAGAGATTCTTACACCAACATTTAAAAAACATTCTGCAATAATATGACAAGCCGAATTTGGTTCACAATCACAGGTTGTTTTCATAAGAGGAGCGTATCCACATACTTTTAAATGGTAATAGCATTCAACAATGGATTGATCTCTATATAAATTTTTAGCTCTGTGAGGGCCTCTTTGTTTTGGCTTTTTTTTGTTAAATTTATAAAATAGACGAAGCTTCTCAGGCAATGAACCTGTTTGTTCAAGAAAATAATCTATTAATTCGTTTGCTGCATCCCATGCAATGGGATCAACTGTTGCCAATCCTATTAGACTTTCTAAATATTCGCCTGTAAATTTTAATTCAATGTAAGGACTCTCTTTTCCCTCCAAGTATGCAATTAGCCATCTCAAATTTATTCCTATAGGATAAGTTTTTTCTATGTGACCTTCTTTAGTTTTTATTTCAACACCAGTTCTCAGCATAAGAATCGTTTTGTGTCGATTTATCCCATCGGGTAAACTTTCATACCGTCCTTCTGGTTTTTTTGGGACCCGAATATATTTTGATGAAATTTCTTCAGAACCTTCAATATGATCGATATTCAACTTAGCTATCCCAATAAAACAATCTGGTGTAGTTTTTAATTTTTCATTAATAAGCCATTTTGCTTGGGTGTAGTTCATGTTAACCTCTTAAGCCGTTTTAATTGTTATAATCTTTTCATTATCACCTTTAAGTGACCTAGCAATGCCACTCATCGCTTGCTTCCGCTCATCTCTGTCGCCTTTTACATAGATAAAAACCATAGAAGGGGTTTTCCAACCAAACATGACTTGCAAATCTTTAACAGACGCTCCATTTCTTGCTGCCAGAGTTGCGGCTGTATGACGCAATGTATGATATGATACTTTATCTCTTGAACTCCGATCCTTATTTAATCCTAGAAGATCAACAGCATTTTTAAAAGCACGAGGAGGTTCTTTATACGTTGACCCTTTAATAGTAGTAAAAATGTATTCGCCTGGTTTTCCTGGAATTCTTCCCTTTAGCATTGTTATCAATTCAGGTACTAAATCAACTTCTCTTGAATCGCCATTTTTTGTTTCTTGGAAGAGCACTGCATTACCTGTAAAATCAATACATTCCCATGTGAGTCTGGCAGCTTCGGAAAACCGACAGCCTGTATAGGCCCCAAAAAGGGTAATGTCATGCGCTGTTTGGTTATGGGCGAGGAGATATTCCAAAATAGCTTTTATCTCGTCAGGAAAAAGGACTCGTAATCTTGCATTATTTATTTTCCCTACGAGTATTCCTGAAGCCGGGTTATCGCCTGTTTTTACAAGCTTGCGTTTTCCGGCATGTTTCCATATTCGAAAAACTGTGCCGATTGCGTATTGTTGGGTGCGTTTAGATAATTTCTTAGTTTTCATTATTTCAACCATGCATTCAACATCCTCACGTGTAATATCCTTTAATGGCTTATCACCCATCAATGGCTTGATGCGATTTTCGTAATGGGAGACTTCTTTTTGCCAAGATGAAGATTTTATACGAGCTTTTAATACATCAACATAATCTTCTTCCCAAAATTCTGAAAGGGTAAGACTTTCAGCTTTTTGAAGCGCTGCTGCTTTTGATTGCATTGCTCGCTTTTCTCTTAAAGTTCTAGGACCTGTTCCAAGGCTCTGATTTTTCTGCAATTCTGCCAATGCTGCGGCTGCACGTTTTTCCGTCCAATTCATTGGAACTTTTTTGCCATTCTTGACCTCTTCCCAAGATTCACTTGCCCAACCAAGAGCTTCTTGAACCATTTTCCCTTCGAGCTTGTAGAAAATTGTGTAATACCGATCAGGCACAACACCATTTTTTCTTGTCGCATGCTCTCGATAACGCACACCTTGAAATTTTTTTGACTTTATCCATTTCATTGAAAGTTCCACACTCAAAAATTTGTCCAACCGCTGTCCAACCAAAAGACGATGAAAGGACGGGCGGAGTCGGGAATCGCTGAGGATACACTATAGAATATAAATATGCAAGCCTTAATGACTTAAAGTAGGTGTGGGAAAGATTGGGAATGATAGCTAGAGGGACTGTAAATCCCTCGACTTCGGTCTCCGTTGGTTCGAGTCCAACTTTCTCCAACCCCTGTCCAACTTTTTTTTCTCTACGATAGTCAGTTAAATGAATTGATAAAGTGATGGTTTATTTGCAATTTAAGGTGTGAAAAGACCAAATTGCAATGAAAATACAGCTGCTGGAGAGAATGTTACAATGAAAACTTGCAATTCTTGTATTGAATTCATAAAGAAAAAAAATCCTGATCCTGCTCAACTTTTAAAATTATTTACCAAAATTGACTATCATCTCCATTTTGCTTTTGATAAAAAAATAATTTGCGAAAAGATTTCCAGTTATTTTCCTGACACAATCGTTTTGGCTGGTAATGGTTCTGTTGAAATCCCTAAAGGGGGTGATTGCTGGGGGATTTTGAATAATGGAATGAAGAAATTGGGGCTTGTTGGTCCCAATGGATATGGTGGTGGGTTGGATGCTCTAACTTGGCTCGTCGCACAGAATGATTTGTTTGGTCTTACGGTTAATTCTTCTGAATCATTAGATCAAATCACGGAATATAAACGTCAGATAATTGGCCCTCTTAGGAAATCTCCGACTCAATCACGTGAAATTTATTGTACTTGTTGGGATAAAAAGTTTCTAATTCCAATTTTTCCTCCGATAGGAGTGTCTGCGCATAAAATGGACGAAATCCAAAAAGAGCTTGTCAACTTAAGTTAGAGGCTACGTCCCAATTATCATCCTATAGTTGCACCTGTCATTTTTCAAGAAAAAATGATCCTGTTGATTTGGTGCCTGGGAGGCCAAACACGACCTTACCAAGCTCCTGATGCATTAGGTAAGAATGCGTCCTATTCCTATTTTACAAGGCGAAATTCAACAACTGTTAAAGCTCAGACAAAAGATCTTCACAGACTTCATAAACTAGCAAATCAAGTGCCATTTGAGGATCGCATCCGCCATAAGGCTGATTTGAAAGATCTACAATTGGGCATTATTAAAGATTTTTTAAGAGACGTTAAAAGCGATCTTGTTACTGAAGCTGAAAAAATTCCTTTCGAGCAAATCTGTTGACAAATGCAAATTATTCAAGGTCCTGTGGGGTACCTAAAGCCATTGAATATTGGTTTAATGATGTTTAATAGTAATCCTGAACAATTTTTTCCTTACGCTCGAATTGAAATCGTTGATTTTCACGATGAGGTCGGTGATAGCTTCTCCGAGAAGATTTTTAAAGGACCTATCCATATCCAGTTAAAAGAGGCATTGCGTTATCTTCAATCAATATTCATCAAAGAAGAAATTCGCAAAAGAGCTGATCACGCGGAAGCTGATCGTTTCTAATCGATAAAGAAAATGTCTTCTTGGAGGGTGTTTAAAAAATCAAAATTATAACTCTCATTAAATCTTAAATCATATCTCTACTTTTTCTCTCCCATAACTTCCT
>Ga0105047_10012563_pt1 | contig 13619 bp, 7 predicted proteins | sample MAT04_FD_78384 | JGI IMG/M metagenome (GOLD analysis project Ga0105047, IMG submission 78384) | Freshwater microbial communities from Lake Fryxell liftoff mats and glacier meltwater in Antarctica - MAT-04 (megahit assembly) | ecosystem: Environmental > Aquatic > Freshwater > Ice > Liftoff...
CCATCACTTCATATTCATCCTCTTGAACGAAAGCTCGACCCGTCGCACGATTCCTGGGCTTTGGCCGACCATGTCTTCCTGCGCGGGCGCGACGGCTCCGTCATCGGACCGGTCTCCGCGCAGGCGGTTGGGGTCCTGTTCGGCACCCGCGTCATCGACGAAGCGACCCCGGTCTCCGGCGATGGAATGAGCTTCGCGCGCCTCGACGCCACCCCCAACGTCTTCACCCGCGCCGACCACGCGCGGGCCGAGATCCTGGAGGGGCGCGACCCCTGGGGGGGCGTCGTCCAGACCGGGGCCAGCGGGCCGGTCGCCGCCGAGACCGACCTCACACAGGCCTCCGCGCTCAAGGTGATGTTCGGCCACGCCGCCACCAAGGCCAGGGGCAAGCTGACGTTCGAGGCCGAAGACGGCCGGGTCTACGTGACGCTCAGCGACGGCAAGATCACCGCGATCTCGACCGACGTGAGCCGGCTGAGCCTGGCGCAGTTCCTCCTCGCCTTTCACCTGGTCGCGCCGGAGGACCTGGAGGTCGCCGAGGAGTCGGTCGATCGCTTCGGCGGGGACCTGGGCGGCGCGCTCATCGGCCTCGGCCTGGTGCCGCCGCACGTCTACGTCGAGAAGTTCGCCGAGTGGGCCAAGACGGTGCTCGCCGACGTGATCGGCTGGGAAGAAGGCAAGGTCCGCTTCGTCCCCGGCGACGTCACGCCGCCCGCGATCCCGCTCGGCTTCGAGCGCTACGCAGCCCTGGTCGAGGCGACCCGCAGCGCCCTCGACAAGAACCGGCTGATGGAGCGCCTCCAGCCGCGCTGGAACCTGCCCCTGATCCCGAGCTCCGCCGACGGCCTCACGCTCGACGATCTTCGCCTGCCGCCGAAGGACCTGCGCATCATCAAGAGCCTCGACGGATCGAAGACGCTGGCCGATATGTGCAGCAAGCCCGGCGCGGAGACGGCGCTGACCGCGCTGTACGTGATCATCGAGGCGGGCTTCGCGACCTCCGGCGAGGACACGCTGCGGCCGAAGGATCTCGAGGAGGCCAAGAAGGCCAACGAGACCGCGGCGACGATGAAGAAGAAGTCACCGCTGGAGATCCTCGGCGTGAAGGCCGAGGCCACCGACGAGGAGGTCCGCAACAAGTACATGGGCCTCGCGAAGCAGTACCACCCCGACGGCGTGCGCCACGGTGCGGCCCCCGAGCTGGTCGAGGCGCGGCGCCACCTCTTCGCGGTGATGCAGTCGGCCTACGAGTCGATCGAGACCAGCGCGATGCGCCAGGAGTACGTGGTGCTCGCCCAGCACGGGATCAGCACCAAGGCCGAGGAGCAGGCGATCGTCCGCGCGGTGATCGAGGCCGAGACCCTCTTCAAGAAGTCCGAGATCCTCGCCCGCATGAAGAAGTACGGCGAGGCGCTCGATCTCCTCGACCAGGCGATCTCGCGCAAGCCCGACGACATCGAGTTCAAGATCCACCGCAGCTTCTTCCGCTACTCCTCGCAGAAGCTCGACGCCGAGACCGCCATCAAGGAGATCACGGTCGAGCTCAAGAAGCAGCCCAACATCGCGGCCGGCTACCTGTTCCTCGCGCGCCTGCACAAGGCGAACGACAACATCGAGGGCGCGCTCAAGTTCTACAAGAAGCTGCTCGAGCACGATCCGAAGAACCACGAAGCGGAGTCCGAGATCCGGCTCCAGACGATGCGCCAGAGCCGCACGCAGAAGAAAAAATGGCTGTGAAGGTCCAGGCGAAGCCCAAGCCCAAGCCCAAGGGCCGGCGCACCGGGAAGTTCATCGGTGCCGATCGATCCTACCTGCGCGGTCTGGGCCACCACCTCGAGCCCGTGATCCTGGTTGGGCACAAGGGCGTCACCGAGAGCCTGGTCGCCGAAACCCGCGTCGCGCTCGGCGTGCACGAGCTGATCAAGGTGAAGGCCGGGACCAACGCGCCCGAGGAGACCGCCATCGTCGCCGAGACGCTCGCGACGCTGACCGGCGCGCACGTCGTGCAGGTCATCGGCGGCGTTGTGTTGCTGTACTCGGAGCCGCCGGATCCCGAGAAGCGCAAGATCCAGATCCCGGGTCGTTAGTCAGGGCGTCTTGGTCGCGACGGTCGCGGTGAGCGTCGCCTCATCGTCGACCTGCGGCGCGTCGAGGAAGCGGTTGAACAGGTCGGCGGCGTCGTCGTAGCGCCCGCGATCGGACTGGATCCGCGCCGCGTAGTAGAGCACCGAAGGATAGTCCGCCACGAACTCCTCGTCGTGCAGGACGTCCTCGAGCAGCCACTCGGCGTCGAGCGCGCGATCGTTGCGATAGCAGAGGTAGGCGTGCAGGAAGCGGTGCGCGGAGCTCTTGTTCTCGAAGCCCGGCACGGCCTCGATCGCCACCAGCGCCTCGCGATCCTTCGATCGCAGCATGGCCATCACGCCCTTGGCGTAGGTCTCGTCGGTCTTGGTGTCGTCGTTGGCGATCACCACCGCCTCGGCGTCGTTCTCCTCGAACCGCTCGATCACCGCGCGCGTGCGGGCCAGGCGCTTGGTGAGCCGCGGGCCGATCGCCGTCGTCGAGGTGGTGGAGCGATCGAGCGCGATCGACGCGTCGTTGAGCCGGCCCTGGCGCACCATCCGCTCGCTCAGCGTGATGAGCGTCGCGGGCTCGTCGAAGCGAAAGCCGGTGAAGTGCAGCGGCGCGAGATCGAGGCGGTGCCCGTCGATGTCCTGGAGGATGCGGTGCTTGGCCTCCTTGTTGGCGTACTCGAGCAGATCGAGCGGCGCGCCGAACTCGATCAGCGCGTTGTCGTCGGTGTTGATGCGGGCCTTCTCGACCGTCTTCGCCACGCCCTTCGACGACTGCAGGTAGAGGCCCAGGAAGTCCTCGGGCATCGACACCTCGGCGCGGCCCAGCTCCTTGGCCAGCCGCGCATCGGCGAAGGCCCGGGCGAGCTTCGCGCGATCGAGGTGGATCGGGTGGCGTGATCCGAGCACCAGCGTGTCGTTGCTGCGCGGCGACGGCGAGAACACCACCACCTCCGGGAACACCGATTGGAACGTCGCGAACAGCGTCTCGACGTTGTCGGCCGATAGCTCGTAGAGCTGCAGCCACTGGAGGAAGACGCCGTCGTCGGCCAGCCGGCTCTGCGCGATGCGCCAGAAGTCCTGCGTAAAAAGGCTGGAAGCGCCGCTCATCCAGGGGTTCGAGGGCTCGCTGATGATGACGTCGTACGAGAAGTCGTGGGTCAGGAGGAAGTTCCGCCCGTCGTCCACGATCGCGTGAAATCGCGGATCGGTCCAAGGGGCGTGGTTGACGTGCGAGAAGTGCTGGTTCGCGGCGTCGAGCACCGCCTGCTCGATCTCCACGAGGTCGACCGAATCGATCGGCGCCTGGAGCACCGCGCCCGACGTGACGCCCGATCCGTAGCCGATGATCAGCACCTTCTTCGGATCCGCGGGGTGGGCGAGGATCGGCAGGAGGCCGGATAGCACCTGGGTCGGCATGTCGCCGATGTCGCTCGCGTCGACCTTGCCGTTCACCTTGAGCGAGACGCCGGGGCCTTCCTTGCTGCCCTCGACGGTGACGGTGGTGGCGATGCCGTCCTTGTGGAACAGCAGGCGGCCGTCCCAATCCCAGCCGTGATAGTAGGCGTTTTTCACGAGATAGTAGCGGAACAGGCCCGCCGTCCATCCGGGCACGTTCCAGGCGGGCTTCACCATCAAGAGCACGACGCCGATCGCGCAGGCGATCAGGACGCCGTAGGCCTTTTGCGCGCGGACGCCGGCGATCGGCGGCGGTGCGCCGGTCATCTCGGCGGCCTCGACGTCCACCGGATCGGGGCGATCGACGGTGACGGTGTAGAACGCGAGGATCCCTCCGACCAGGATCGACAGCGCGGCGGCGAAGTTCAGGCCCTGCTCGACGCCGATCAGCGGGAGCACGATGAAGCCGCCGGCGAACGAGCCGACGATCGCGCCCAGCGTGTTGAGCACGTACGCGCGCGCGACCACCGGGCCGGCGTGATCGGCGCCCTCCGGCGCGAGGATCCGCACCACCAGCGGCATCACGGTCCCGAGCGCGAGCGCGGCTGGCAGCATCACCAGCGCGGAGATGCCGAAGTTCACGAAGTACACGAAGCCGATGGTGGCGTCGTTGGAGCGCGCGGCGACGCGCAGGATCAGCGGCAGCTTGTCGAGGAACAGCGTGCCCATGATCGCCGAGAGACCCACCGCCACCTGCGCGCGGGCCAGCCAGCGGACCGGCTGCTCGATGCGGTCGACCCGCCGCGTGACCCAGGCCGCGCCGAGCGAGAGGCCGACCAGGAACGTGCACAAAATGAGCGTAAAAGCGTAGGTGCTGGCGCCGATGATCACGCCAACCGCGCGGCTCCACAGCACCTCCAGGATCATCGCCGCGGCCCCGGAGAACGCGAACGCGAACAGCGCCGCCCGGGCCGCGCGGGGCGTGGCGTCGACGACGACCACCGGATCGAACATGGCGATCGCCGCGTCGGGCCCCTGCATGCGCGCCGCGGTGAGCAGCAGTCGCTCGCCGCGCGCGTAGTGCCAGAGCGCGAGCACGATGCCCGCGACGCCGAGGTCGATCGCCGCGGCGAGATAGACCGTGGTCTGGATGCCGAGCTTGGGGATCAGCACGAACCCGGCGAAAAAGGCCCCGAACACCGCGCCGAAGGTGTTGGCCGAGTAGAGCTCGCCGACCTTGCTCGCGACGTCGCGGCCCGACTTCACGACGCCCTCGGCCAGGATCGGCAGCGTCGCGCCCATCGCGGTGGTGGGCAGCAAGAGGAGGATCGTCACGATGACGAAGCGGACCATGCTGTAGCCGAGGAAGCTGGTCCCCAGGCCCATCCCGAGCGCGCGCTGGATCGGGACCAGCACTTCGAGCAACGACGGCACGAACAGGCCGTAGACGCCGATCGCCACCTCGAGGATCGCGAACGTGACCAGCGGGCGCTTCAGCTTCGGCGCGATCCGCCCGCCGAGGAACGCGCCCAGCGCGAGACCGCCCATGAACGCGGTCAGCGTGGTGGAGACCGCGAGCGCCGTGGCCCCGAAGACGTGCCCCAACATGCGGGTCCAGAGGACCTGGAGCACGAGGGCCGCAGCGCCCGAAAGAAAGAAACAGGCGCTGACCAGCACGCGCCGGGGAAGCTAGCGCTTCGTCGCATTTTGGGCCAGAAGGAGGCGAACCGCGAGCCCGCGAGGGTCACGCGGGTAGATCGCGACTCTCCCAGCGTAGGAACCGCTCGGAGACTCTCCAGGAGATATGATGCGCAGTTTCAGCCGATATTTTGCCCTTCCCCTCGTCGTCGCGACCGCGTTCGCGTGCAAGAGCGAGGAGAAGCCAGACGCGTTCATGAACGCGACGCTCCAGGCGGCCAACGGCCAGCCGCGCGCCCTCTGGGACGCCCTCCCGCCGACCTACCAGAAGGACGTGAATGACGTCGTCGCCGCGTTCGCCGCCAAGGTCCCGGCCGAGCCGTGGGATCAGAGCTTCGTCATCGGCGGCAAGCTGGCTCAGGTCCTCGAGACCAAGAAGACCTTCGTGCTCGGCCACCCCGCCGTCGCGCAGGGCCCGATCAAGGCCGAGGACATCACCAAGGCCTGGGACCCCGCGGTGCGGATGATCGGCGCCCTGGTCAACAGCGAGATCAAGACGGTCGAGGGGCTGAAGAAGCTCGACGTCGGCAAGTTCATGGCCGGCACGATGGCCACCGTCATCAAGGAAGGCATGGCCACCGCCGAGGCGGCCGGCAGCGCCATCCCCGGCGACGGCGCCGACAAGATCGCCAAGCTCAAGGCGCAAATGAAGGACGTGAAGATCACCGTCGAGAAGCAGGAGGGCGACAAGGCCACGATCAAGATCGTCGCGCCCGGCGAGAAGGACGAGATGATCGAGATGGTGAAGGTCGAGGGCAAGTGGCTCCCGAAAGACATGGTGGACGCGTGGCCGGGTGCCATCGCCAGCGCCAAGGCGGGGATCGCGGCGATCACCGTCGAGCCGGCCATGCTCGTGCAGTTCGCCATGATGAAGGGGATGATCACGCCGGTCCTGGATGGGCTCCTCGCGGCCAAGACCCAGGACGAGTTCAACGCGCAGATCGACGGCGCGATGAAGGCGATGATGGGCGGCCCCGGGGGCGGTGGCCGACCGGTCGCCGAAGCGGACGCCATGCCGGGCGCCGAGCCGTCGGATGAGGCCGAGGCGCCCGCCGAGGCTCAGCCGGTGAAGGCCAAGATGGGAAAGAAGAAGCCCGTCAAGAAGACCCACTGAGCGCCACTTGTCCGCTTGGAGATTGATCGGCACGAAGGGTATGCTCCCCTTCGAGCCGTCGTGATCATCAAGCGCTTCCGCCTCGCCAAGATGTCCTACGGCCTGACGCTCATGACGAGCGTCGCGCTCTTCGTTCCTCCCATCATCCTGCTGGCTGCTTATCACGCGCCGCTCCAAGAGATTCAGATGGTCCTCGGCTGGACCGGCGGCCTCCTCGTGCTCGCCTACGCGGCGGTGTGGTTCTGGTGGCGACCGATCGGCTTCGACGTCGGGCGCGATGAGCTGGCGATCGTATGGCCGAGCCGCATCCGCACCATCCACAAGGCCGATATCGTCAGCGTCCAGATGATCACGAACCCCGAGTTCCGCGAGGCCTACGGCCGCGGCATGCGCATCGGGGCGGGCGGCCTGTGGGGCGGCTTCGGGCTGTTCAAGACGCGCGGCGTGACGTTCTCGATGTGGATCTCTCGGATCGATCACTGGGTGATCGTGAAGGTGAAGCGCGGTCGTCCGCTCTTGATCACCCCTTCGCAGCCGGAGCGCTTCATCGCCGCCGTCGACGCGCTGAGGCGCGGCGATCTATAGCGTCACGAGGTCGGTCCCGTTCTCGATCAGCCTCACGCGGAGGAGCTCGATCCCGGCGCGGTCGGCGGGGATTGCCAGCAGGATCTGCGCGCCGACCGGCGATCGCGAGAACACGCAGTCTTCGATGATCGCGGTCGGCGGCGCGCGCGCCAGGTCGGGTCTCAGCTCGACGCGCAGCGCGGACTCGTCGGCGCCACCGACGCTGGAGTGATCGAGGCTGAGGTGCCCGCTGCTGGCGAGCCAGACGCCCCACCCCTTCTCCTTGTCGATCGGCGTGACGCCGCGGACGTGGATGTTCGAGCCGCGCAGCTCGGAGTCGTCGGCGACCTCGATCCCCATTCCGCCGGCGTCCCGGATGCGGACCGCGGTCAGATCGGCGATGCCCGGCCGGATCGAGATGCCGTGGCCGCCCGTGGCCTCGATGTCCAGATCGCGGACGGTGGCGTGCGCGGCGAGCTCGAGCGTGAGGCCCTGCCCGACCATGCCGCGCAGGGCGATGCGGTGGCCCACGAGCCGGCTGTCGCGCAGCGTGACGCCGCCGTTGACGCCGTCGTCGGCGCCGTCCGTGGGGTGCGCGGCCCCGATCACCCGGAGGTCCTCGATCCGCGCGGCCGATCCCTCGATCCGCACTCCCGCGCCGTCGACCTCGCGGAGCTCGGCGCGGTCGAGCGCGAGCACGCCCCCGACGAGCGCGAAGACCCCTTCGCTGGGGTGGCCCCGGATCGCGGGTGTCACGGTGTCGATGGTGAGATCGCTGATCATGGCGGTGGCGGCGTTCACGATGATCACCCCGTCGGCGAGCACGCGGCGGATCGTGATCCGCTCGGCGGAGAGCTGGCCGCCGATGTCGACGGTGATCGCCGCGAAGTCGTCGAGCGGGATGGGGCCGCCGCGCGCGTCCTGGAACACGACGTCGGTCAGCTCGGCGCGCCCGCCGTAGGCCAGGACGCCATGGGTATCGAAGGCGGCCAGCGTGCTGCGCGCGATCGCCAGCGTCGCCCCGGCGGTCGCGACCGCGAGCGCGAACGTGTCGCGCGTGCCCTGGTCCTCGATCCAGCCATCCTCGAAGCGGATCGCGCCGCGATCAGCGTCGAGCGCGTGCAGCGTCGGGCGCGCGATCGCCACGCGGCGCGCGACGATCTGCCCTCCGCTGCGCGCGGCGAGCGCCGAGGCATCGGTCGCCACGGTCCCGGCCGCGAACGTGGCGTCCTCGAGCTCGAGCTGTGCGTCGTTGGCGGCGTGCGCGCTCGCTCCGGTGAGCAGCGCACGCGTGATCACCAGGACCGCGTCGTTGTCGGCGGTGACGATCGACGGCGTGGTCGAGGTGACGACCAGATCGCGGATCTCCACGTGGCCCTCGGGCCCGCCGACCCGGATCGACTCGTCCCCGCGGTGCTCGACCGCGATCCGCGAGAGCACGCCGGTGCCGTTGGCCGACCAGATCGCCCGCGCCGGGCTGGGCCCGAGGAGGCCGCCGATCGCGCGGAACAACACGTCGTCGGCCTCGAGCCGCCCGGTGAAACGAACGCCCTGGCGCTCGACGATCACGCCCTGGAGCACGAGCTTCTCGTCGGGCGGCACGGTGATCGACTGCGCGTCGCTCCCACCCTGCACCGAGAGATCCTGGAGGCGCCCTGCCCCGGTGATCGTCACTCCGTTCGCGGGCGCCGCGATGATCGTCCGCGCCGCGCACGCGCCGAGCAGCCTGTGGCCGTTGAGCGTGACACCGCCGGCGTGCGTCGCCTTCGACAGCACGATCACCGCGCCCGACGAGGTCCCCACCAGCGCGTCAGCGAGCTGCGGATAGCTGACTTCGCCGTTCGGGCCGGGCAGTCCGGCCGGATCGACGAAGCGGGTCGAGGCCGCGAACGCGCCGGGCGGCCATGGTCCGACGGGGCAACGGGCGCCGATCGGGGCGCACGCCGGCGCGCCGAAGTGCTGGGCCTCGCCGGGCCCGCAGACCGGCCGCGTGCCGAGCGCCGGGGGAACGCAGACGCCGTCGCGCGCCGTCCATCCGGTCGCGCAGGGCCCGAATTCGGGCGCAGCCGGCGGCTCGGGCGGCTCGGGCGCCGGGAGCTCGCCGATCGCGCAGTCGTTCGAGCAGCTGCGATCCGCCCCGCTGATGATCAGGCAGCGACCGCTCATCGCGCAGGCCGGGCCTTCGAGCGAAGCGAGCCGGATCCGCAGGATCCGCGGATCGGTCGCCACGAGATCCACCACCGCACCGGCGACGCCTCCGCTCACCGCGCGCGCTCGTCGCGCCAGCGCGCCCCCGGGCAGCGGTCGTACGGGCGCCGTGGGCTCGACGAAGGGCAGCGGTCCCGCGGCGACGCCGAAAGCGCCGAGCGGCTGATCGTAGAAGACCGCGACCGCCTCGCTGTCGCCGCCCGGGACCTCGACCTGGAAGTCGCCTTCGCGCGCTTCGAGGGTGATCGTCTGGCGGGTCTCCACCGCGAGGAAGACCGAGATCCAGCCGGCCGGCGCGATGAGATCGAGGTGCACGCCAGCTCCCGAGCAGCCGCTGCCGAGGAGCGCACACACGAAGAGACGCCGCACGCGCTATACCTTCGTCAGATCGACCTGGGGGACCGGCGCGAGGCGGCCCTCTTCCATGACGAGCTGCCGTGGCATGTGCCGCGCGAGCGCCGAGCTATGGGTGACCAGCACGATGGTCAGGCCGGTCTGCGCGTTGAGGTTGTCGAGCAGCTGGTGGATGCCGCGCGCGCTGATCTCGTCGAGGTTGCCGGTGGGCTCGTCCGCGAGGAGCAGCTGCGGCTTCATCACCAGCGCGCGCGCGATCGCGACGCGCTGCTGCTCGCCGCCCGACAGCTCGCCCGGCCGGTGGTGGAGGCGGTGCGAGAGCTCGACCACCGCCAGCATCTCGTCGGCCCGCCGCGCGGCCTCCTGCGTCGGCATGCGCTGGATGAGCGCCGGCAGCATCACGTTCTCGCGCGCGCTGAACTCCGGGAGCAGGTGGTGGAACTGGAACACGAACCCGATGGTGCGGTTCCGGAACGCCGCGAGGTCGGCGGAGCTCTGATCGAAGACGTTTCGGCCCTCGAAGTCGACCCGGCCGCTGGTGGGATCGTCGAGCGTCCCGAGCACGTGCAGGAACGTCGATTTGCCGGAGCCCGAGCGGCCGATGATCGAGATGCGCTCGCCCTTGGCGATCTCGAGGCTGACCCCGCGCAAGACCGGGATCTCGCGCTCGTCGAGCCAGTAGCTCTTGAATAGATCCTTGATCCGCACCATCGGCTCAGTCATCGCGCAGACCCTCCACCGGGTTCAGCGCGGCCGCCGCCATCGCCGGATAGATCGACGCGAGGTAGGTGATGATCACCGCGCACGACACCACCGCCCCGATCTCGGCTCCATCCATCACCACCGGCAAGCGCGTGATGTAAAAGACGTCGGGATCCAAGTCGAGCCCGAAACGCTGCACGATCAAACAGATCGCCACGCCCAGGATCAGGCCCAGCATCGAGCCCCCGAAGCCGACGATCAGCCCCTGCACCACGAAGACCTTCATCAAGGAAGCGCTGCTCGCGCCCATCGACTTGAGTATGGCGATCTCGCGGGCCTTCTCCAGCACGATCATCACCAGCGTCGAGACGATGAGGAACGAAGCCACCAGAACGATGAAGGTGAGCACGATGAACATCGCGATCTTCTCCAGCAACAGCGCCGAGAAGAGCTCCTTGTTCATCTCCCGCCAGTCGCGCACCGCGAACGGATGGCCACCGACCAGGCGCTTCACCTCCGACGCGATCGCCTGGGTCTGCGAGAGATCGTCGACCCGCAGCTCCACCCCCGTCGCGCGGCCGTTGAGGCCGAAGAAGCGCTGCGCCTGCTTCATCTCGAGGTAGCTGAACTTCGAGTCGAACTCGTACATGCCGGAGTAGAAGATCGCCGCCACGCGAAAGCGCCGCAGCTTCGGCGCAGGGCCGGTCGGGCCCAGCTCCTCGGACGCCGGCGAGACGAGGTTCACCGTGTCGCCCACCCGGGCGCGCAGGGTCCGCGCCATCTCGCGGCCGATGACGATGGCCGGCACGATCTTGGTGGGCAGGCCGAGATCGGCGCTCACGATCGGGCTGGCGAAGTCGCGCGCGCCGGCGGTGCCGCTGGAGGTCTCCGCGCCGCTGTCGGGTTCGAGCCGCGCGCCTTTTTTGGCGCCGGCGATGCGCTCGGGGTGCAAAAGATCGTCGATGTGGCCGCTCTCGATGTTCTTGGCGAGATCCTCGATCGCGCCGGGATTCAGAGGGTCGACCCCCTTCACCAGCGTGCCGGAGAGGCCGACCTCGCTCGAGATCATCCCCTCGGCGAGCACGAACGCGACCGACGAGTGGACGCCGGGGATCTTGCCGAGCCGCTGCTCGACCGCGGCGTATTCGCTGAAGTCGTCGCCCTTCTTCGTGACCGCCACATGGGCGTGCGCGCCGAGGATCTTCGACTTGATGTCGTCCTCGAAGCCGCCCATCACCGAGAGCACCACGATCAGCGCCATCACGCCGAGGCAGACGCCCGCCACCGAGATGACCAGCGTGACGCCGACGAACGGGCTGCGGCGGTCGCTCTTCGGGGTCGCGGCCGAGCCGCGCAGGCCCAGCGCGAGCACGACCAGGATGAGGAGCAGCGGTATCGAGACCGAGGTCATCACGGCGACGCTCCTCGTCACCGAGCCGACGATCAGCCACAGCGCCGCCACGACCACCACCGTGCCCAGCCGCGGCCGTCGCAGCTTGAGGTAGCGCAGGCCCAGCATCAGCTCGACGCCGAAGTGCGGGTCGAGCCGCCCGCCGCCGAACAGCAGGAACCCGACGCTCGCGCCGACGCTCAGGAGCGCCACCGCCATACCCGTCGGGACGATGCTCAGCGCGACCATGATCTGCTGCTCGGGGATGTTGGCCTGCGTGAGCAGCACCTCGCCGAAGCGGCCGATCAAGAGGAACAGCGAGTAGCCGTAGAACAGCGCGACCACCCAGATCTCGACGAAGCCGAGCCGTCGGACCATCCAGGAGATCGCGACGCCCGCGGCCAAAAAGGACACCAGCGTGGCGCCGCCGATGATCAACGCGACGATGTCACCGTCGTAGGAGAGGCTCGGCGCGATCACCGACGCGACGATCTGGATCGCGTAGAGCACCACCGCGCCCGCGGCGCAGCCCAGCGTCCAGCGCTTCTCGGTGTGCGCGCCGAGCATCGCGCCGAGGCCCATCAAGACGAGGGCGGGAGCGCCGATCGCGCCGGCCAGCGTGAGCCCGTGCGAAAACGAAGGGGTGCCGTCGCCGTAGAGCAGCGCGCGGACCTCGAGCACGTTGAGCGCGATCGCCTGCACACCGGCCAGGAACGCGGCGGCCACCACGACCGAGAGCCACGGCGTGACGCGCCGCCGTCCGCGTGCGACCACGCCCATGACGCCGCCCGAGGTGACCATCGCCAGCGTCGCCGCCGACACGCCCACCGCGGTCGCGCGCGTCGCGTTGAAGCCGAGCACGCGCACCAGCACCGCGCCGAGCACCAGCGCGAGCATTCCGCCGCCGAGGCCCAGGGCCAGGCGCTCGGCACGGGAGGACGCGTTGATCACGTGACCTTGCGCATCTGCGGGAACAGGATGACGTCGCGGATCGAGGGCTGGTTGGTGAGCACCATGACCAGGCGATCGATGCCCACGCCCTCGCCGGCCGTCGGCGGCATGCCGATCTCGAGCGCGGTGATGTAGTCGGCGTCGTAGTCCATCGTCTCGTCCGCGCCGCCGGCCTTTGCGGTGGCCTGCGCCTCGAAGCGGCTGCGCTGATCGTCGGGGTCGTTCAGCTCGCTGAAGCCGTTGCTGACTTCTTTTCCCGTCATGTAGAGCTCGAAGCGATCGGTGAGCGTCGGGTCGGAGTCCTTGCGGCGCGCGAGCGGCGAGACCTCCACCGGAAAGTCGACGACGAACGTCGGCTGCACCAGCTCGGCCTGCCAGAGCGACTCGAACAGGTCCATCTGCAGCTTCCCGAGCGGCGCCTTGGGGTCGAGGTGGATTTGCCGCGCCTTGGCCGCGGCGTGCAGCGCCTGCGGATCCGCGATGTCGACGCCGGCGCCGAGCTTCTCGGTGAGCCCCGCGCGCACCGGGATGCGACGAAACGGCTTCTCGAAGTCGAGCGTCACGCCGTCGGTCCCATGGGGAACCTGGAGCGTCCCGCAGACGTGCTGGGCCGCGCCGCGGAACATCTCCTCGGTGAGGCTCATGAGGTCCTCGTACGTCGCGTACGCCTGGTAGAACTCGAGCATCGTGAACTCCGGGTTGTGCTGCGTGCTCAGCCCTTCGTTCCGGAAGTTGCGGTTGATCTCGTAGACCCGCTCGTAGCCGCCGACCACCAGGCGCTTCAGATGCAGCTCCGGGGCGATGCGCATGACCAGATCCATGTCGAGCGCGTTGTGGTGGGTGTTGAACGGGCGGGCTGCGGCGCCGCTCACGAGATCGTGCAGCATCGGCGTCTCGACCTCGAGGAAGCCGCGCGCGTCGAGGAAGTCGCGCAGGTAGCGCACAATCTTGGTGCGCTTCACGAACACCTCGCGCACGGCGGGGCTGGCGATCAGATCGAGGTACCGCTGGCGGTAGCGCAGCTCGACGTCGGCCAGACCGAAGTGGGCGTCGGGGACCGGGTGGAGGCTCTTCACGGCGAGCTGGGCGTGCCGGGCCTGGATGGTCAGCTCGCCGGTCTTGGTGCGGAAGCGCGGCCCCTCGACCAGGAGGAAGTCGCCGAGATCGA
>Ga0105047_10012564_pt1 | contig 13619 bp, 12 predicted proteins | sample MAT04_FD_78384 | JGI IMG/M metagenome (GOLD analysis project Ga0105047, IMG submission 78384) | Freshwater microbial communities from Lake Fryxell liftoff mats and glacier meltwater in Antarctica - MAT-04 (megahit assembly) | ecosystem: Environmental > Aquatic > Freshwater > Ice > Liftoff...
CCCCGTGCGGGGTAAATGCGGATAAAAATGAACGGCTGAGTAGTTACAAAAAACCATAATTTGTACGGCAGAGAAGATAAAATCAAATTATGAAAAATCACCCCTTCGTTGAAAAAGCAAAAGCATACGGCAACCCAATCATTGAGGGAAATCAAGTCACTTTTATTACGCAAAGCAAAACTGCGCCTTATCTAATAGATGACTTTCATGGCTGGGAAGATCACCCGCAAAAAATGACGCGCATCGAAAAAGAAGTGTGGGCATTCTCAATGGAACTGCCAGCCGCAGCCTATTTGGAATATTCATTTTATGAAGCACGCACCAAGACACGCGTTAAAGATCCGCTAAACAAGAATACAGTCTATAACGGCATCGGGCATTACAACCATTATGTTTACATGCCTGAACATTTTCCCACTCCATTTGCAAAACGGAGAAAAAATATAGCGCGCGGCAAAGTGACACATCATCTCGTGGATACCTGGATGCTCACGGAAAATGGTCAACGGGATGTCTATTTGTATCAGCCGCCCGTCAGCGAACCTGTGCCATTGCTAATTGTGTACGATGGCGTTGATTATCTTAAGCGTGCCATGTTAAATGTGATCGTGGATAATCTGATTCACGAAAAGCGAATTAACCCAATCGCGATGGCATTTCTGCAAAATGGAGACGATCATCGCAGCGTGGAATACGCCTGCTCTGATGCAACCATCATGTGGCTCGATAATGTCATTCTGCCGCTGGCACATAAGAAATTGAATTTAGCAGATGTCACCAAACAGCGCGGCGGATACGGCGTGCTTGGCGCATCCTTTGGCGGGTTGATGTCGATCTATACAGGGCTGCGCATGCCTGAGATTTTCGGAAAAGTGATTAGTCAATCGGGTGTGTTTAAATCAGAAGGCCGTGATTATGCTGCTGTAGATTTGATAAAAAGCAAACGGTCAAAAGAGATCAAAATCTGGATGGATGTTGGCCGCTTCGATTGGCTGTTGGAAGATAACCGTCGATTGCAACCCATCTTGCGTGAGAATGGATATGCTGTCACCTATCGCGAATTTAGCGGCGGGCATAATTACACCTGCTGGCGCGATGAAGTTGGGGGTGCATTGGAAGAAATGTTTGGGATGTAAAAAGCGAAGTACAGATACTTGTGCCGAGCTTGCCGAAGTATCAACCTGCATTATAAAAAGCGGACTGAAGTCCGCGATCCAATATCCAAGTCCGTACTCAGAACTGGAAGTATAATGACAGCATATGTCCATTCTTTCTGGTAAACACATTCTGCTTGGTGTAACAGGTTCAATTGCTGGATACAAAGCCGCAGACCTCGCTTCAAAACTTGCGCAAGCAGGTGCGCAGGTGGATGTACTCCTTACCAACGCGGGGGAAAAATTTGTCACACCGCTCACCTTTCAATCTGTCACAGGCCGCCGCGCATATACTGATAAGGACCTGTGGGGCAACGAAGCGCATGTACTGCATATCAGTTTTGGAAAAACAGCAGATATATTTGTCATCGCGCCCTGCACCGCAGATACCATCGCAAAACTCGCGCATGGCATTGCCGATAATTTACTAACTGTCACCACATTAGCGGCGCACTGTCCGCTGGTGATTGCGCCGGCGATGGATGGCGGCATGTTCGATCACCCTGCCACGCAGGAAAATCTTGAAACATTGAAAAAACGCGGCGCGATAATTATTGGCCCCGAGCAAGGTCATCTTGCATCTGGGTTAATTGGCACAGGCCGCATGAGTGAGCCTGCCGAAATTCTCGGTCAGATTCGGATTGCGCTTGGTAAAAATGGAAAACTCGCAGGGAAAAAAATTGTCGTCACCGCTGGCGGGACTCAGGAAGCGCTCGACCCGGTGCGCGTCATCACCAATCATTCATCTGGGAAACAGGGATACGCGCTCGCACAAGCGGCGCTCGATTCAGGCGCGGACGTTTGCCTGATTACAGCTCCGACAGCATTGATTGCGCCTGTGGGTGCGCGCGTGATCAAAGTGAACAGCGCGATGGAAATGCTTAACGCTGTTTTGGCAGAATCAGCGGATGCGTTAATCATGGCGGCGGCCGCGGCAGATTTCACACCCAAGACAACGGCCAAAGATAAAATAAAAAAACGCGATGGCATCCCGCAGATCGAGCTCACAGCGGCGCCTGATATTCTCGCAACAGTAGCCAACTCACAGTTAAGCGAGACGCGCTTTCAGGTCGTGGTGGGGTTCGCGGCGGAGAGTCAAAACTTGATTGAAAATGCGGCTGAAAAATTACAATCTAAAAAATTAGATCTGATCGCTGCGAATGATATATCATCTGCTGACGCAGGCTTTGCAGTGGATACAAATCGCGTTACGCTTTTATTTGCAAATGGAACCAGGGAAATTTTGCCGCTGATGAGCAAAACTGAGGTGGCTGAAAAAATCATCGAACACATATCAAGGTTGTTGGAGTAACTATGCGCGTTTTGGTCATCTCGGATATTCATGCAAATTACACCGCGCTCGAAGCTGTATTAAAAGATGCGGGGCAGGTGGACGAAACCTGGTGTCTTGGCGATCTCGTTGGCTATGGACCCGACCCGAACGCTGTGGTGGAGGAAATGCGCGACATAAAAAATCTGACCTGTATGTTGGGCAATCATGATGTTGCCATCACAGGCAGAATGCCGCTTGAAACTTTCAACGGCGATGCGCGCCGTTCATTGACGTATCATGAAAAAGTAATCAGCGCCAGCAACATGGATTTTCTGCGTTCTCTGCCGTCAAAGACAAAAGTTTGCGGCGAAGCCACACTCGCGCACGGAAGTCCGCGTGACCCTTTATGGGAATATATTTTGAATACCCTGACCGCGCGTTTAAACTTTAACAGTTTTGATACGCCCTGGTGTTTTGTAGGACACTCGCATATTCAATGTATGTTCGTGTTGAATGATAAAAATGACCGTGTGACTATGGAGCAGCCCAAAGCAGATACCACGGTCGCGCTTCACCCGAAATTGATTATGAACCCAGGCTCGGTCGGCCAACCCCGCGACCGTGACCCACGCGCCGCTTTTGCCATCTATGATACCGAAGCCCGCACCTGGGTTCCGCGCCGTGTGGCATACAATGTTGCCGAAGTGCAGGAACGTATTCGCGCGGCGGGCTTACCCGATAAACACGCGGCGCGTCTGGCAGAAGGATGGTAATGCGGAATGTAAAATGTGGAATGCAGGAACTATTTTCTTGAAGTGTTCGTCTTGTGGGTAGAGAAATCACCACAAGCTAAAAAAGGAGAAAAGTTATGAAACGCATATTGCCATTAAGTCTCATTATCATTGCCGCATTGTTCCTGGCCGCGTGCGGTAGCGCCCGCACAGAAGCGCCTACAGATTTTTATGCGGGCGGCGTACCTGCGTCAGAAGCAGTCATGCCCGCAGCGACAGCGGGCGTGTACGATCAGACCACAACATCGAATAGCGCGTCAGGCGTTGCGGCGGCACAAGTGGAACGCATTGTCATTCAAAATGCAGACCTCGCCATTGTTGTTTCAGACGTGGAAGGCCGCATGAAGAATATTCAAGTCATGGCGCAGCAAATGGGCGGATTTGTTGTCTCGTCTAATGTGTATCAAAGCTATGCAAATAATGGTGTGGCTGTGCCCGAAGCACAGATCGTGATCCGTGTGCCTTCTGAAAAACTGGAAGATGCGCTGGAACAGATCAAAAAAGACATTGTTGAAGTGCAAACAGAAACACGCACCGGGCAGGATGTCACCGCTGAATATGTAGATTTGAAATCACGCCTGAAGAATCTCGAAATCGCTGAAAAACAATTGAGCGCCATTCTGGAGAAAGCTACCAATACTGAAGATGTGCTCAACACTTTCAATCAACTTGTGTACTATCGTGAACAAATCGAACTGGTAAAAGGCCAGATCAAATATTATGAAGAAGCCGCCGCGCTTTCAGCCATCAGTGTGCGGATTATCGCTGAAGCCACAGTCCAGCCGCTGGTGATCGGCAAATGGGAACCGAAAGGTATTGCGCTCGAAGCAGTACAGGATCTGATTGATTTTCTGAAAGGCTTTGTTGGATTCTTGATCCGCTTCGTGATCTTCACTCTGCCCGCCTGGATCATCATTGGCATCCCCTTGTATCTCGCCTTCATTGGTTTACGCGCGTTGTTTAGAAAAATGCGCGGAAGTAAAGTGAAGAAAGAAGTGTTGCCCGTGGAAGTTGAGAAGAAGTAATTGGTAATTGGTAATTAGTGAAGAAGGAGTCTGCAAGTTGGCAGGCTCTTTCTTTTTGCTATAATCACCTTATGGAAAATTTAGCCCGCGAAGCACTCTCACTTTTCAATGTTCATCTAACGGGAAGACATATTCTTGCGCTGGCCGCATTCGAGCGCGAGCTTATGGATTGGAATCAAAAATTCAATCTGACCGCCATTCGGGATGTGGAATCGATCCGCACCAAACATTTTTTGGATTCATTCTCCTGTATACAAGCCTGGAAAGCCACTCCTCCGCTGCGCCTGATAGACGTGGGAACGGGTGCGGGATTCCCCGGCATTCCCTTGAAAATACTATACCCCTCCATGCAATTGACATTGGTTGAATCGGTTGGCAAGAAAGCTAAATTCTGCCAGCACATTGTAGATATGCTTGGCTTGGAAAATGTAAAAGTGATTCACGCGCGCGCGGAAGACCTGGGTCAAAAAGCGGAACATCGCGAGGTATATGATTGGGCAGTTGCGCGCGCAGTGGCAAACCTCAATCTATTAAGTGAATACCTGCTTCCGCTGGTGAAAATCGGCGGGACAGTTCTCGCGCAAAAAGGTGAAAGCGGACCCGCTGAAGCGCAGTCCGCTGAAAAGGCGATGAAATTACTAGGCGGAAAATTGAAGAAATTAATCCCCGTGAATCTACCCGGTGTCGCCGATGACCGTTATCTCGTGTTAGTGGATAAAGTGGCCGCCACGCCGCCGAAGTATCCACGCAATGCAGGGCTGGCTGCAAAGACACCGTTGTAAACCCTGAAACGACCGCGGACGGCAGACAGCCATCTCAAAAAAACCCGCGTAATCGTTTCGTTACTTAATTCAAGGATATGATGAAAAAAATCTGGCCTTTTAGTTTTTATTTTCTGAATTTTGCAGCGTTCGCTTCGTTATTACCTTTCTTTGTTATTTTTTATCAGGGGCTTGGCTTCACTGGAACACAGATCGGCTTATTAACAGGCATTCCCCCATTGATCACAATGTTCGCCGCCCCATTCGGAACCGGTCTTGCAGATTCAACACGCAGGCACAAGTTGATTATGAGCATCGGGCTTATATCCGCTGTGGGTATGGCACTGCTGCTGCCCGCCATTAAAAACTTTGCAATCATATTTGCGATCATCGCTTTATATAATATCTTTATGGCGCCTGTTGGGTCATTGGCAGATAGCGCCACAATGACCATGCTTGGTGAAGAGAAAGCCATGTATGGACGCGTTCGCCTGGGCGGCACATTTGGGTGGGCAATCATTGCTCCAATCGCCGGCCTACTGGTTCAAAATTACGGGCTAAACATCGCCTTTTGGTTGTTCGCAGGCATCATGCTGTTAAACTTATTGGTCAGCTTAAAATTTGATTTTGGAAAACACGAAGATCATGAGTCCAGCAATGGCGGCATCAAGGAATTATTAAGCAACAGAAACTGGATATTTTTCCTTGCCGCAGCCTTGCTGGCCGGCATCGGCGCTTTTTCAGTGGCATCTTATTTGTATCCATATATGGCAGAACTGGGAGCCACAAAGACACAAATGGGCTTTGCCTCCTTTCTCGCCACAGTCACTGAACTGCCCATCTTTTTCTTTGGCAATCGTTTGGTCAAACGCTATGGCTCTTATCCCTTGTTTATTGGCGCGCTGGCGTTGATGGGAATCCGTTCGTTGTTATTAGCCGCAGCATTCACGCCATTTATGGTTTATGTAGTGCAGGTATTGGGCGGAATAACCTTCCCCGCCATGTGGCTGGCTGGCGTTTCCTATGCAGAAGAGAATGCGCCCGCTGGATTAAAATCCACCGCGCAGGGGCTATTCGGCGCCATGAGTTTTGGCTTCGGCTCGGCAGTCGGCGGATTTATGGGCGGCATCCTGCTCGAAAGCATTGGCGGACGCTCCATGTTCTTTGTCTTTGGTCTGGCAATTTTAGTTGGGCTTGCGCTGATTGAGGGAGCAAAAAGAATTACTACAACCCGTGCTGTATCGCAATAACCGCGGCTTGCGTTCGATCAGAGACACCCAATTTTTCCAAAATCGCGCTAACGTGATTTCTGATAGTCCCCTCAGATAAATGCAATTGATTGGCGATTTCGCTATTATTGATTCCCTTTGCGATTAATCGTAATACATCCAGTTCGCGCTCGGTGAGTTTATCTGTCAATATGGATGTAGGCTGAGTTTGTTTGCTGGCCACTTGATTGAGCAACTTGCCCGCAATGGCAGGGTCAATAAACGACTTGCCGTCCAGCGTGCCGCGAATGGCTTCGACGATTTTTTGGCGCGAGGTATCTTTTAGCAAATAGCCCGATGCGCCCGCGCGAATGGCATCAAAGACCCATTCATCGTCATCATAAGTGGTGAGGACAAGGATTTTTATATTGGGAAATTTCGTGCGGATCTGGCGCGTGGCTTCGATGCCGTTCATGATCGGCATTTTCAAGTCCATTAGAATCAGGTCAGGTTGTTTTTGAGCAGCCAGTTCAATGGCCTCTGCGCCGTCCTGTGCAGAGCCAACCACTTGAAAATCCTTCTCGAGGTTGAGAAGCATTTCGAGTCCATCACGGATCACAGCCTGGTCATCACAGAGTAGAATTTTCATAATTTTTTTCCTATGCATTCAATAATGAGACCACGGTCTGTCGTCTTTCTAAATCGTCAGCACAATCTTTGTGCCTTTCCCCTTTTCACTTGTAATCTTCAACTTGCCGCCCGCGAGCTCGGCGCGTTCACGCATGCCTACCAGTCCAAAGTGACCTGTGGGTTCTTTAGACTTTGAGTCAAAGCCGATGCCGTCATCTTGAATGGTGAGCAGGGTGTGATCGTTACTTTCCAAACGGATGCTGAAATTCTTTGCGCGCGAATGATTGACGATATTCTCAATCGATTCTTGCGTAATGCGATAGATGGTTTGTTCCACGTCTGGGCTGAGAGCAGGCAGGGAATTTTTAAGATCAAGCGTCAGATTAAGCTGGAAGCGGGTTGCGGCAGATTCAGCAGCGCGCTGGATGGCGAGTCCGAGTCCCATATCTTCGAGCGCGTTGGAGCGCAAGGCTTTGAGCGCACGGCGGGTTTCATCGACACCGATGCGGGTTGACTCTAAAGACTTGTCGATCAGGTCGCGGGTTTTATTTGAGTCGATATCAAAATAAGCTTTGGCGGTTTCAAGCGAGACAGAAATAGCGGTCAGTGAGTGTGCCAGCGTATCGTGCAATTCACGCGCGAGACGATTGCGTTCGCGGCTGACTGTGAGCTGCTCCAAGGTGGACGCATAATGCGTGAGGTTGGCATTCGCTTCGCTCAACGACTCGCGCTGTTGGCGCAGCCGCGCAACGATCAGGCTGATGAAAACACCGACCGCGATAAAACTAATCGTGCGGATAATGGCGATGAAAATAAAAACAAAAATATTGCGGCTATCAATCGTGCTGAAATAAATCAGACTCAATTCAAGCGTGGTGGTGGCGATGCTGAAAAAGATGACATGCGAAAGTTCGTACTCCCATGCCACGAGTGCAAGCGCCACAAATAACACAGGCAATTGACGCAGCGCCATGCCCTCTGCATTCGAAAGCGGACCGCTTGGAAAACGCGGCGTGATCAAGACGTTGATAAAAATGGGCGCGGTGGAAATCGTAAATAGAAGCAAAGGATAAAAAATAGAGCCAAGTTTTTTTTGCATCCAATCCCAATGCGCAAAGCCAAGAAAAAGCAGAGCCACCAGCCCGCTGGTGGCGTAATAAATAATCACCGGCCGAAGTGGATTTTTCGGCTGGTTGGGTTGATTGGGTTGATTGGGGCGTTGGTCAAAAGGCAAAGGCTGCTGCATGGATGCGCCTTGCTGCAAGGGCGGGTTTTGTATCATCGAAAAATTTATTTGGGTATACAGCACAAAATCCATCACCGCCATTGCGATCAGGAAGCCGAGCCAGATCCAGGCGGCGATGCGGAGAAAGCGGGTTGAGTCATTCGGGAAACGCATAAGCAAATCTTATCACGAAGAGTTGCACGCGCATTATGTCTGCTGTCATGATTTCTTCACAACATCCATGACACCTGTCATGGATATGGATCTTGGAATTCATGCGTTTCTACACTAAATAATGACTGGCTTCACTCTCGCTAATGGGCGGGGCGAGATAAGATGATCCATGAAGGACATGCAGAAAAAAATGCGTACTCTGTGGATATAAAAAGGAAATCATAAAATGACAACAACAACTCTGCCCGCACAACCCATATTCTTGAAGAAAAATATTTTCCTCGGCCTGACGATTTCGACCGTTCTGATCCTCGTCATCATGGTGCTTTCATTTGGACTGCACATGTATAACATCGCATCCATTGGCGATGCGAATGCCTATTACACGGCGGCCGTCAAATCCATGCTGCAATCGTGGAGCAACTTCTTCTTTGTGGCGGCGGAGCCAGGCGGCTCGGTCACGGTCGATAAACCTCCGCTGGGATTATGGATCGAAGCGGTCTTTGCATTTTTTCTGGGCGTGAGCGGCTTTAGCGTTTCACTGCCCAATATCCTTGCGGGCGTGTTTGGAATTCCACTTTTATATATCATGGTCAAAAAATATATGGGCGAGTTGGCAGGTCTCATCGCGGCTTTTGTCATGGCGTTCACGCCCGTTTTTGTCGCGACCAATCGCAACAACACCATGGACGGGATGTTGGTTTTCTTTTTACTACTTGCCGCGTGGGCATTTATTCAGGCAACCGAAACTGGCAAAGGCCGCTGGCTTTTGCTGGGCGCATTCATCGTCGGCCTCGGCTTCAACATTAAAATGATGCAAGCCTTTTTGCCGCTGCCCGCTTTTTACGCACTTTATTTCTTTGGCTCAAAAGAAGGCTGGCTGCGCAAAACAATTAACCTCGGCCTCGCCACCGTTTTACTTCTTGTGGTTTCGCTTTCGTGGGCAATCGTTGTAGATTTGACCCCCACAGACTCGCGCCCATATATTGGCTCAAGTGAGAACAACAGCGTCATGGGGTTGATGTTTGGGCATAACGGAATTTCTCGACTCGAAAGCGCAGGTGGAGCTGGAGGTGGACAAACGCCGCCCTCCGCGCCGAATGCTGATTCAAATCCTAATCCGTTGACTCAGCCCCAACAGGGCACTCGTCAAGGCCGGCCGCAGGAAGCACTCGATGCTTGTGCAACTTCAGCTCAAGGCGCAACCTGTTCATTTACGGGGCGCAATGGAAACACGATTGACGGCTCCTGTGTCACGCCGCCCAATACAAACGAATTAGCTTGTGCGCCGCAGGGAATGATTCCACAACAAAATGGACAGATGCCAAACGGCGGCACGGATGGTCAAGGACAAGGCGGCGGAACACCATTTAGCCAGGAGACAGGTCAGCCGGGAGTCTTGCGTTTCTTTACTTCGCCCCTCTCCAAACAAATGTCGTGGTTGTTGCCTTTTGCCTTGATCAGTATTTTGCTGGCGCTGTTTAGCTCAAAAATAAAATTACCAATCGAATCAAGTGTTCACAAAGCCCTGTTGCTGTGGGGCGGCTGGCTATTGACTTGCGTGGTGTTTTTCAGCATGGTCTCTGGCATCTTCCATTCATACTATGCGATTATGCTGGCTCCCGCGCTGGGCGCGATGGTAGGCATCGGCTTCGCTCAGGTATGGTCATGGAGCGCAGACAAAAAATGGATCGGCGCTGTGCTGGCTGTCTCTGTGGCGCTGACGATTGGCTTTCAATACTTTGCCGCAACTCAATATGGAGAAGCTTCATGGTGGCTGCTTGGAAGTGGCATCCTGCTTGGGTTGGGAATCATCTTACAGTTCGCCCGGAAGCGCACGGCCTACGTCACACTATTGGCGGCGATGTTAGTCATCCCGATCTATTGGACTGTGATGACCGTGTCGGCTGATTCAAATATCAATCTGCCCACTGCCTACAGCGGCAGTCATCAAGCTGGAGCAGGAGGAGATGGCATGAATCGTCCTCAAGCAGGCGGCGGGCCAGGTGCAAATGTGAACACGGAAATGCTGACGTATCTTGAAGCCAACACAAAGGATGTTGAGTATCTCGTGGCGGTTCCATCATCACAACAAGGTTCACAACTTGTACTTGCCACAGGGCGGCCTGTATTATTCATGGGCGGCTTCGGCGGACAGGATGATGTGGTCAGCGCGGAAGATTTAACTGCGCTGGTTACGAACGGCGAACTGCGTTACGTTTTATATGGCGGTGAGCGCGGCAGTAAAGAAAACATCAGCAGTTGGCTGAAAACCTCCTGCTCGGTTGTGCCTGAGTTCAATGAAATATCAACAGGCAATCAACCACCAGCGGCGCAAGGGCAAAACGGTCAACCAGGGCCAGGCAATCAGAGCATGACCTTGTATCTGTGTAAATAAATTCCATCAATAAAACATGGACTGGAGAACATCCAGTCCATGTTTTATTGTAGAACACACCCATGACAGGTGTCATATGAATCGATGACCTGATGCATAGACTTTTTCGAAACATGATGATTGCAGGCACTCTCTGCTTATTTCTCTGCTCGGTAAAATATATTCAACATCAAACAAAAGGAGTGTGCATGGATAAATCAAACTTCATCAAAAAATTCGATCCTCTGTTAACTTAATCAATACGGCATATCCGCCGCAACCCATCAAAATTACAAAAGGAGCTCCAATGAAAAGCAAAAAATATATTCTCGTTTCCGGTCTGGTCTTGCTGGCAATTATCGCTGGCGCATACGCAAGCGTCGTCTCTGCATCATCCGCGCAGATTTTAGGTTTACAAACTGCATCCACCGAAGAACCAGGTACCGTTGTCGAAACAAAAGAACCACGACATAACGGCCCAGATCTTACAGCCGCCGCCAGTACACTCGGCATCACCGCAGAAGTTCTGCAACAGGCATTGGAAGATGCAAAATCCACAGATTGCGTTGAAGGTGAAAAATGCCGCCCCGATCTGGATGAAGCTGCAGCCACTTTGGGCATCAGCGCCGAAGAACTTCAAGCCGCATTAGGCCGACCCGAAAAAGAAGGCCCTGATTTCACCGCCGCCGCCAGTACACTCGGCATCACCGCAGAAGCTCTGCAACAGGCACTGGAAGATGCAAAACCCACAGATTGCGTTGAAGGCGAAAAATGTCACCCCGATTTAGATGAAGCCGCAGCCACTTTGGGAATCAGCGCCGAAGAACTTCAAGCCGCATTAGGCCGACCCGAAAGAGAAGGCCCTGATTTCACCGCCGCCGCCAGTACACTCGGCACCACCGCAGAAGCTTTGCAACAGGCATTAGAAGATGCAAAACCCACAGATTGCGTTGAAGGCGAAAAATGCCGTCCTGATTTAGATGAAGCCGCAGCCACTTTGGGAATCACTGCTGAAGAGCTTCAATCCGTGTTAGGGCATCATGGCGACAAACCCGAAAACGGTCACAAGCCGCAAGGCACAGGCCAGCCTGCTCAAGACAAGCCCGGCAACGGTCAACCTCCACAACGATAATCATCATTCTGCTCCCTCATAAAAATGGGATAGTCATCCAAAAAATGACCATCCCATTTTTATGTTAACTTCTTGTTTTGCGAAAGCCGAACATACCCATGACACCTGTCATGTTGGTTGATGACTGCGTGCATAGACTTTCTCTCAACAAGATGATTTCAGACACTCTTCACATATTTACCACATCGGTAAAATGAGATCAACATTAACCATAAGGAGAAAAACATGAATAAAAATAAAGCATTTTTACTGTTCGTAGTTTTTTCGATTTTATTGACGGCCTGTGCCCGCCCAGTAGGCGCACCATCTGACTTTACGCAGAACCCAGCCGCTCAACCCGCAGCGGGCGCGGATCAGACCTCACCGAATCCTGAATCTATTCCTGCAACCTCTGCTTCCGCTGATGAAGTTCACGCCAGCACAGATGCAGACCACCACTCTGATGTTGACCTAACTCACCTGACAGTCGGTGACGGAAAATATTCCACCAGCCCGCAAACTGGATATGTGTATTCATGCCAGACTTCATTCAATGGCGGCGGCGCATCCGGCACTGGCTCATGGATGAATGGCGACGGCACCTGGGATGCCACGAAAAAAGCCGCTGTAGATGGCTCTGTCACATGGCCGGGCAGTTTCACCGTATCTATTCAAGGCGATCAACGCGTCTTCACTGGCAACGACCTGCCCAATCACACCACTGGAAATTTCCCTATTTCACCCAGCGATGATGCGTATGCAGTAGATCGCAACCCAAATTCAATCAAGGAACAATCCATCAGCTTAAGTCTGCCTGTCACACCCAGTGCGGCTGCCCAACCCAATTGCGTGGGCGGTGAAATTGGAATCATGCTTTCGGGCGTAGTCATCTTTAGCGCGTTTGACGCAGAAGGCCATGATGCCGCCGCGCATGAAGTTCAAGATAACTGCGATGGTCACCCACAGGTTTCTGGTTTCTATCATTATCACAACTTGAGTGATTGCATAGTAGACAATGCCGCGGGTCACTCTGCACTGATGGGATATGCCTTCGATGGCTATGGCATCTATGGCTACTACAGTGAAGATGGCGCAGAAGTAACCAACGCCGACCTCGATCAATGTCACGGTCACACCCACATGGTTGAATGGGATGGTCAAATGGTGGAGATGTATCACTATCACGCCACACACGAATTCCCCTATGTGGTCAGCTGTTTTCACGGCGAGCCTGCTGTCCGCGCGTTGTCATCAGGCGAAGGCCAGGGCCAACAAGGCGGCACGCAACAAAATCAAACAGGTGGTCAGGAAAATGGTCAACAGCCTCCCCAGGCAGCCATAGATGCATGCCTGGGCCTGACAGTTAATTCAGCTTGCACAGTCAACACACCGAACGGCGCATTGAGCGGAGTTTGTCAAACTGTGCAAAGTTCACAACTGGCTTGTGTCCCTGCCGGCGGGCCGCCTTAATAACTGATAGTAGGCACCGTCCCGAAGGTTTGTTTCGAGTAATTTGAGCACTTAATGACAACCTTCGGGACGTTTTTCCTAATTACCGATAAAGTCTAATTATTCTCTAAAAAATATTTTGGGACAAAAGAGAAAAAACTTATGATTTCACATCACACCACAGCACCTGTCATCACCTTATTAAATAGTAATTCAACCGCAAGCGCTGTGCTTTCTTTCACTTCTGATTTCAGCACAAACGGTTCGCTCGCTAAGATCATTCTTAATCCTTAGGAGAAACAAGATGAACAAACTCTCGCATACTTTTTTTGTGACCCTAACCATTCTTATCACAGGCTGTCAGTCTTTCTCACCCGCGCAATTAAGTGTCTCCGCGCTGGATACAAATTATCAAGCCGTGAATACACAGGAAGAATCCAA
>Ga0105047_10012567_pt1 | contig 13617 bp, 11 predicted proteins | sample MAT04_FD_78384 | JGI IMG/M metagenome (GOLD analysis project Ga0105047, IMG submission 78384) | Freshwater microbial communities from Lake Fryxell liftoff mats and glacier meltwater in Antarctica - MAT-04 (megahit assembly) | ecosystem: Environmental > Aquatic > Freshwater > Ice > Liftoff...
ACCAGCGGCGGAAGCGTTGCCACGTCGTTCGCATCAGCGACGACCCCAAGAGCGCGCCCGCCTCCCGCCACGATCTCGGCCACGACGGCGTCGAGCTCGTCGGGGGTGCGCGAGGAAACCACCACCGCCGCGCCAGCCTCGGCAAATGTGAGTGCTGTCTGGCGACCGATCCCCCGACCGGCACCCGTGATGATGGCGACCTGATCGGTCAACGAAAAATGTTCGACAAGACTCATGTGTCAGAGTCTGGCCGCACCAACCCGAGCGCGCGTTGAACGTCGCTCACCATGCGCTCGAGATCGGGCCACGGCAGCGCCGAGTGCGTCGCCGCCAGATCACAGATTCCGTGCATCCATGACCACACCTGGAACGCCAGATAGGTCGGGTCGTCTCCACATGTCGGCGCCGCCCCAGCCTCGAGGCACCCCTGCACGAGCGCAATCAATTGCTGGAAGGCCGTCCCCGCAGCGTCCGGAACCAACGGAAACTCCGGACCGTCCGGACCGACCGGCATGGGGTTCGAGAACAGCACTCGGTAGTGCCCATGGTCTGCGAGCGCGTAGTTCAGGTAGGCGAACCCAGCTGCATGAAGTCGATCGAAGGGATCTTCCAATGGTCCCGTCGCTTCGAGCATCGAGAGCGCGAACTCCTCGAAACACTGACCGCATGCCGCGTTCAGCAGCGCATCACGGTCATCGAAATGGCGGTAGGCCGCCGTAGCGGAAACGCCTGCCGCTTTGGCAACCCCGCGGATCGACACCTGCTCGGGATCGCCCGTGTCGCCCAAGAGTCCGAGCGCCGCCTCGATGAGTTCGGCTCTGAGTCGGTCGCCTTGCCCGCGAGGGTTGCGCTGGCGTGGAGCGTGCTCGAGCGCTGGTGTGACGGGAGTCATGGAGACATCCTAACGAATCTGTTGACATCTGTAAGTTGACGTATGTACATGTACTCCCATGAGTTGACGGATGTCAACCATCCGCACTGAGGAGCCACACATGTTCACCGCTCTTGGACACGTTGCCGTACGCCGTCGACGAATCATCGTCGGACTCTCCGTGGTTTTCGTCGCTGTCGCCGCTGCGCTGGGCCTCGGCCTCTTCGACCGCCTTGCGGGTGGTGGCTTCGACGACCCCGCATCGGAATCCTCCGCCGCAGCCGAGCTGATGTCTGACACCTTCAAGACCGGCAGCCCCAACCTGGTGCTCCTGGTCGACACCGACTCGGCCCGAGCGACCGACGCCACCGACCCCACCAAGCTGGTGGACGCACCGACGGTCGAAGCAGCGGGCACGGCCCTTGTCGAGCAACTGAAGGCCCGTCCCGATGTCGCCGAAGTCGTCAGCTACTGGGCACTCGGCAAGGTCGCCCCACTCCGCTCCGATGCTGGCACCACAGCGCTCGTCGTCGTCCGCACCACTGGCCAGGACGATGCCACTGAACAGGTCGACGCCGTCGCCGAAGCTGTCACAGGCGATCGTGGGCCCATCACCGTCACCGCCTCCGGTCAGGGTCCCGTGTTCTCTGCCATCTCGACGACCATCCAGGATGACCTCGCGAGTGCTGAGGCCATCGCTGTTCCGCTCACGGTGATCCTGCTCGTCATCGTCTTCGGCGGACTCATCGCCGCTGGGCTGCCACTGGTCGTCGGGATGATGTCGGTGATGGGAACCTTTCTGACCCTGTGGATCATCACGCAGTTCACCGACGTGTCGATCTTCTCCATCAACCTCGTCACCGCCCTCGGTCTCGGACTCGCCGTCGACTACTCCCTCTTCGTCGTCTCCCGATTCCGTGAAGAACTCGCCGCCGGCCGCGATCCTCACGCCGCCGTGGTCCGCACCGTGGAAACCGCTGGCCGCACCATCGCCGTCTCGGCCCTCACCGTGGGCATCTCCCTCTCGGCGCTGCTCGTGTTCCCGCTCTACTTCCTCCGGAGCTTCGCCTACGCCGGCATCGGCGTGACTCTTGTCAGCGCTGCCGCGTCGCTGCTCACACTCCCGGCGTTGCTCGCGATGTTGGGGACCCGGGTGGACTCGCTGCGAGTTCTCAAGAAGCGAACCCCGAGCCCCACCCACGATGGCTTCTGGCATCGCACAGCCGTCTTCGTCATGAAGCGACCGGTAGTGATCGGCGGCGCGGTCGTGGTGCTCCTGTTGTTTCTCGGCGCACCTTTCCTGAACGTGGTCTTCGGGACGCCCGACGAGCGAGTGCTCCCTGCCAGCAACGAGGCCCGCATCGCCACCGAGCGGCTGCGCGGCGAGTTCAGTTCGAACGAGGCGCAAGCCTTCCCGGTGATCGCCGAGAACGCCAGCGGAGGAGACGCCGCCACCGACGCCACCGCCAAACAACTGTCGACCATCGACAGCGTCGCTCGGGTCGACGCGGCGACGGGCCGCTACATCGAGGGCCAACTCGTACTGGGACCGGATCCTTCGCTCGCCGGTTTCCGGGCCCCGAACGGCATCGGCGGTGAGGCGGTTCGGTTCAGTGTCGTGACCACCATCAACCCCAACTCACCCGAAGGCGAGGCACAGCTCGCCAACGTTCGTGGGCTGCAGTACCCGGCGGGAGACGTCGTGGTCGGCGGCAACTCTGCCCGACTCGTCGATACAAAAGCCGCCATCACCGCTCGGCTGCCATGGGCTGTCGGGATCATCGCCCTTGCGACGTTCATCCTGCTGTTCTTGATGTTCGGCTCAGTGGTCGTCCCCCTCAAGGCCATCGTGCTGAACCTGCTGTCATTGTCGGCAACGTTCGGCGCCATGGTCTGGATCTTTCAGGAGGGTCACTTCTCGGGCTTGCTCGGCTTCACCCCCACCGGGCTGACCGACACCACAACACCCATCCTCATGTTCTGCGTGGCCTTCGGATTGTCGATGGACTACGAGGTCTTCCTGCTCTCCCGAATCAAAGAGGAGCACGACCGCACCGGTGACAACACCGCTTCGGTGGCGATTGGCTTGGAGAAGACCGGAAGTATTGTCACTGCGGCTGCCATGTTGTTGGCGATCACCTTCCTCGCCACCGGCACCAGTGATGTCACCTTCATCAAGCTCTTCGGCATCGGCCTGACGTTGGCCGTGTTGATGGATGCCACGCTGGTTCGAGGATTGCTGGTTCCTGCGTTCATGAAGCTTGCCGGCGAAGCGAACTGGTGGGCACCCCGTTGGATGCGGCCCATTCACGATTGTTTCGGGTTCAGCGAGCACGCTCCCGACCCGACCGACGAGGACGACGCTGTCGCCGCCGATCGGGAGCTCGTCAGCGCGTCGGGCTGACCGAACTCGGCGAGCCGGTCACCGTTCAGAGTTCGCCGGCGTCCAGCAGGGTCAGCACTTCGACCGCCCGTTGGCGCACGGCTGGCAGGTCCGACAATCGACGCATGCCCGCCAGTGGTTGCGCCAACCGGTTGTTGCCACGAAATGCGGCTTCGTTGCGGGCCAAGAAGTCCCAGTACAACGTGGTGAACGGACAGGCCGTTGGGCCTGTCCGTTTCGTCGGATCGAAACGACAGTCTCGGCAGTGGTCGCTCATTCTCTTGATGTAGCCGCCGCCGCTGGCATAGGGCTTGGTGGCCATGCGACCACCATCGGCGTGCTGGCTCATGCCCATCACATTCGGCAACATCACCCACTCGGCGCCATCGACGAAGCGCTCCCACATCCAGTCCGACGTCTCGTGCGGATCCACGCCGGCCAACAACGCCAAGTTGCCCAAGACCATCAGTCGTTCGATGTGATGGGTCCATCCGTAATCGTCGAGCTTGGCGATCACGTTGGCGACACAGGCCATCTCGGTCGGTGCCGTGCCCATCAGGCCCGGCGGCAACGGGCGGGTCGCTCCCAGGTCGTTGACGTGTTCGTACTCCGGACCGAACCACCAATAGAGGCCCCAGACGTACTCGCGCCAGCCGATGATCTGACGGATGAATCCCTCTGCCGACGTCAGCGGAACTGCCCCCGAACGATAGGCATCCTCGGCCGCTTCGATCACCTCCCCGGGTAGCAACAACCCGATGTTGAGCGACGACGACAACACGCTGTGCGCCAACTTCCACTCGGTTGCCAACATGGCATCCTCGTGCGGGCCGAAGCGGGGGAGCCCCTCGGCGATGAACGCATCGAGCCGTTCGAGGGCCTGTGCTCGGGTGGTCGGCCAGATGCCCACCGGCTCGGCGCCGACCGCCGTGGCGGGTAGTCGCGCGATGATGCGGTGGTCGAGCGCGTCGAACGGAAAGGGTTCGGCGGCGGGCCACGATCGACCGTCCTTCGGTGGCCGCTCGCGGTTGTCGTGGTCGAGGTTCCAGACGCCCCCCGCTGGCTCGGCGCCGTCCATCAACACGTCGAGACGGACGCGTTGCTGGCGATAGAAGTCCTCCATGCGAAGTCGTTTGCCCGACTTCGCATCGGCCCACGCAGCGAAGTCATCGCGATGACACAGGAACTGATCCGAACGAACGAGACGAACATCGTGACCCTCGCACCAAGTCGTCGCCGCCCGACTGTTCGGCTCGGTAGCGATGACCTCGGTGGGGTCGAACTCCGCGCGGTGCTGGGCGAGGCCATCGGCGAATGTGGCGGCGCGTCGCCAGTCGACCTCGAACCCGAGGTCGGTCAGTTCGCCAGCGAAGCGAGCCATCGACGCCAGGATGAGATGCAATCGCTGTCGATGCCACCCTCTGCCCTCGACCTTGGCGTCGCTCTCGATCAGCAACACGCGCGCCGCACCGGGTTCGGTGGCGCCCAACGCCCCGATCTGACGATTCAGCTGATCCCCGAAGACCAGAATCGTCGGCAGCGACATCGTGGGAGCTGTCATCGCCGCCCGTGTGTCATGTTTCGGATCTCGGCGCGTTCCGGTCGGCCACGGCCAGGTCCGAATAGACCTCGTCGGCCAGCTCATCGCCGTATCGGCGTCGTGACAACTCTTCAGCGATGCTCATGTAGCGCCGGCTCTCGACCAGCGCTGCTGACGACCCAGCGTCGGTATCAAACGGGCGGCGCTGCATCGACATCACTGAACCCTACCGGCGGCGATCGGCGGCGGTCCGGGCTGACTCGACCGTGTCGAGGCACCGGCTGCTGATCGCGCAAAACGAGAACGCGTTACACTTTTCGCAACGTCGACTCTCGTCCGACGCGGGTCCAACCCAGGAGATCAACATGGCACTCACCGACACTCACGCCGACGTCTCCGTGGCACCGCACCCTGACTTGGGCTTCGCCATGTTCGACGCCGACAACCACTACTACGAAGCCACCGACGCTTTCACTCGCTACATCGACCCGGCTTTCAAGCGCCGCGGCATGCAGTGGGCAACCGTCGACGGCCGTACCCGGCTGATGGTCGACGGCAAGGTCAACCGCTTCATCCCCAACCCGCAGTTCGATCCCATTGCTCGACCTGGCGTGCTCGACGACTACTTCCGCGGCAAGTCCCCCGCTGATGACATCCGTGGCGCCTTCGGAGAACTCGAGCCCATCCCCGCCGCCTATCGAAACCCCGAGGCCCGCATCGCGATGATGAACGACCAGCACATTGCCGGTTGCTTCATGTTTCCCACACTCGGGGTTGGCATGGAGGAAGCCGTGCGCCACGATCCCGAGCTGGCACACGCCGTCTTCTCTGCCTTCAACAAGTGGCTGCTGGACGACTGGGGCTTCGATCACCAGGGCCGAATCCTCTCTGCGCCCTACATCACCCTGCTCGACCCCGAACTTGCCGAAGCCGAAACGAAGTGGTGCCTCGATCAGGGCGCCAAGGTCGTGGTGATGCGATCCGGCCCCGTCCTCGGACCCAATGGTGGACGGTCGCCTGCCGATCCCAGTCACGATCGGGTCTGGGCCCTGCTCGCCGAAGCCGGCGTTGCCGTTGCGTTCCACTCCGGCGAGTCCGGCTATCACCGCTACGCGGCCGACTGGGGCGAATCCCCCGAGATGGAAGCGTTCCGATACAGCCCGTTCAAGGCGTTGGCGTCGGGGCATCGACCGATCTTCGACACCATCGCGGCGCTCATCTCGCACGGCCTCTTCGGCCGATTCCCCAACCTCCGAGTTGCCACCATCGAGTCCGGCTCGGACTGGGTGGGCGAACTGCTGCCCAAGATGTCCAAGAGCTTCAAGCAGATCCCGAAGGCCTGGGGCGAGGACCCGGTCGAGGCGTTTCGACGCCACGTCTGGGTGTCGCCCTACTACGAGGACGACATCTCCGGGCTGATCGAGCACCTGGGCACCAGTCACGTGCTGTTCGGATCCGACTTCCCCCACGCTGAGGGGCTCGCCGATCCGGCCAGCTATCGCCACGACCTCGCCACGCTCGACGACGCCACCGCCAAGCTCATCATGTGTGACAACGGCTGGGAACTCGCCACACCTCGACCGGCCTGACCGGCCAATGCGCCCAGCGTTCGAAATGACGACGATCCAGTCGGACTACAACGTGATCCGAGGTTCCGCGAGGAGCTGCGACACCGTCATCGGTCGAAGCCCGCGGGCGAGGACACCGTCGATCACCCCAGGGAGCGCCTCGATCTCGCGGTTCCGGGCAGCGATGAGATCGCGGGCGCTGGACGAGTCGCGCTGGAACGTACCGCGCCCGATTCCGTCGTGGAGCAGCACGATGTCACCAGCTTCGATGCCCGCCACGGATCGGTCGCGAAGCTCGGCCACCGATGGTGTGCCGCCGAGCCCGCCGTTGAAGCTCCACACCACGACCTGCTCACCAGCCTGCGCGGCGAAGCGGAGTTGCGCTCCGGTGATGTTGCCTCGGGGCGGCCTGAAGAGCGTCAGCGTCTGACCGCTGATCTCCTCGATCACCTGCTTGCCATAGAGCACCTCGCGCTCTAGGACATCGGCTTCGGTGTCGGCGGCGTCGAGGTGACTCCACGAATGGTTGGCGATCTCGTGACCCCCAGCGATGACTTCCCTGAGGAGATCGCCATGGTGGAGAGCGTTCCACCCCATGATGTTGAAGGTGGCGAGCACGCCGAACTCGGCCAATGCCGCCAGCACCTTGGGCGTGAAGTCGGGGTCCGGGCCATCGTCGAACGTCAGCGAGAACGCCCTGGTCGACACCGGGACCGACCAGATGATGGGCAGGATTCCCAGCCGGTCGGTTCCGGTTGTGCCTGCATAGACGAAATCCTGCGGAGCGGATGGCCACTGCGATTCGACGGCGATCGTCCCACCGACTCCCAGCGCGACTCCGGCCAACAACCCGCCCGATGTCGCACCGAACAACGCGCGCCGCGAGACCTTCGGAGGCAACTCCTCGTGTCGTGCGTCATCGTGGCTGGCGGGATTGTCACACATCACGTCTCGAGTCACCCGGGCTTCGCCAGAGTTCAGACTGGCGGTTCCGGTGGTTGGCCCGCCCAGTTGAACACACCCTTGGCCATTGTCGACCGCTCGATCTTGGCCCGTCGTTTGAACACGGTTGCTCGGGTCGCGGCGATCCCGGAATCATCGGGCGAGGCAAGCAGCGCCATCTCGGCGAGGTGGCCCGCCAACCGATGATCGCCAGCGTCGCTGAGTGCGAGCGAGCGATCGGCCAGCCGGGCGGCCCCGCCAGCGAGCTCAGCGACCTCGACCGCCACGGCGATGTCGGTCGCCGGTTTGAGGTTCGCCGGGTTGCCGTCGTACCAGCCGCCGTAGAGCCGCCACAGATTGCGGACCACGAACTCGGGTTCGTCGTACACCGGCTGCAACCACGGCCGCTCCAGCAGCTCGGCCGGCGCGCGAACCGTGTGGATGATGTCGGAGAGGCGAGCCCCTTCGTTCATCAACGCCAGCGTCTGGTCCACGAGCGATTCGAGCAGCGCCGCAGTGTCCTCGAGCACTCCACGGATTCGGTCCACGCCGCCGATGGGCAGCCCGTGCCCCGGCAACAACAACTCGGCGCCCAGCACGGCCATCTTTCGCATCGCCGCCGCCCAATCGGCGGGGTAGCGCTGCACCTTCTGGGGATTGCCACAGTTCGGCGCCGCCCAGATGAAGAGATCGCCGGTGCACAGAATCTTCTGCTCGGGCATCCAGACCCATGTGCCATCGTCGGTTTCGCCTCGATCGTGGCGGAGATTGAACGTGACTCCACCGACCTCGATGTCGAGTTCCTGGTCGTAGGTGACGTCCGGATAGCGATAGTTGCCTGGGAAGAACGGCCCGCCCAGCTGGAATTGTCGCTGGTTGATGATGGCGTTGTAGCCGGTGGTGGCCTCGTAGCGACGGAACCGGTCGGGGAGCGCTCGATGGCCGATGACCCGCGCGGCGGCTTGGTCGAGCTCCGCCTCGAAGAGCGCCACCGCATAGATGTGGTCGACGTGGCCATGCGTGAACACCGCCGTGTGCAGTGGCTGATCGGACCAGGCGCGGACCGCTTCGTGGATTGCTGGGGCATGAAGCGGTCCGCCGGCATCGACGAGCACCAATCCGTCGTCGGTCCGGATCGCCGTCACATTGGCGAAGCTCTCCACGAAGGCCACATCCGGAGCGAGCTCCTCGAGAACCGTTCGCCCCCCGATCTGCAGCGGATGGTGGGTGTCGATCGAACGTTCGCCAGACAGGATCGACTCCGACAGTGCCAACAGATCAGTGGTTGTCATCAGATTGCTCCTGAGCGTGGTCGTGGGTTCACCACTGGAGAATATCCACAGGTGCCTTGAGAGTTCTCGATGTCCTCCGTTACACTTGAACTGCGTTTGGTGTCCCAGGCGGGACGAGGAGTTGGTAGACGTGAAACGAATAGTTGTCACAACGGTGGGGTCTTTGGCACTGATGGCCAGCGTGTGGTCGGGTACCGCCGCCAGCCAGGTGGAGCCACCGCCCGACACGACCGAGGCCCCCACGACCGCTGCGCCCACCACGGCCGCACCGACGTCGCCCCCCACGACCGACCCGAGCGGCACCGCACCCGCCACCACAGATCCCAGCGGAACCGCCCCTGCCACCACCGCAGCGCCCGTCTCCATTCCCCCGGTTGAGCTTCCCGGCGAGCAGATCACCTCTGGCACCCTCACAGTTGGTGGCATCTACCACACGCAGACCGGTTCGACGTGTGAGCTGAGCGGCTCGCTGGCCGGACAAGAGATGAACATCATGTACGACGAGGCCGGCAAGATCGGCGCCACTTACGGTCAGGCGACACTGAGCGGCGGCGATGTCGGCATGGTGATGGTCGAGCTCGGCCCGTTGCCGATGGCCGTGACCGCTTTCCGGACCACTGGTGCCTGTAACCAGGACGTCGTGGGGATCGGTGCGTACGACGCCACCGCCACCACCGCCGAGTTCGACTCGGTCGGCTACTCGATCTTCCCGAATGACTACCTCGACAAAGTCAGGGTGTCGCTCAGGGTCGGCGCATCGAAGGCTCCCGCCACGCTGGATCTTCAGAAGGCGTACGATTTTCTCGCAGCGCCTCGCCCCGCTTCCTGACCCAACGTCGCCCGATCTTGGTTGCCGGATGTGCGTCGGCGCGCGCGTCCAGTGCCCGCCTCGTGATCTGACGGGTCGTCAGATTCTCTGGCACACTGTGCGATCCGACCTCAGCTGACCCAACCTGGCCCGCAGCTGAAATTCGCCCGATGACCGGCGCCAAAGGTGACCATGGATTTCGACGACTCGCCGACCGAAGCAGCGTTCCGGGCTGAGTGCGTGACCTGGCTCGAGGCGAACGCCAAGCGGCGTGACGGTGCAGCCGACATGTGGGCGACGCTGCGGACGCACTCCGATGAAGCAGATCGCGCAGCGCTCGCAACGGCCAAGCTGTGGCAAGCGACCAAGGCCGACGCTGGCTTCACCGGAATTCAATGGCCGATCGCGGATGGCGGACGAGGGATGTCGCCCCACTTCGCTGGCCTGTACAAGACCGAAGAGTCGAGGTTCGACGTGCCCGGCAACGCCTTCCAGGTCGGCGTCGACATGGTGGGCCCCACGCTGATCTCCCATGGCACCGATGCCCAACGCGCCCGGCATCTCAGCGCCATCCGCCGCGGCGATCACGTCTGGTGCCAGCTCTTCAGTGAACCTGGAGCCGGATCAGATCTGGCGGCGCTCTCCACCAAGGCGGTGCTCGATGGCGATGAGTGGGTGGTAACGGGACAGAAGGTGTGGACCTCCGGTGCTCACTACGCGGACTGGGGCATCCTGTTGGTTCGTTCCCACCCTGAGCTTCCGAAGCATCGTGGTATTACCTATCTGCTGGTCGACATGGCCTCGCCGGGAATCGATGTCCGACCACTCCGACAGATCGACGGCGCCATCCACTTCAACGAGGTGTTCTTCGACGAGGTTCGTATCCCGGTGTCCAACACCGTCGGTGAGCCGGGTGGTGGCTGGGGCATCACGATGACCACGCTCACCAACGAGCGGTCCGCCATCGGTGGCGGTGGGATGGTGCAGTTCAACGAGATCCTGATGCTCGCCAACGAGATGGGTCGCACCGGTGAACCAGTCGCCCGCCAGGAGCTCATCGGGCTCTACACGATGTTCGAGATCACCCGCTTCCTCGGGTATCGGGTGCAGACGTCGATGGATCGTGGCGAACTCCCCGGTCCGGAGTCCTCGGTGCTGAAGCTGCACATCTCCCGGCAGTACGAGATGGGCGGCAACGTGGTCGAGTCGCTGATGGGAGCGGACGGGATGTTGATCGCCGACGACGCGCCCTACCACGGGTTCTTCCAGGGGATTTTCTTGTCGCAGTGGGCGCCACGCATCGGTGGTGGCACCGATCAGGTACAACGGAACATCGTCGGTGAACGGGTGCTGGGGCTGCCCGCCGAGCAGCGACTCGACAAGACCGGGCCGTTCAACCAGCGAGCGAGCACGCCGAGCTGATCAGCGACTGATCGTCGCCGTGATGGTGCACGGCACTTCGGGTTCCGTACTTCCAGACCGATCGGTTCCGGTGCAGGATATCAGGTACCGACCTGCATCCATCTCCACGGCGCCGGTCTCCTCGGCGCCGACCGAGTCGTTGAGTTCGATTATTTCCCCGTACTCGTTGTTGGCGTAGAGAATCGCCACATCGAGATAGGTGCCATCGTCGGACGTGGCGGTGAAGGTCACCGTCGCATCTTCGGTCAACGCGAACATCGACTGCTCGAACCTCGGCAATGTGATGGACTCCTTCCCGCCGCCGAATCCCTCCTTGAGAACATCGACCGTCAGCGATTGACCAGCGGGCACGATCGCCGTGTACGAGCCCTTTCGGAGGGCCTCTCCATTGAAGCTCTCGCTCCACTCAGCATCATCTGCCAACGGATCGTCGCTCGTGAGGCTGACGTAGCCGTATGCGCCAGTCTCACCTGGCAGGGCGAGCTCACCTCCCGGCCAGTCGAAGGTCATGAGCTCTGGTCCTGTTGCGACGCTGCCGAGGGTGTACCGCTTGGTCACGACCTCGGTGACCGTGACCTCGAACTCGGCTCCCTCGGCGGCTGAAACGTCACCGACGCTGATTCGCTGACCGGGCCCGCCCGAAAAGACCACCAGCTGTCCGTAGGCCAAGATCTTCTGCTTGATGTCACCGAGTCCGATCGTTCCACCAAAGCCCGCCAGGTTGAACGTCGAGACGGTGGGAAACGGAAAGCCCGTTGGGTACGCGGATTCATCAATGGAGGACTCGTTCGCCGGCGAAGCGCTCACGGTATAGATCTTCCCGTCCTCGGTGGCCATGTCGAAGATGGCGGTTCCCAGCCGACCGACCTTCACCGTCTGAGGGACCCCGGGTTCGATGGTGCCAGCGGGCGTGCCGTCGGTCGATCGACGCAGGGTGTTGATCAGGTCCGTGTCGATCGATTCGGCCAGCCGGAGGCCGAGATCGAAGATCGACCGGTACGGATCGATCTTCCAGCCGTCGTCGACCCTGCGGGCCACGAGAGGGATGCCTTCGATCCCGAATCGTGAGGCCACCCGCTGTACCGCACCATTGGTGGTGGGGTCAGGTGTCGTCGAGGAGTCCGACGTTTCGAAGCCGAAGTCCTCGTAGGACCACGTCCCACGATCTCCGCCGTCGAGCCCGTACTCACCGTTGGCTGACTTCACGGTCAGACGTTGGAGGTCGTCGCCAGCAGACGTGGTGGCGATATCGGCGTCGTCCAGCGTGATCGGATCGTTCGACAGGAAGTTCTGCTCATCGTCGGGTTGGCTCCGCCGGATGGCGTCGACAATTGCTGGTTCGTACACACGAAGGAACCCGTAGGTGTCCGATGGCAACGCCGCGATGACTCGCCGGGGGTCACCCGTCTGAGCCGCATCGAACAGTTCGCCCAGGGCATCGTCGGGCGAGCCGGCACCGGTGCTCGTCGACGAGTTGTTGAGCAACGCGTCGTAGTCGGCAGTGGCGAGGCCCTGGTCATGGATGATCGCCTCGGCGACGGTCATCGACGGCGAGATGTACCAGCCGTCCCCCCGCTCATTCATCATGATCCCGGTCGTGCTCAAGACGCCGGCCTCTGACACGTCGAACTCCGTGGATGTCTGCTGCGGACGTTCGTAACCGGTGAGCATGGTGCGAAGAGCGGACGGCAGCTCTGACGGTTGCCACGACAACTTGACCTTGCCGCTGTAGGTCACACGAGCAACGTGGTCGGACTCCATCTTCACCCTGGTCGTCAGGTCTGTCAGGTCGATGTCGACTCCTGTGACCTCAATGCGTTCCTTGGCGAGACCCGCTCGCTTCGCCGCCGCTGTCACACTCGCCATGAGATCCTGCAGGCCCGCCATCTCCTGGGGTTCTACCAGGGCGACAACCCCGACGAGGTCCTTGCTGTTGATCGCCGTCTTGAACGTCTCCGACGCCGATTCCGGTGACTCGGCGCCGCCGTCACCGAAGAACGTGGCATACAGAGCGGAGATACCCAGGCCGATTCCCGCCAGCAACGCCACGCTGATCACCGCCAAGACCCTGAGTCGCGTCCGGTCATGGCGAGGTGCGACCGGCGGTGGGGGCGTCGCAGGATCGAGTTGTGAAACCCAGGGGACACCCGGCGGGGGCGGGGCCACTGATTCGAACTCGGGCACGGGTGACAAGTTCGGCGTGGTCCACGCAGCGTTCGGGATGGCTCGATCCTCTGGCGGCTGCGGTAACAAATTGTCGTTCATTCGTCGTGTCCCCATCATCACGCTTCGAGACTCGTCAACTCCGACGCCCTCCTCGAATCCTCGTCAGTTCTGCAGTTCCACCTGACAGCGCCCCCAATGTCATCAACCACGTCGCGGGGCCGGGGGAGCCCTTTGCCACGTACCAACATGATGCCGCAATCGCAGTGGTCAATGTGAGCCACACCAATCGAATGATCATTCCCCAGCGGGGAGAGACCAAAAATGACACGACAACGATCAACAGTGCCGTCGTCGAGACGGCAACCGCCACGGCGCCCACCCAGGCGATGTTGCGATTGAGCCGCATGCCGAGTTTCAACGCATCGCTCAACGAAATGGTTGAACCAGCTCCGGCGGATCGGACCGCCGAGAAGCGCGCCGAAGTCGTGGCGATCACGGCGACCGACCATCCTGTCGCCACGTTCAGCGGAATCGCTGTCACTCGCGACTCGATCCGTTGCAGGAGCGTTGGCCCGCTCATGGCGCAGCGACGACTGTTTGGGTGAGACTCACCCGACTCAAGTTA
>Ga0105047_10012571_pt1 | contig 13610 bp, 12 predicted proteins | sample MAT04_FD_78384 | JGI IMG/M metagenome (GOLD analysis project Ga0105047, IMG submission 78384) | Freshwater microbial communities from Lake Fryxell liftoff mats and glacier meltwater in Antarctica - MAT-04 (megahit assembly) | ecosystem: Environmental > Aquatic > Freshwater > Ice > Liftoff...
CCCGGTGTCATCGACGGAGGCCGCTGTCTGGCCTGGGTGCTGCAGAAGCCGGGCATCATCCCGCGCCACCTGCGCAGCGCGATCGGTGATCGCATCTACGGCTGCGACGACTGCCAGACCGCTTGCCCGCCCACCATCCGCTTCGGCGCCCGGCACGGGGCGCCACCCGTCGCCGAGCCCGCCGCTTGGCTGCCAGTGCTCACGCTGTTGCGCGCCGACGACGACGAAGTGATGCGCACCTGGGGGCGGTGGTACCTGGCCGACCGCAACCCGATGTGGGTGCGTCGCAACGCGCTGGTGGTGCTCGGCAACACGGCAGATGCTGCCGATGCCGAGGTGCAGGCGGTGCTGGCCGAGTACGTTTCGCACCACGAACCTGTGCTGCGGGCGCACGCCGTGTGGGCAGTGCAGCAACTGAACCTGCACCACCTGATGCCTACCCACGACCCCCACCCCGACGTCGAGACCGAACTGCAGGCGGTGATGTGAAGCACCTGCTGGTCACCAACGACTTCCCACCGAAGATCGGTGGCATCCAATCCCTGCTGTGGGAATGGTGGCGCCGGCTGCCACCCGAGTCGTTCGCCGTGCTCACCAGCCCTTACGAGGGCGCCGCCGAGTTCGACGCGGCGCAGCCGTTCCACATAGAGCGCACACGCGAACCCGTGCTGCTGCCCCACCCGTGGATGGTGCACCGCATCAACTCGATGGCCCGCGAGGTGGGTGCCAACCTGGTGGTGCTCGACCCAGCGCTACCGCTCGGTTTGGTGGGCCCGTTGCTGGAACTGCCCTACGACCTCGTGCTGCACGGTGCCGAGGTCACCGTGCCCGGCCGGCTGCCCGGCAGCAAGCAGACGCTCGCCTACGTGCTGCGGCGTGCTCGCCACATCGTGGCCGCCGGTGGCTACCCCGCTGCCGAGGCCGAGCACGCGGCAGGCCGTGCGCTGCCGATCACCATCGTGCCGCCGGGCGTCGACACCGAGCGCTTCCGGCCGCTCACCGCCGCCGAGATCAGCGATGCGCGCGCCCACTTCGGCTTCGACGACGACACCGAGCTCGTTGTCGGCATCAGCCGCCTGGTGCCGCGCAAGGGGTTCGACACCGCTCTCCGCGCGGTTGCGCTGCTGGCGCGCTCGCGGCCCAACCTGCGCCTTGCCATCGCCGGCGGCGGCCGCGACGAGCAGCGCCTGCGCAAGCTCGCCAGTTCGCTGCGGGCGCCGGTCACGTTCCTCGGCCGGGTCAGCAACGACGACCTGCCACGCCTCTACGGCTGCGGCAATGCCTACGCGATGCTGTGCCGCAATCGGTGGGGCGGTCTCGAGCAGGAAGGTTTCGGCATCGTGTTCCTCGAGGCTGCTGCGTGCGGAGTGCCGCAGGTGGCCGGCAAGTCGGGTGGGGCCGCCGAGGCGGTCGAGCACGAGGTCACCGGGCTGGTGGTCGATCGGCCCGACGACCCGCGCGAGGTGGCCGCCGCCATCGAGCGGCTGCTCGACGACCCCGAGCAGGCGCGTCGCATGGGTGCCGCCGGTCGCGAACGGGCGGTGCGCGAGTTCTCCTACGACGTGCTGGCTCATCGCCTGGGTGCCTCGCTCGGCGCCCTGGCAGAATGACCCCGTGACTTCTCGCCTGGTGCGCGCCAATCTCATCGGAACCGTCGCCTTTCTGGCGGCGCTCGGGGTCGCGGTGCCGCTGCGCTCCGACCGGTCCGGCCAGGTGGTGATCGCAGTGGTGTCGCTGGTGTTGTTCGCCGCCGGCATCGCATCGTCGCTGTGGGCCTACACGACTGCACTCGAGCGTTCTCGCACCGAGGAAGTCGGCGTGGCCAACCTGTTCCTGCTGACGGGCGACACGGCACCCAGGCCGGTGAAACGCGCAATGAGCGGCGCTCTCGCAGTGCAGGTGATCGCCGCGCTCGTCGGCGCCAGTGTGGGCGTGGCCGGGCTGGAGGAGAGCGAGCTGAATGCACTCGCCTTCGGTGTGCTGGTACCCATGTTCGGCATTGGCATGAACGGCGCGTGGGCCGCGCGGTACGGTTCCTATGGGCCGCGAGTCAATCCTGCGGCGAAACCTTCCAACCGCAAGATCGGGTAGAACATCTCCATGGCTGAAACGGCATCCCAGACCATCACCATTGCTGCTGCACCTGAGCGCGTGTGGTCCATCGCGGTCGACTTCGAGCAGTACCCCGACTGGGCCAAGGACGTGAAGGACGTCATCGTGCGCAGCCGCGATTCGGAAGGTCGGCCCGTGGAAGTCGAGTTCCGCGCCTCGGCGCTGGGCCGCAGCACGCATTACACGCTGGGCTACGACTACGCGCAGGCGCCGACGGTGCTGGCGTGGCGGATGCTGCGCGGCGACATCATGCGCACCATCGATGGCGCCTACCACTTCTCGGCCACGGCCGACGGTGGCACGGAGGTGCGCTACGACCTCGCCATCGAACTGGTCGTGCCGTTGCCCGGCTTCGTGAAGCGGCGCGCCGAGGTTCGCATTCTCAACACCGTGCGCGAGCTGAAGATCCGCGCCGAAGCATGACCCCTGCGCGTCGTCTCGGCATCGACGTCGGCGGCACGAAGTGCCTGGGAGTCATCCTCGACGCGTCGGGTGCAGTCATCGAAGAGCAGCGCCGACCCACGCCGAGGGGGCCCGATGCCATCATCGACACGTTGGCCGAGCTCGCCACGGCGATGGGGCCGTGGCAGTCCATCGGCATCGGTGTACCCGGGCTGGTCACCCGTACTGGTGTGCTGCGCGCCGCTCCCAACCTGGTCGACATCAACAACTTTCAGGTGGGCGATCTGCTCAGTGCGCAGTTGGGCACCACGGTGCACGTCGACAACGATGGCACCTGCGCAGCCACCGCCGAGTGGAAGACCGGTGCAGCGCGAGGCCGCAACGACTTCATCATGGTCACTCTTGGCACCGGCATCGGTGGCGGTGTCATCGCCGGTGGGTCGCTGATTCGTGGCGCCAACGGATTCACCGGCGAGATCGGCCACATGGTTGTCGACCCCGACGGCCCGCCGTGCCCGTGCGGCCGTCGTGGGTGTTGGGAGCGCTACGCCTCGGGCTCGGGCCTTGGTCGCCTCGCGCGTGAGGCGGCCGTCGGCAAGCGGCTGCAGCGTGTGGTGTCGCTCGCCGGAGGCGAGCCCGACCGAGTGCGCGGCGAGGACGTGCAGGCGGCAGCGCGCGAGGGCGACGCCGACGCACTGCAGGTGATCGAGCTGTTCGGTCGCTGGGTGGCGCTCGGTCTGGTGAACCTCACCAACGTGCTCGACCCCGCAGCGTTCGTGCTTGGCGGGGGCCTGGCGGCCAGCGCCGACCTGTACCTGGCGCCCATTCAGAAGTGGTTCACGGAGCTGCTCTACGCACCCCACCTGCGACCGCACCCCGACCTGATGTTCGCCGAGCTCGGCGAACGCGCAGGCGCTGTCGGCGCTGCGTTGCTCGCCGAGGTGCACTGACCGCCCATCAAGCGGTCAGGTGCAGTCACCGACGTCGACGGCTGCGTCGGTGGCTTTGGCGAGCAGCGGATCCGCCTCGCTGAGGTCGACCGCCCAGGCCGTGCCATCCGTCGCAGTGCTGCGTGCGAACACGACCGCGGTGGCCACGCCGTTGGTGACCAAAACCGAGCCGGAGTCGCCCTTGGCGACGACAGCCTCGATCCGATACCCGCGACGCAGGGTGCTGCCGTCGTGGTCGATCGTGGGTGCGTCGATGTCGACGAATGAGATGGCTTCGAACGGCAGTACCACGCCGGCGTCGTCGCGGTACACCACGAACACCCCTTCGTCGCCGGGGGCCATCGGGCCGCGGGGGAGCGGGGTGATGTCTGCTGACACTGCGAGCAGCGCCAGATCCTTGTCGCGATCCATGGCCACTACGGTGGCGATTGCGCGGCTGCCATCGGCGAGCACGACGTGCACACGGTCGGCGCCAGCCACCACGTGGGCGACGGTGACCACGATGCCCTTGGCCACGAATGAGCCGGCGCCGAGTGACGCCTTGGTGCGGCACCCGGTGGCCTCGACCCGCACGGCTGCGGCCAGTGACACTTCCTCGTTGCGTGCCACCGAGATGGTGTCCGACGAAACTGTCGCCGGTGCGCACGCGACCGGAGGGGCACACAGGGCTATCGCGAGCAGAGCACAGCGCACTCGTCGGTCAGGCAGCAACACGACACGGCCCCGTGGTGGAGCGCACCACCAGGTGCGGGCGCATGAGCACGTGCGACAGTTCGCCGTCGCCGATGAGGGCATCGAGCAGCATGGCGGCTGCGAGGCGTCCGATGCTGTTGCGTGGTTGATCGATGGTGGTGAGGCCGATGTGGTTCAGCCCGGCGAACGCTGTGTTGTCGTAGCCCACTACTGATGTGTGGGCGGGCACGGCCAGCCCGGCGCCGCCGAGCACGTCGATCAGCCCGACTGCCGACAGATCGTTGGCGGTGAAGAACGCGGTGGGCAGCGGGCCTTCTCGCAACGATCGCTGGCCCGCCCGGTTGCCGGCCTCCTCGGTGAAGTCGCCTGCGAGTACCTGCGTGCGGTCGCCGAGGCCGACCGCGCGCATCGCCGACAGGTAGCCGGCACGACGTGGGGCCGAGCCGGCGCCGCGGCCTCCGTCGACGTGAGCGATGGAGCGGTGGCCGAGTTCGTAGAGGTGCTGCACCGCAAGGCGTGCCCCCTCGGCGTCGTCGACACTGACGGAGCCGAGAGCGCTGCTCGACAACGCCCGCCCGGCAGACACCAGCGGCACCTCCTTGGCCACCGCGGTGAGGCGAGCCAGTGGCAGCCGGCAACCGGCCACCACCAGCCCGTCGACTCGCGACGCCAGGAACGTGTCGATGGCGCGCGATTCGGCAGGCGCTGACCGGCGACCGTCGGCCAGGATGACCTGGAAACCGCCGCGCTCGGCCGTCGCATGAACGCCGTCGGCGACTTCGGCGAACCACGGGTTGTGCAGGTCGTCGAGCAGCAACCCGATTGTCATGGTGCGGCGCGATGCAAGCTTGCTGGCAACCAGGTTGCGTCGGTAGCCCAGGCGAGATGCTGCCTCGTGCACCGCTGTGCGAGCCTGCGCGCTGGCACGCGGCGATTCGCGCATCACCAGCGACACCAGAGCGCGTGACACTCCGGCAGCGGCGGCAACGTCGTCCATCGTGGGAGCATGGGCGCGGCGCAGGCCGTGGGCCGACGAGGTCATCGGTGATCACGGTAGTCACCATCGGGTCGCCCGCCTCGCTACAGTCCGCGTCGTGACCCACGCAGACGCACCCGTCGAGCACCTGCATGTTCGCCGTCACAACCTGTCACTGGTGCTGCGCCTGCTCGCCACCCAGGGCCCGCGTAGTCGTGCCGGCGTTGCCGCCACTACTGGGCTCACCCGCGCAACGGTGTCCAGCTTGGTTGCCGATCTCATCGATCGTGGGCTCGTGAAAGAGGTCGGCCCGGAGTCCGACCAGCGCGTCGGCCGACCGGCCACGTTGCTGCAGCTCGACGGGTCGGGTGTGGTCACCCTGGGCCTCGAGCTCGACGTTGGCTTCACGTCGGTGCTGGCCAACGACCTTGCCGGTGAAACCGTCTACCAGCGGCGGCGGCCGCTCAGCGGGGCCAGCACGGCGTTCGACGATCTGCTTCCCATCCTGGTCAAGGAGTTGCGCCGTGCCATCGACGCTGTGGAAGCGAGCGGGCGTCGAGTCGCCGGCCTCACCGTGGCGGTGCCCGGCATCACCGACGTCGATCGTGGCGTGGTGGTGCTGGCTCCGAACCTCGGTTGGCGCAACGTGCCACTTCGTGAGCGCCTGATCGACGGTCTGGGTCGGGAGATGCCCATTGGCCTCGACAACGAGGCCAATCTCGGCGCGCTCGCCGAGTTCCGCAGCGGTGCGGTCGCCGGCACACCGCATCTGGTCTACGTGCTTGCTGTCAATGGAGTCGGAGCGGGTGTCATCATCGATGGCTCTGTCTTTCGCGGCGCTTCCGGTGCTGCCGGCGAGGTGGGGCACACCACGGTGCAACCGCGTGGTCTGCCCTGCGCATGCGGCAGTGCCGGCTGTTGGGAGACCACGGTCGGTCTACGCGCGCTGCTGTTCGACGCGGTGCCCGACCTGGCTGCCGGCCTGCTGCGCGATCGCCGCCTCAGCCCCGAGGCCAAGGTGGCGCCTGTCGTATCGCGGGCTCGGGCCAACAACCCGATCGCCCTCAAGGGCTTGAAGAAGTTCGGCCGCTGGCTGGGCGTGGGCTTGGCCAACATCGTCGACTCGTTCAACCCTCAGGTCATCGTGTTGGCTGGCTTCCTCCCGGAAGTTGCGCCGTGGGTCATGCCCGCTGCGATGGCGTCGCTGAAGGCGAACTCGCTCATCGAGTCGGCGGCGCAATGCCGCGTCGAGCTCTCCACCCTGGGGTTCACCGCGGGCGCGCTGGGTTGCACCATCCACGCCAGTGAGCGTCTATTTGCCGACCCGACGTTGGTTCCCTACTCCTGACTCGGGGTCGTGCTCCCGACACGGGGCCACCGCTCCCGTCACGGGATCGTCCGGAGAGCGCACTGCAGATGAACGAAATGGAAACATCTGCTTTACAGCCGAGTTAGTTTGGGCTATAAACATACTAATCGTGACGGATGTCACCCGGGGGCGAAAGGTTCGGCACGCAGAGATGCTCGATCGTGTTGCTGCAGCACCCATCTCCTGGGGCATCTGTGAAGCCCCGGGTTGGGGTTTGCAGATGTCGCCAGAGCGTGTGCTCGGCGAGATGCGCGACCTGGGAATCACCGCCACGGAGTTGGGTGCGCTGGGCTGGTTGCCCACCGAGCCGATCGAACTGCGGGCAGCGCTGGGTCACTTCGGTCTCTCACTGGTGGGCGGTTTCGTGCCGCTCGTGCTGCACCTCCCCGAAGCACGAGCGGCTCTGCTGCGCGATGCCCGCACCGCTGCGGCCACTCTTGCCGCTGGCGGTGGTACTCGCTTCGTCACCGCGGCGGTGTCCAGCCACGCTGCGTGGGAGCGCCCTGTGCTCGATGCGGGGCAATGGGCGGCACTGTTCGAAGGGCTCGATCTGGTCGACGAAGTGTGCGCCGAGTTCGGGTTGATGCAGGTGTTGCACCCGCACGTCGACACACTCATCGAGACCGCTGCCGAGATGGACCGCTTCCTCAGTAACTCGTCCGTCAGGTTCTGCCTCGACACCGGCCACCTGTTCATCGGCGGCGCCGACCCCGTCGTGCTGGCCGGCAAGCACCACGACCGTGTGGGCCTGGTGCACCTGAAGGACGTGAATGGCGCTGTCGCGCAGCGCCTGTACGCCGAAGAACTCACCCTGATGACCGCTACCGCCGCCGGGCTGTTTCCTGCCGCGGGCAGTGGTGATGTACCTATTGCCGCAACCATCGCTGCCCTTGAGGAAGCCTGGTACGGCGGTTGGTACGTGCTGGAACAAGATGTCGCTCTCACCGATGGCGAGCCGCCACTCGGTGAAGGCCCGGTGCTCGCCGTTCGCAAGAGCGTGGAGTACCTTCGATCGCTGGCTGCGGGAAGCGCAGTCCAGTGAATGCCGGTCCACCGGCACAACACACCACTTCCTAGAGGGGGAAAATCCACATGAAGAAGAGTCGCTATCTGCTGGCTCCGCTGGCGGCAGTCGCCGTACTTGCGGCGTCCTGCAGTGATGACAAGTCAACCACCGACTCGGCACCCGCCGGGAGCACCGGTGAAACCGCACCGTCGGATTCCACCGGCACCAGCGACACCGTCGAGGTCACCGAGGGCGAAGACGTCACCATTGCCGTCATCACCCACGGCGACGGTGGCGTGTTCTGGTCGGTTGCACAAAAGGGTGCCGAGACCGCTGGTAGCGACCTCGGCATCACCGTGCAGTACCAGGGCGCCAACAACGACGGCGCGGCACAGGCTCAGCTCATCGACGCTGCAGTCGCTGCCGGTGTCGATGGCATCGCCGTGTCGCTGGCCGACCCGAGCGCCCTCGAGGCCTCGGTGAAGGCAGCGGTCGAGGCCGGCATCCCGGTGATCACGATGAACTCGGGCTCCGACCTGTTCAAGGAACTGGGCGCCATCACCCACGTCGGCCAGGACGAGTTCGTGGCCGGCCAGGGCGCGGGCGAGAAGTTCGAAGCCGCTGGTTCCACCAAGATCCTGTGCGTCATGCAGGAGCAGGCCAACGTGGGCCTCGAGGCCCGCTGCGATGGCGCTGCCGACACCTTCGGCGGTGAGGTCGTCAAGATCAACACCGCCGGCGATGCCGACACCACCACCTCGCAGAGCGAGATCCAGGCTGCACTCGCCGCCGACCCCGACATCGATGCCGTGTTCGCCACGGGCCCCATCGGTGCGGTGCTGGCCAAGAATGCAGCTGCCGAGCTCGGCCTCGAGCTGACCATCGGTGCGGTCGACCTCTCGGAAGAGTTGCTCGCAGCCATCGAGTCCGGTGAAATCGCGTTCACCATCGACCAGCAGCAGTACCTCCAGGGCTACCTGGCAGTGGTGTTCCTGTACCTGAACGCCATCAACGCCAATACCGTCGGTGGCGGCCTGCCGGTCTACACCGGTCCTGGCTTTGTCACGGCCGACAACGTGGCCGACGTGAAGGCACTGGTTGCCGAAGGCACCCGCTGAGCAAGTGAATGAAGTGACGCTCGCCTGAGCGCCAAAACCACGGGACGGGCCGGGGACCACCAGGTCTCCGGCCCGTTCGGTACTACACGATTTTCGCGCGAGACTTCGCGCTGGGGACATCGAATGAGGGGGAAGAGTGAGCAGTACCGACGCGCCGGTCTCGACCGGCGGCGATGAGCGGATTGCCTTTCGAGGGCCGCTGCAACGATTGTTGATCTCACCGGAGATCGGCGCGCTCATCGGTGCGCTGATGGTGTGGACCCTCTTCTGGGCGGTCGGTGAACAGTTCAGCACCGCCTCTGCCACAGCGCTCTGGCTCGATGCCGCAGCCCCGCTCGGCATCATGGCCGTAGCCGTTGCGCTGCTGATGATCGGCGGTGAGTTCGACCTGTCGTCGGGTGTGATGGTCGGGTCGATGGGCATCTTCGTGGGCATCTTCGCCCAACGGTTCATGGGCGATGGCGTGTCCATGTACCTCGCCGTGCCCGCTGCGTTCTTGCTGGCTGGTCTCATCGGCTTTCTCAACGGCACCCTCGTGGTCCGTACCGGACTGCCCAGCTTCATTGTCACCCTGGCCACATTCTTCGTGCTGCAGGGCGCCAACCTCGTGTTCTCGAAGCGTGTCGTCAACAAGGTGATCGTCGAGAACATCAACGCCGAGCGCATCAGCGACTTCAAGCCGTTCGAGACGATCTTCGCCGGACGGTTCAAGCAGGACCCACCCAGTTTCGCCGACGAGTTGTTTCTCGGCCTGGTCATCAGCGCCGCGGCGCTCCTGGTGTTCGCATTGCTCGAACAGTCGCTGGTACGACGTCAGGCGCCGAGCGCGAAGCATTTGCCCGTCATGGCCGGTGGTGCCGCTCTCGCCATCGCCGGCTTTGTGCTGCTGCACTCGACGGACGGCACGGGCGCCAACTGGCTGTGCGCACTGCTCGGCCTCGGCGGCGCCGCCCTCGCGGTCGCCGGTTTCGCCGGCTGGCGCTACGAGACCGCTGCGCTCGACGGTGCGTGGCTCGTGCCCGCGGCGCGGGTGCCGCTGTTCGTGGGCGTCGGCCTGTTGGTCGCAGGGTGGGTGGTCACACGCCAGCTCGACATGTCGCAGCGTCGGGTCATCCTCAGCATCCCTTCGCACGGGGTGAAGGTGCTCATCGGTGTCCTCGCTGCGTCCGCCGGGTTCGCTGTGGTGCTGTACCGAGGTCTGCGCTCGATGCGTTCGCAAGCCTCCGGTCGACGCCCCTCGAAGTCAGCCTTGCCGCGCCTGGTACTGATGGCCTGTCTCGCCGCACTGGTCGCCGGGTCGGGCGTGATCACGCTGCTGCAGCTCACCACCGAGCAGGGCTTCCGGGCCGGCGTCTTCGTGGGCACCGGTGCCGGCGGAGTGTTCGCACTACTGGTCGCCAAGGGTCGGGCCCGCAGCCGCTCGCGCCGCGGGCAGCTGCTACTTGGCTGCGTGGTGGCAGCGGCGGTCGTCTACTTCGGCCTGCTCGTGCGCTACGACTCGGGCTCGGTGCGGTTCCGCTCGGGCCTGTTGGGTGCGTTGGCCATCGCTGCGGGCTCCGTGCTCGCCAACGCTTTGGTCGAGGCGTACGGCAAGAAGCGAACCTCGTTCGACCGAGCCGCCGACACTCGCGGGCGTTGGTTCGGCATCGTCGGGCTGGGGCTCGTCTTCGCTGCGCTGGCGTTGCGCATCCTGTTCAGCGGCTCCAACGTTCGCACGTCCATCCTGTGGTGGATCATCATCACCGGCGTCGCAGCGTTCGTGCTCGCTCGCACCCGCTGGGGCAACTGGATCTTCGCCGTCGGCGGCAACAAAGACGCGGCCCGCGCTGTCGGCGTGCCGGTCGACCAGGTAAAGATCGGCCTGTTCATGATGGTGTCGTTGGTCGGCTGCTTCGTCGGCATGCTCACGGTGCTGCGCTTCAACAGCGTGCCCGCCGGTAGCGGTGTCGGTAAGGAGTTCGAGTACATCATCGCGGCGGTCGTGGGCGGCTGCCTGCTCACGGGCGGCTACGGCTCCGTGATCGGCGCCTCATTCGGGGCGATGATCGCCACCATGCCCACCAACGGCATCAATTACGCGCGTTGGAATGGTGACAACCGCATGATCTTCCTCGGTGTCGTGCTGTTCCTGGCCGTGCTCATCAATCAGAAGATTCGCAAGAAGGCACAGGAGGCCCGCTGATGGCTGCGCTGCTCGAACTGGTCAACATCTCGAAGTTCTTCGGCAACGTCACCGCGCTCGACGGCATCTCCACGAAGGTGGAGGCCGGGCGCGTCACGTGTGTGCTCGGCGACAACGGCGCCGGTAAGAGCACGTTCATCAAGATCCTCAGCGGGCTGCACGAACCGAGCGAAGGCGAGTATCTCGTCGACGGCACGCCGGTCATCTTCGGTTCGCCCCGCGACGCACGCGCTGCCGGCATTGCCACGGTGTATCAAGACTTGGCGATGGCGCCCTTGATGAGCGTCTGGCGCAACTTCTTCCTTGGCTCCGAGCCGGGCAACGGCGGCTGGTTCGACACGTCGTTCGCGAAGCACACAGCCAAGGAAGAGCTCAAGAAGATGGGCATCGACATCCGCGACATCGACCAGCCGGTCGGCACTCTGTCGGGTGGTGAGCGGCAGTCTGTGGCCATTGCGCGTGCGGTGTACTTCGGCGCCCGGGTGCTCATTCTCGACGAGCCCACCTCTGCGCTCGGTGTTCGCCAATCCGGCGTGGTGCTGAAGTACATCGTCAAGGCTGCCGAGCGTGGCCTCGGGGTGATCTTCATCACGCACAACCCCCATCACGCTTACCCGGTCGGCGACCGGTTCCTGCTGCTCAACCGCGGCAAGTCGTTGGGCGACTTCGCCAAGGAGGAGATCGAGCTCGACGAGCTCACCCGACTCATGGCGGGTGGCGCCGAACTCGAAGCGCTGCAGCACGAGTTGGGTGCCCGCTGACGCGCACCATGACTGCGCCGCTCGACCTCCTCACCATCGGACGCATCTGCACCGACCTTTATGCCGAGCAGCTCGGAGTGCCGTTGGCCGAGGTGCGCAGCTTTCGCAAGTCGGTCGGCGGCACCGCCACCAATGTCGCGGTGGCAGCGGCGCGTCTGGGCCATTCCACTGCGGTGTTCACCAAGGTTGGCGACGACCCGTTCGGCCACTACGTGAAGGGGGCGCTCGCTGCGACGTTCGGGGTGGATACTCGATTTGTGGGGATGCACCCCACGTTGCGGACGCCACTCGCCTTCGCCGAGCTGCTCGACCCTGGCGAGCCGACCATCGTCTTCTACCGCGAGCCGATGGCCCCTGAGATGACCATCACCCCCGACGACGTCGACCCGGCCGTCGTGCGCGACGTGCCCATCTTGTGGGTGCCGGTCGGGGCGCTGGCCGGCGAGCCCAGCCGAGGCACCATCAACGCCCTCCTGGGCGCACGGGCTCGGCGGACGCACACCATCATCGACCTCGATTGGCGGCCCGTGCTGTGGGGCGGCGACATCGAGCGTGCCCGCGCCGCCGTGGCCGAGGTGCTGCCGTTGGCCACGATGGCCATCGGCAATCGAGCCGAGTGCGAGATCGCCGTCGGCGCCACCGACCCTCACGAAGCCGCCGACCGCCTGCTTGCCCTCGGCCTGTCGGCCGCCATCGTGAAGATGGGTGGCGACGGGGTGCTGGTGGCGACTGCCGACGGTGTCCGCGAGCAGGTTGCCCCCTACCCGGTGAAAGTCGTATGTGGGCTCGGTGCCGGCGATGCCTTCGGTGGCGCGCTGTGTCACGGCCTACTCAGTGGCTGGGATCTCGTCCGCTGCGCCCGCGCCGGCAACGCTGCCGGAGCCATCGTGGCGTCGCGGCTGATGTGTGCCGACGACATGCCGACTGTCAACGAGATCGAGGAGCTGCTCCATGCTGCTGACTGACCAACGCTGGGCCGAGCTCATCGAGCGCCGTGCACTGGAACCCGACGCCGCGCTCGCTGCGTTACGCGCTCGCACGCGCCGTCCACTGCTCGCCGACGGTCGGCTGTTCATCGTCGCTGCCGACCACACGGCACGCGGCATGCTCGGTGTGGGCGCGTCGCCGTTCATCATGGCCGACCGGCGCCGGCTGCTGGAGGCCTTGCTGGTTTCGCTGGCGCACCCAGAAGTCGACGGCGTGTTGGGGAGCCCCGATGTGCTCGAGGAGCTCGCGCTGCTGGGCGCCCTCGAGGGCAAGCTGGCTTTCGGCACCACCAACCGCGGTGGCATCACCGGTGCGCAGTGGGAGCTCGACGATCGCCCCACCGCCTACTCACCGGCGGACCTACGCGACTGCGGGCTCGACGGTGGCAAGATGCTGCTGCGCATCGCCCTCGACGACGCCGGCACCGCGCCCACCGTGGAGTGGGCCGCCAAGGTGGTCAGCGAATGCGCCCGGCTGAAGCTGCCGATGATGGTCGAACCGTTGCCGTACCACCACACCGGCCCGGTGGCGCCGGGCACCGCCAAGCTGCTCGACGACGAGGACGCGCTGCTGCGAGCAGTGGCCATCGGCGGCAGCCTCGGGCACCACACCGGCTACACGTGGCTGAAGGTTCCCGCTTCGAAGGACCCTGCACGGATGCTCGCCACCACCACCTTGCCGGCGCTCATCCTGGGTGGTGCCCCCGGCTCAGACCCTGAGGCCACGTATGCCTCCTGGGAGCGCGCGATGCAGGTGCCCAACGTTCGTGGCCTTGTGGTGGGTCGCGCTCTGCTGTACCCGGCGGATGGCGACGTGGCTGCGGCCATCGAACGAGCGGCGCGTATCGTGAGGCCTGCATGAGCGCACACCTTCATCACCCGGCTGGGTCGCTGGCCACGGCCGATGCGCTCGTGTCGCTCTCACCCGCACAGGCCGGGTGGTCGTACAGCGGCTTGCAGGTGCTTTCCTTGTCGCCAGGAGTAGAGCGCTCTACTTCGCTGACCGGCTGTGAGGCCGTGGTGCTGCCGCTGAGTGCCGTCGACGTGCATGTCAC
>Ga0105047_10012572_pt1 | contig 13610 bp, 11 predicted proteins | sample MAT04_FD_78384 | JGI IMG/M metagenome (GOLD analysis project Ga0105047, IMG submission 78384) | Freshwater microbial communities from Lake Fryxell liftoff mats and glacier meltwater in Antarctica - MAT-04 (megahit assembly) | ecosystem: Environmental > Aquatic > Freshwater > Ice > Liftoff...
AAAAAATTGAGGTGTCAGATAAAGTTGGCGGCTTGTGAATCCCAACCCATTTATAATCATTGCCTTAATAGCTACATCCGGTTAAATAACTCGACGGGAATCTTGGCTACCTATTTTCCTGTTAATCTTTTCGACAAGCCTTAAGTCATCGCAGATCGCTGCTACAATCCCATGATGATCTAATACAAAACTACGTACTCTTTCCATTTTACCCCCTAGAAATCCATGATATTCATCTTTGAGGGAATAATGTTCAATTTTCAATCAACGATCGCGGGAATGTGGGTTTTTAAAAAGTCTCTTTTTAAACAGCTTTTGATTCAGAAAATTTTTCTATAATCGACTAGATGATCAATATTGAACCATTTCTTCAATCCAAGCATCGCTTTGCTCAAGGAATCCCATCAGACTAATAAATCCCGATTGGCAGTCAAGCTAATTAAGTGCTAAATCAATTGACCAAATTAACGATTTATATTATAATTTGGGAAATTTAAGGAGAAAACGTTGAAAGATTCTAAATCTGTTTTAATTAAACGCATAGGAAAACATGAGCGTGAAAAACGTGTGTTGCTTGGGTTGGTTGAATACTACATTCGAACAGGTAAACCCGTCGGTTCGAATACGCTAAAAGAAGCAGGCTTTGAAGATTTGAGTTCCGCAACGATTCGCAATTATTTTTCAAATTTAGAAGAGCAGGGATTTTTAATCCAATCGCACGCCTCCGGAGGTCGTATCCCCACTAATTTTGCTTATCGGACTTATGCGCAAGACTATCTCACTTCGAATGAACACCTGGAAGTCAATCCTTTTGAAGCCCTAAAGCAATTTGAATCACGAGAAATTGCTTTTTATCTACAAGACGCTGCTGAAAAATTAAGTCAAGAGATTCAATGTGCCGTTTTTTTATCGGCACCACGATTTGATCAAGATTTTATTGTAGACATCAAGCTGATTTCCTTGGATGTCAATCGTTGTTTATCGATTGTAGTGACCGATTTTGGGGTCGTGCAAACAGAGTTGATTTATTTACCGAAAAAACTTTCTAGTTTTGCTATCAAACGCATTGAAAGCTATTTTCATGTGCGTTTAACAGGTTTAGGAGAATCCGAGCATTTAGAAGATGATGAAAAAGAAATAGCTCAAAAAATTTACCATGAATTACTTCTACGCTACGTAGTAGGATATTCCAATTTTGTGGACGAAGACATTTATCGAACAGGTTTTTCACGCCTGCTCAATTATCCTGATTTTCAAGAAACAAGCTCCCTAGCGAGTGGTTTAGCGTTATTTGAAAATGTGCGTAGCATGCGTTTGCTTTTAAAAGAATGCAAAACTTCAAATCAAATTAAATTTTGGGTAGGAGATGACTTATCGGCTTATTCGAATTCCAGTCCTAATTGTTCGGTAATCACTATTCCTTACTCGATTAATCAAAACCCGGTAGGAGCATTAGGAATTTTAGGACCGACTCGAATCCCTTACCGTTTATTATTTAGTACAATGCGTGCATTTTCAGATTGCATCAGTCAAACGTTAACACGCATTATTTATAAGTTTAAAATTAGCTTTCGTCAACCTGAATCCGGAAAGCTTAATTTCGAAAAACAAGAAAACAAATTATTGAATCAGTCTCGTTTAATGTTACTCGAAGACAAACGCAGTTAGCCATAAGCTATTCAAAGGAGAAAACATATGTCCGACCCAACAGATCAAATGCCTGAGTCAAAAGGACCTGAGGAGATTAAATTATCTGAATTTGAATCTGCACCTCAACCTAAACAGGTATTAATGACAGACGAAGAACTTAAAAAGCTTCAACATGAAACCATGGAATATAAAGATAAGTACTTGCGTTTACTTGCAGACCAAGAAAATTCTCGCAAGCGGCAGCAAAAAGAAAGAATCGATCAAATGCGTTTTGCAAATGAAAATCTGATGATCGATTTTTTACGCCCCATCGACAATTTAGAAAATGCTCTTAATTTTGCAAAAGAAATGTCTGAAGAAGTTAAAAACTGGGCCATCGGGTTTCAAATGATTTTAACACAATTTAAAGATGTTTTGAATTTGAATGGCGTGACTCCGTTTGAATCTAAAGGAAAACTATTCGACCCCCACCTACATGAAGCGGTCGAAATGGTTGAATCAACCGACTATCCTCCTGGATTTGTAATGGAAGAGTTTATGCGCGGGTATCAAATGGGTGACCGCACGATTCGTCCGGCGCGCGTAAAAGTCTCGAAGTCTCGAGAGGACAACCCGATAGAATCAACAAATGAAGAAGAAAATCAATAATTAAAACAAAGGAATATGGACTATGGATCAATCTAAGAGTCAGAAAAAAGGACATATCATTGGTATTGATTTAGGAACTACCAACTCTTGCGTGGCAGTCATGGAAGGGGGAACTCCAAAAGTCATCGCTTCTGCCGAAGGGACTCGCACAACTCCTTCAATCGTCGGTTATAAGCCGAATGGTGAGCGTTCAGTTGGCGTGTCGGCTAAAAGACAAGCAGTGACAAATCCTGAAAACACGATCACATCGGCTAAGCGTTTTATTGGACGTAAATTTAATGAAATTCAAAGCGAGATTAAAACAGTTCCTTATAAAGTGATTGCCAATTCAAATGGCGATGCTGTTTTCGAAGTTTCCGGCAATGTTGTTACTCCAGAAGAGATTAGCGCTCAGATCTTAATTAAAATGAAAGAGACAGCCGAAGCTTATTTGGGTGAAAAAGTAACCGAAGCTGTGATCACTGTCCCTGCTTACTTTAATGATTCGCAACGTCAGTCTACAAAAGATGCCGGACGCATTGCCGGTTTAGATGTTAAACGTATTATCCCTGAACCGACAGCTGCAGCTTTAGCCTATGGCTTAGACAAAGATAAAACGGAAAGAAAAATTGCCGTTTTTGATTTAGGTGGGGGAACATTCGATATCTCTATCTTAGAAATCGGCGATGGAGTCTTCGAAGTTTTGGCAACAAATGGCGATACGCACTTAGGCGGCGATGATTTTGATATCGCGATTTTACACTGGATGTTAGAAACGTTTAAGCAGGAAAATGGCATCGATTTAAGCCACGATAAAATGGCTCTGCAACGTTTACGCGATGCGGCCGAAAAAGCTAAAATTGAATTGTCAGGCACTCAATCCACGGAGATCAACCAACCTTTTATTACGATGGATGCGTCCGGTCCTAAGCATTTATCTATGACGCTTACTAGATCGAAGCTAGAAAGTCTTGTGCATGATTTAATTGACCGCACTCGTGAACCTTGCTTAAAGGCTTTGAAAGATTCAGGTTTATCAAAAGAGAGTATCGCAGAAGTTCTTCTTGTGGGTGGAATGAGCCGCATGCCTGCAGTTCAAGAAATGGTCACAAGCATTTTCGGTAAAGAAGGCAATAAAGGAGTTAATCCTGATGAAGTGGTCGCAGTCGGAGCGGCTATTCAAGGTGGTGTTTTAACAGGAGTTGTGAAGGATGTTCTTTTATTAGACGTCACTCCTTTAACATTGGGAATTGAAACAATGGGTGGAATTTTAACCCCCCTCGTTGAACGCAATACCACGATCCCTACTCAAAAGAAACAAATTTTCTCTACAGCTGCGGACAATCAACCTGCTGTTACCATTCGCGTTTTACAAGGTGAACGTAAAATGGCGAATGATAACAAAGAAATCGGCCGCTTTGATTTAACTGATATCCCGCCTTCTCCGCGTGGAATGCCACAAATTGAAGTGATCTTTGATATCGATGCAAACGGAATTTTACATGTATCGGCTGTCGATAAAGCTTCCGGGAAAGAGCAAAAAATTAGAATTGAAGCCCAGTCTGGTTTGCAGGAAGAGGAAATCAAACGCATGGTGCGTGATGCAGAATTACATGCCGATGAAGATAAAACACGCAAAGATCAAGCTGAATTATTTAATGAGGCCGAAAGCTTATCTTTCCGTGCTCAAAAATCTTTGGATGAATATAAGGACAAAATTCCGCAGCAAGTGGCAGATGATGTCAAAAAACACATCGACACCTTAAGATCAGCTTTAGATAGTAAAGATACCGCACGTATTAAAAGTGCTAAAGAGGAACTAGACCGTCACATGCAGAAGATCGGAGAAGCAATGGCCCAAGCAAGCGGAGCAAGCGCAGGTCCTCATGCGACTCACGAAGAGCATGCAACAGGTGGATCCGGTCAACAACAACATCAGTCACATGATCAATCAAGTAATGATGACATTGAAGAAGCGGAAGTTGAAATTATTGATGATAAAAAACCTTAGTTACAGTTATTCTATATAATGTTTAGGAAGTGTGCAGACTCGCTTTGCACACTTCTTTTTTTTACGCTAAATTTCAGCATAGGAAAAATATGCCTTTTACTATTGGCGGCGATCGGATACCGGAGCCTGCGGAAACTTCGGCTAAATCGCCGGTTAAAGTGATCAAAGAAAAAAGGCGGGGTTCATATGTGACACTGATTTTAAACCTTGGCCCGCATCAAACCGACTTGAAAAAGACATGTTCTGCTTTAAAACAAAGCTTCGCATGCGGGGGATCGGTCAAAGAAGAGAATATTGAGCTTCAGGGTGATCAAGTAGAAAACGCCAAAGCTTATTTAAAAAAAATAGGGATTAAAATTCGATAATTTTCACGGAAAAACATGTTTTTTAAGAATAAGTTTATTGAGTTTGCATTGCTTTTTGCTATTTCCCTTTTGGGATTCTTAGCTTATGATCATTTTTTTGACATTCGCCCTAGCAATTTGATGGAAAATTTGCCCTATAATGCTGAATGGGATCTAAAAAATTTGTCTGAAAATGAACAACAAGAAGTGAACCATATTTTAAACCAACCCTTTAGCTATCAAAGTGAAGGAGGTCAATCTTATGTTTTTTCTTCCCGAGACAACAAGTATGTCGTCAAGTTATTTAAGTATAAGCGCTTTCGGCCGGCTTGGTACATGAAGTTAATCCCCGATAGTTCCTTATTTATCGAGGCAAAAGAACAGCACATTTCCAAAAGAGCTGCTAAACTTACTACAGTTTTTATGGGGCATAAAGTGGCTTATGAAAATATTCAAACTGAAACTGGTCTAGTTTTTGTCCAATTAAACCCCTCTCATATTCCCAAACAGATGACATTAACAGACAAAGTCGGTTTGTCTCATCAATTGGATTTGGGAGAAGCTGCCTATGTTTTACAAAAAAAGGGAGAGATGTTGCGTCGTCACTTCAGCAAATTAATTGCCAAAGGAGAAATCGACCGATTGAAAGAAGACATTGGCAAAGTTTTTGCCGTTTATGTTTCTGAATATCATAAAGGAATTTTTGACGGTGATCATGGAGTGATGCAAAATTTCGGTTTTATTGATGATGAGCAACCTTTTCATTTGGATGTGGGTAAGTTCAAAATCGAGCAAAGCTATACCTACCCTGAAGTTTATAAGAAAGATCTTGCCAAAGTTGCCGAAAGAATCCGCATCTGGATGCGAAAATATTATCCAAAACATTCCGAAGAAGTTAAAACTTATATGGAAGATCAACTTTCTCTCATTTTCAAAACTCCCTTTAATTTTTCGAATCCATGAAAGTATTAAAAATAATTTTCCTCTTAGCATTGATCTGCGGGCTTTCTTTTGTTGTCTTCAAAGAGACCACTCTGGTCGACCAGAGCGCCAATGAATTCACCTCCTCTTATTACGACGACTACCATTCACAATTAACAACTTTCTTTCTTCATCATCCTCTTTTTGAAAAAGTGAAAAAGTCTCCTCACTTAGAGACATTAATTAGTGCGGTTAAACAGCCTTTTGAAAATGCCCGCGAAGCACGCCTTTATCATGAAAATTTTGTGCGGCAACTACGGAAAGCCATCCAATCTTCTTCCTCTCAAAGAAATCGAAAATCTGCAAAAACTGAACGCTTTTTTTTAAAGGAACTTATTCATTGGATATTTTATCAGGCTGATCTCAAGCCCGGCACAATCCAATATTTTTATGACGGCGTCTCTCCTAGAATGGATGCTCAATCCTCTTATGATTCTATTTTGCAAATTTTGCGTTTAAATCCCCAGTTTTCAGGATTAAAGCACCACAAGTACCCTGGTGAAAATCAATATTTCCATGGCAATCTGCCTTTTTTGTTGTTTACGTTATCCAATGCTTCTTCAACAAAAGTATTTCGAATGGGATATCCCCTAGATAGCATCAATCACTACCGTTTACCTTGGATAACTCCAAAACCCTATCCTGAGTTTAAACTATTTGTAGAAACACAATCCCATCTTTACGTTAACTTGATGAAACGAGAGGGAACCGAATCTTTTGCGACGTCTGCTTTAGAACAATTAGAAAATACATATCCAAACTTATCCGTTGTTTCTTTAGATAAAAATTCTAATTTTTATCTACAAAAACAAGATTTTAAACCACTGGATGCCGGTTACTTTAAGCAAAAATATTGGGAAAGATTAATCGATCCGACCGGAAATTATTATTGGAGCCATTCATTAAATTCGGAGGATTGGAAAAAAGAGCTCATGCAAATTCTTGATAAGACGCATCAAAATTATTTTTCTAATGCTCCCCTTTTAGACCGCAATGAGCGTTTGGATTTCATTGAATTGAGCTATTTATCGATTTTGGATCGCTTAGCCGAACTTCTTCAACCGGCCTCCATGAACATCTCATGTCGACAATGCATGGATCGAGGACCCTCTTTGTATGTTTTGTGGATGCTGAAAAAGAATTTAGTGAATCAAGCAGAAGCCAAAGCCTTACTATTTGCGCCGCCTTTGCTGATTCATAATCGCGCCTCCCACACCTCAAAAATCGAGAGATTTATATCGGCGGCTAATAGGCTATAACGGAATAATCAAAAGATCCTTTTTTATTATCGATTTTTTCCGTCGACTTTGCAATTTTTGGTTGCCTCTTCCGAGAGAAGCTTTCTGCAGCTAATTAAATTTCTCGGAAGAGGTGAAATACCTCTTCCGTCGAAAATTAATACGTCGGAGTTTGGTTCTCTCTGGAATATGCAATCAAAAATTTGCAAAGTCGAGATCACAAATTAATAACCACACTTCGCAATTGTTAAAAAAAAATTTATCTTTTATTAATTAATTTTTTAAAGAATTTATTTTTTTCATCAATGAATTAATCATTATTCCATAAAAACTTAACGCATTATTAATTAATAATAATTAAAATAGGATGATACAAAAGGTTTTTATATGAATATATTTAATAGTAACTTATGGAATAGTTGGTTAGGGAGTAGTGAAAACAAAATAACTGAATCCACTGAAGTTGAGAAAAGTCAAGAAGTTGAGGAGACTAATTTTGAAGAAGAATTTACTCTGCTAGAAGAAGGAGTTTCTAACGACTATATCCAAAAAATTGCTCATGAAATTATTAATGGAACAGGTTTCTCGCTAACCTCGAGCAGTCAACTAGAAAATTTTCGACAAAAAGTTATGACTTTCAACCATGAAATTGGCCACTTAGATGGAAAATTGATAAAAGATAATAAAGGAGTTCTTTTACAACTTTTACAAGTTATTGACGAGACACGGAAAGAAATTAAAGAATATCAAGAGCAATTCAATCCGAGCAAGCTAAGAAGTTATGAAATTACCAATTATATACCTAACGTTCATGGACCTAGAAAAATAGAAAAATTAGAAAAAGGAAGAATTGCGCTAAAAACTGCCCTCCAGCAAACATCTGCCCTTAGGCTGGCTCTATATGAGCAAATTAATAAAGAGAAAAACGAAAATTTTAAAGAAAAATTCACAACATTAAGAGAAAATTTTAAAAATTTCATGGATGAAAAAAATCAGAGGATCCAGGTTATAGCTCAAAAAAACCCAAAAAAAAATGTAGAAGATCTGATCACGACTTTCACAGAAGTTAGTAAAATACTCAAAGGGGAATATAATCCTCATTTATTGGCCATAACGAATTTTCTTAAAAAGCAAATATTGTCGGACTTTGAGTTCAATCTTTCTGATGAGAACTTAAAAGAAGTGGATGAAACGATACAAATGATCGTTAAGATAAATCAATCCTTGTTCGATGTTCAATTATTGTCCCAAATAGATAAAACGAATATTTTCTATTCGTTTATTCCTGAGCAAGAAGAAAAAACAAAAGGAAATTTGCTCGTACATGAAGTACAAGAAAAGTTAGAAAATGTAGCTTTACGAAAAATATTTTGTGAGAAGATCATTCAAAATGAACAATATCTTGATAAAATTCCCATGCTTCTCATGAGTTATATGGAGATAAAGAATTCTTTAAACGAGGTTTTCATTCGATTAGAAAATACCTTTACTCCAGGAGGGGGTTTTGAAGCTCGTATCAATAAATTGAAAGGCGAAATTGAAAGCTTGGAAGCAGACTTGCCAGAGCAAAACAAGCAAGTCATTAAGAATAAATCTCAAGCGCTGGAAGATTTGGAAAAAGAAGCAGAAGATTGGGATAAAGCAAACAGATTACTTTTTTCTTTTCAGAACAACGAGTTTAAAAAACTTTCGAATGAATTACTTCAACGGGGCCTAATTAATGAGAAAAATGAACCAACAGGGGTTCTTTCTGTGAAACTAACTAACCCGATTGCAAATGGCACCTATAGTTTACAAGCCAACCGGATTCAATCATTAGGTGAAGCCTATTCCCGATATATGATCGGTTTAGAAAACCTCCGAAAAGATTGTGGTACCGATCTTGTTGCATTGTTTGATCTTAAACAAAGATTCACCTACCTTGATAAAAAACAAATCACGGACTTTTCTAAAAATAAAATTGATCAAATGAAACAAAAGGGCATGATTTCAGGTTTTACTTCCCCCGAAGAAATAATGACGGCTTTAGAAGGTTTTGCTGGGACAAATAAAATTGCGAATGGGATTAAAAAAGTCGATGGAGAAATTCTTGTCAGTGAATACTTGGTAGAGAAATGGTTTAATTTTCTTAGAGAATTATCAGAGTATTCCTCTATATAAATATTTCTTAGTAAAGCTACGGATCGAAGGTTAAGTCCATAAATTGAGAATTAAATACTATTTAATTCATACAGTTTTTTAGCTTCTTCTATTTAGGCTTCTTTAAGCTCGACTTTGCAAATTGAATCGCCCTATCGAGAGCGTGAAAGATCTCGTCGATGGAAAATTGCAACTGGGGTCCATATTTTTAATATTGACCCGACTCCAATTTATCCACCCCCGAAGATTAGACGTAATCCAGGGGGGCACTTGTATTTGAAAACAGGCTCTAAAGGGTAATCCGCTCGCTGCTCTTCTCTCATTAACATATTCTTCCTCTTCTTTCGGGTAAAGGTAAGAATATTATTTATTATTTGGAATTGTGTTTCATAAATTAAATCCCCCGAGCTCCGATAGTTTAGATTATGCTCGATGGAAAACGAATCGACTTAATTGATTTCCGATATGGAGGATAGGTCGACTTGTGATTGTATTAAATAGCGTTATTAAACGTACCTTGGCGTCTGTTAACCATGGTTTATTAGATTGACCCGAGAGCTCATTTTTGTATTGACAAATCTTCCTGTAACACCGAACAACACTTTTCAGAGTAGATTCGGCTATTGCCGGCAATGCGAATACTACTGCCGCAATGCTTACCAAATGACGCGGATGCCGGGGATTGATCGCAAAAATAGTATTAGGTCCCAAAACTCCCTCAAGTTGACTCGTAGAAAAAATAGATCCGACTAAAGTTGAAATGATAATAACTCCCGAACGAGATGTTGCTGCACTAAGAATAAGTGAAAATTTTGCAAATACAACGATAACTTTATTCGTGACCTGCATCCATTTAGGACAATTAGAATAAACTTCTGTGGAAATTTTACGTCGTCCTCTTAAGATTTGGTAAATATCATAAATCTCGACTAATCCAAGCGTAAATGTTATTGAACCTGCAATATTTTTAACGCCTTCTTTGACCACGGGCTGATTCAAGAATCCGGCAACAGTATTTGTCGTGCTTTTAGCTAAATTATAAAGATCCATATTCTCCGTTCTTTTCCCTACGAAAAACTTTCTGGGAAAATTTACTTTCAAAAGATAAAAAATTGAAATAAATACTGTTTAGAGAAATCAAAGGAACCTATTAAAAAATTATTTCCGGTAAGTCGAAATGAGATATTTCTCTCGTTTCTTGACAAAAAGCTCACGCTTCTTTTGATCCAGCTCCAAAAGCTTCCAAATAATAAAACGCTCTTCATTCAAAATACGGTAAACTTCAGCAGTTCCCGTGACCTTATTAAACATATTTTCACATTTTTTCGATTGTTTCATTGCTTGCCGAAAATGTTCTGGATATAAACTTTTCAACATTCCTAAAATCAAAAATTGAGTAGACACGGGTAAGTATTTTTTATGATCTTTTACAACAATTAAGACCCCTTGGCAGTCTGTGTGAGCAAAACGTCCATAAAATGGACGATAATAAAAAGGATGAAAATAAACGCCTGGAAATTTTTGATCATTTAAATGGCCGGCAAAAAATCGTGCATCGATCCAGGGCGCTCCCACTAATTTAAAAGGCATTGTATAACCGATCCCGATATTCACCAATTGTAATTCACCTATCAAACCTGTCGAGGGATAAAAATAAGCCGTATCCGCTTCAGGAATATTGGGACTCGTCGGGATCCATGTTAAACCTGTTTCAGCAAATGTCATCGAACGCTTCCACCCCTCCATAGGAATCACCGTCAATTGACATCCCGCTTTATTTTCGCTATTAAAATAATGAGCAAGCTCTCCGATTGTCATTCCGTGACAATAAGGAACGTTGATATATCCCACAAAAGATTTTAAATTGTCTTCTAACATGGGCCCATCGATCGTCTGCCCGTTTATCGGATTAGGCCTATCCAAGACAAGTATGGGAATATGAAGCCGAGCAGCCTCTTCCATAGCGTAAAAAAGGGTCGAAATATAAGTGTAGGAACGTGAACCGATGTCTTGTATATCATACACAAGCAAAGTGATATCCTTAAGCATTTCTCGCGTCGGACGGCGCGTCGATCCATGCAAGCTGAAAATGGGAATTCCGTCAGGATCATTTAAATGATCAACCTTTTCGGAAGCATATTGAGACCCATTTAAACCATGCTCAGGTGCAAATAAGGCTTTTAATATGAATTGATAAGGACCGGCTTGCTTTTTAAAAACATCGATAGAGGAGACGTGATTCGCATCGATCGCTGTATGATTTGTAATCAATCCGATTTGTTGATTTCTCAGTAAATCTTCATACTCCTTGCAAAATAAACAATCTAAACCGATTTTTACTTGAGCAGACAACGCCAAAGAAAAAAAAAGAAATGTCACACGTAAAAGGCACTGCTTGAGCATAAAAAAACTACTTTAGAGGAACTGTAAAAATGTTTAGCAATCGACTTAGCTTAGAGACGGGGCAAAAACAACTAACTTACCACAGTAGCGATTTTTAATAAAAGTGACGAAACTCTGAAAAAACCTTGAAAGAAATCTTTCATCTCGCTAAGCTTCATCTTTATTATGCACCGGTAGCTCAATTGGATAGAGTACCCGGCTACGAACCGGGCGGTTAGTGGTTCGAATCCTCTCCGGTGCAATGTTTATAGAAAAATTTACTACAGGTCCTGTTGCGACCAATACTTATGTCGTCGCTTCCTCTTTAACCAGAGAAGCATTCATCATCGATCCTGCAATCGGCTCGTTTGAGCTAATTGACGACTATTTAAATTCCTACGTTCTAAAATGCTGCGGCATTTTATTAACTCACTCTCATTGGGATCATATTGCCGAGGTCTCACAAATAAAGACTCACTATCAAGTTCCTGTTTATATCCATTCTTTAGATACCCCTAATCTTGAAGAACCCGGAGCCGATGGCTTACCTTGTCCGTTGATCATTCCAAAGATTAAGCCTGATTTCATATTAGAAGAAGGCACAATTCTCCCGCTAGGACATCTTAATTTTCAAATTATTCACACGCCTGGACATAGTCCTGGCTCGGTCTGTTTTTATGAAAAAAATCAACACACGTTATTTTCAGGAGACACTTTGTTTCAAGGCTCTATCGGAAACATTTCTTTTCCTACCAGCTGCCCTGATTTGATGTGGCCTTCTTTAGCCAAATTAGCCAAACTTCCGGAATTCACTCGAGTTTTTCCCGGACATGGATCGCCGACTACCATCGGTCAAGAACATTGGCTGCCAAACGCTGAAAAGCATTTCGGATAAAAATCCTTTCTTAATAATGCTTATCTAAAATACAATTTCTAATAGAAATACATCATTTTAAAAAGGAGATAAAAATGGGAGTATTAGTTGGTAAACCTGCACCCGATTTTAAAGCTAAAGCTGTTATCAATGGGCAAATTGTTAATGACTTTTCGTTAAATCATTATCGGGGCCAAAATATTGTTTTATTTTTTTACCCTTTAGACTTTACCTTCGTATGTCCCACTGAATTGCATGCTTTTCAAGAACGTTTGGAAGATTTTGAAAAACGCAATACACAAGTCATTGCCTGTTCCGTTGATAGTGCCTATTCCCATTTAGCATGGCTAAACACTCCTAAAAATAAAGGCGGGATTGAAGGAATCGATTACCCTCTTGTTGCCGATTTGAATAAAACAATCGCTAGAGATTACGATGTTTTATTTACAAACGAAGGGATCGCGTATCGAGGTCTTTTTCTGATTGATAAAGCAGGAATTGTACGCCATCAAGTCGTGAACGATTTGCCTCTTGGACGTTCAGTCGATGAAGCCATCCGTATTTTAGATGCTTTAATTTACTTTGAAGAATATGGAGAGGTGTGCCCGGCAAACTGGAATCGGGGTTCAAAGACTTTTAAGCCTTCTTATGAAGGATTAGAGGGGTATTTCTCCCAACCCACCCCTTCAAATTGAAGCTCACCTTTCGCAAACTCGATTGTTCATTTTTGATATTGCCGATGGAGATTTAAAGTAAAAAGCTTATTCTTTTTCAAAAAGAGTAAGCTTTTTTTATCTAACTCGATTTTTCGGATCGAATGCATATAATTCTAAATGAATTGTGAATTCTACGACACGATCGCAAAAAATATCTGCAGCAGCTCCTTGTGACTATGAAAAAACGAAATATCGAGCTAATGCTCCGTCTAAAGTATCCATAAACCCGCTAATAGCCATGCAATGACTTCCTAAACAGTCAAATAAAATATTAACAAGGGCCGGACTGTCGTATCCCATAACCAACCGCAGATTGTCACTGGACGAGGATGAAATGAATCTCCCCATGCACCAAGTCATAATCGGATCCAAAAGATTCGTTGAATTGTAACAAAGAATTTTGAAAGTGTTTTTATGTTAAATTATTCTAAATATAGTTTTATTATTATTTATCTAAATAGATTTTTAAAATTATTTAATTAAATAGAGGTAATAATGAATTTTAACTTAACTCGACTTTGCAAAATTTTGACATCCCCTTCGGAGAGAAGCTTCCTTCAGCTAAATGAATTTGTTAGCAAGGGGTAAAAACCCTCTTCCTGCTAAATTCATTACGCTGAAGTTTGCCTCTCTCGGGAAGGCGATGCC
>Ga0105047_10012573_pt1 | contig 13609 bp, 11 predicted proteins | sample MAT04_FD_78384 | JGI IMG/M metagenome (GOLD analysis project Ga0105047, IMG submission 78384) | Freshwater microbial communities from Lake Fryxell liftoff mats and glacier meltwater in Antarctica - MAT-04 (megahit assembly) | ecosystem: Environmental > Aquatic > Freshwater > Ice > Liftoff...
CAAGGGCAAAGTGCAGGAGATCAAAGCGCTCGCCGAAGAGCTCGGCGCCAAGTGCGTGCTCTTCGATCACGATCTGCTGCCCGGCCAGGGCAAAAATCTGGACGTGGCGACCGGATTGAAAGTGATGGACCGGACCGAATTGATTCTCGACATTTTCGCCAGCCGCGCGCGCACGCGCATGGCGATGGTGCAGGTCGGCATCGCGCTATTGCAGTACCGCCTGCCGCGTTTGAAACGGTTGTGGACGCATCTGGAACGGCAGACCGGCGGCATCGGCATGCGCGGCGGACCCGGCGAGCGGCAGATGGAAGTCGATCGCCGCAAGATCGAAAAGCAGCTCGACGATTTGAAACATGAGCTGAAGCAGATCGAGGGACGCAAAGAGCGCATGGTGCTGGCGCGTTCGAAGGAAAATTTCCTGATCTCGCTGGTCGGCTACACCAACGCCGGAAAATCGACGCTGATGCGCTCGCTCACCGGCGAGCAGGTACATGTCGAAGACAAACTCTTTGCGACGCTGGATACCAAGACGAGCATGCTCAAGCTGGGCGGTGGCGTGCATGCGCTGCTCTCGGACACGGTCGGATTTATTCGCCGGCTGCCGCACAATCTCGTCGCAAGTTTCCATGCCACGCTGGAAGAGGCGCGCACGGCCGACCTGCTGCTGCATGTGGCCGACGCCTCCTCGCCGCTGGTGCGCGGACAGATCGACGCGGTGAATTCGGTGCTGCGCGAGATCGGCTGCGCGGGCCACGAGACGATGGTGGTGCTCAACAAAGTCGACGCGGTTCAGCCGCAGTTCGAGCTCGATTACAATATGCTGCGCCAGGATTTTCCCGAAGCGATTCCCATCTCCGCGCTGAAGCGCGAGGGGCTCGACCGGCTGAAGACGGACATCCGCGAGCGGGCGCGCGAGAATGCCAAACCGCTGACGATTTCCGTGCATGTCGGAGACGGCAAGACGCTCGCGTTTCTGGCGACGCATTTCTTCGAAGACTCCCGCGAGATGGAGGGCGAGTGGGTCAAGCTCAAGGGCCGCGCCAGCCGTGGCGTGCTCGAAAAATTGCTGCACTCGGGGACAGAAGTGCGGATTCACAAGGGGCTGGCCGAGGAGAATGAGGTTCTCCCGGGCACCTGAACGAACGACGGGGAGAGCGAGGGACGGGGGGACGGGGCGAGCCAAGGGGGATGGGATGGGAAGAAAACTAGATCCCCTAACCGAACAGGTACTACGCCTTCCGGAGAGCAAGCGAATTCTGCTTATCGAGAGACTGTTAGAAAGCCTTGAGCCGAAGACCAAAAAGTTTATGACGAACAGAGAAAAGGTCGAGATGAAGACCTGCGACGCCGATGAGAAAAAGTTTGACGACCTGCAACGTCAGCTATTGAGTCGCGCATTGCTAAAGTGAAGTGATAGAGGAATACGACCGGCTGTTGGGGCGTATTTCTCTGTCACTTTCATTACGCGCGACTCAATAGATGAGTTATGTCGAGTTTTATCCCGGAAAATGCAGAAAATACTAAAGGACGCTCGAGGTCGAGCGCAGCGCAGCGAAAAGAAAAAAAAGCAATCCTAAGCCAAGAGTCAAACACATGTCGGTTGAACGTAAACTTAATCTTGTGCAGGCCGACTTTCATATGCACTGGGGCGGCCAGGCTGAGGTGGTTCTCTCTCTGAGCAAATCGCTTTCGCGCATGGGTCAGAATGTGACGGTGGTCTCGCCGCCGGGGAGCGCGCTTGAAAAACGCGCTACCGAAAGCGGCTTGAAGACCTTCGGCGGCTGCCGCTTCCGTAAGGGCATGCGTCTGTTCGCGCTTTACCGCGACGTCAATAATCTGGGCTCGTTTCTGCGCGATCAGGCGATCGACATTTACCATTGCCACGGCTCGCAGGACCACTGGGCCGGCGCGCTGGCGATGAGCCGCTACGCGCTGCCCGTTCAAATAGTACGCACGCGGCATAACATTTATCCGGTCCACAATCATGTTTTCAACCGATGGCTCTTCCAGCGTCAAACCGCGCGAGTCATTACCCTATTTTCAGACCAGCACGTTTCGCTCACAAAATCGGGTTTGCTTCCGGCCGATCGTTTGTTCACACTTCATTCACCACTGCCTGCGGAATTTTGCCAGGGCCTCCCCGTACAGCCACTTTTGCGCTCGGAACTTCACCTGCCGCCAGCAGCGCGGCTGATTGGTTACGTCGCCAATCTGCATCCGGACAAAGCGCCATTCGACTTCATAGATGCCGCCGAACAGATTGGAGCGCAGTTTCCCGACACCCATTTTGCGATTGCGGGTTTTGGTCCGCTCGAGCACGACGTCGCCGCGCGCGTGCGCAACGGAAAATGTCCGGATCGCATCCACGTGCTTGGTTTTCGCAAGGATATTCTTCCAGTAATGGCCAGTTTGGATCTGATCGTACTGCCCTCCGTCGCGCGCGAAGCCAGTTCGACGGTGCTGAAACAGGCTGGTTCTCTGGGTATTCCGGCGGTGGCCAGCAACCTGGGCGGCACACGCGAGATCATAGAAGACGGCGTGACCGGATTGCTTTTTCCGCCTGGGGACACCGCAGCGCTGGTCGAAAAAATGGCAGCGATGCTGCGCGATCCGGAGAAGTCACGAGAGATGGGGCAGCGCGCGAAGACCAAGGTGCTCGCGGAATTCTCGGCGGACGCGATTGCAAGCCGCACTCAGGAACTGTATCGCACGATACTGGCGGCAGGCGCGAGCCATTGAGTCGCGTAGTGAAAGTGTCAGAGGAATACGCCCCAACAGACGGTCGTATTCGTCTATCACTTCACTTTATCGATGCGCGACTCAATACATCAGGTTTTGCGTGCCACCAAATTCAGCCCGAAGGGTGTTATCAAGGTCTGAGCGGCACGCCCGATGATGCTCCCACTTCCTGGCCAAGGTTGCCATTTGAATCTGCGTTCCATTTTCGCCTGAAACTTCAAGGTTTTTCGGACAACCGTGAAACCGGCGGCTTCGGCAGCGCGCACCAATGTGTTTGGTGTAAAGAAAAACAGATGCAGCGGTATGTTCCATCGCGGCACTTTTCGGCCGCGGCGAGGGTAGGACAAAACGTTGGGTGTGCTTAATAGAAGCAGGCCGCCAGGTTTCAGGAGGTCGTTCGCTCTGCGGAGGATGGCCAGTGGATTGTTAGTGTGTTCGATAACTTGGAACATGGTAATCACATCAAAGATGCCCTTCTCCAGCGGCGCGCTGATTAAATCGCAGTTATGCAGCGTCAGGTTGAACCACTCACGTGCGCGGCGCACACGCGGTTCCGCCAGTTCCACACCCTCCACCGTCCAACCGATCCGATGAAGTTCGTGCAGGAAATATCCATCGCCTGCCCCCACTTCCAGAATGCGTGCAGGTCCAGGCACATACTTCAACACTCTCCGCACATGCCGCTGGGCACGCGCCTGAAGCTTACTAGTGGGTTCGACAAACCGGTTTGTATAATACGCGTCATACACTGCGGGAATCGAGCCGGCACTGGGGCGCGGAGATACAAATATGATATTGCAATCGGCGCACTGCATGAGTCCGTAGGGCGATGCGGGCTGCTGCGGAGCAGGCTCCATGCTCGCCAGACCGCAAAGCGGGCATTGGCTTAACGACTCAAGTTCGATCGCAATTTCATTCATGCTGGGTCTCTGGTTTTGAAAGTGAAATCAGTCTAACGATTCGCGACGGCGCGACAAAAATAAAACGATAAAACCGAATCCAATGGTGAGTTGCGGGGCATTGCTCTCCGAGTAAACTTCTGGGGCAACCACTCCGGAGCACCAATGCTTGACGTCGTTTCTTTTATTAACCCCCGTCTGTCTTCGAAAAACGTTGGCGACATCTTTATCGATGACAGCGTTAAACGTATCCTCAGATACGATCGCGAGAACAGCGTCGAGATTGATCCCAGAAAACCGATCACGCTGGAGCATATCGAGGCCATCAATCGCACCAAGGCGGCAATAATCGTCGGCACATGCCTCTGGTACCGCAGTCTACCCAAGCCCTCGCGCTGGCATTTCAATATGGATTTGCTGCGCCGAATCAAGGTTCCCATCATCCCCATGGGTGTCGGCACGCAGCGGCATTTCGATGCCGACAATGCGTTTGATCCCGCGACGCTTGAACAGATCAAGCACATTCATTCAAGCTGCGAGGTTGCCAGCGCGCGTGATATCAGGACAATCGAAGTGCTTCATGAAAGCGGCATTCGAAATGTCGCACTGACCGGTTGCCCCACGCTATTCCGCAGTCTAAAAAAAGAATGGAAATTGTGCCGAAGCGAATCCAACCACATCACCGTTACGGTGCGTAAAGGGCAGCGGCACAATGTCAAGATTCTGCTGAAGCTGCTCGAGAAAAGGGGATGCCGTGTGACCATCGCGGCGCAGGGCGCCGGTGATTGCTTCCTGAACTATTCCATTCCGTTCTTTCAGAAAAAGACCCAGACGCTTTACGAGTACGCTCTGGATCCCTACCTCAAACTGGTGGATGAATGCGCAGGAGCAATAGGATGGCGGCTGCACGGCAATATGATTTATCTCGCTGCAGGCAAGCCGGCGATGCTTCTTTCAAATTCCTCGCGCGGTCAATCATTCTGCGACACGTTCAGACTTCCAACGTTGCGCAGCCCCGACTACGAGCCTCTTCCCGTCGCTCAAATCGCGGAAATAATCGAGCGATTTTTCGACGACGGTACCTTTGCAGCACTGCCTGGAAAGTACGCGGAGATGCGCGGCCAAATGGTCCATTTCCTGGACCGGAATGGGTTGCAGCACAATCTGTGACGCGCCCACTCCATTTCGCGCGATCTTGACAGGAGGATACGACAATACGAAGGAGCGTTCTCCTGGCGAGGCGGATTTATTTGATCTGCATTTCGGGCGCGGTCACTGTAGCGAAGTCCTCCTTCAGGAGTTCCTCATTAATCGCGATGGCCGCCATCGATCCTTCGGTCAGATTGAATTTTCAATGAGTGGCCAGATCGCGGACCACGCGGCACCGAGACTTTTCGCTGCCTTGTCGGAGCGCGCCTTGAGTCCCATCAGGACGCTCAGATTTGTTGGCGGCAGAAGTGCGAAGCGTGCGACTCGGCCCATTCGGACGTCGCCGTTGGCGTCGAGAAATTCTCCGATCTCAGGGGGCAGCGCGTCCCCGACGCTATCGCTGACAGTGCGCAACGCAAAGACCTTCGACGCCGTTCCGGCCGCTTGCGCGACGGCGTACGACTCCATATCCACAGCCAGCGCGTTGTGCTGTTGGCCTAATCTACGTTTGTCGTCGGTTGAAAAGACGGGCTGGCTGACGGTCACTATTGTGCCGAGATGATTTGGAATTGCCGCGGCCTGAAGCGCCGCGCAGAGCGCCTGCAAATCAAATCCTAAATCGACAGGATAGGTAGCGTTAAGCGGGGCTGACCTGAGAGTGCTGGAAAGAACGACGTCGCCGACCGCAAGCGCATCGTTCAGGCCTCCGCAGAATCCAGAGAAACAAATCAGCTTCGGCGCGTTCGCGCTGAGCAGTTCGCGCGTCGCTCGCGCGGCCGCCTCGCACCCGACGCCTGCTCGAACGACGGTCACGGGCTGACCTTTGAGCGCCGCCGAAATAACGGAGTGCTCTTCTTTGAGAGCCGTGATTATTGCAAGCTTCGGGCGGTCCATGGGTGGCGCGTTGTACCTGAATAAGGCGGCAATAACAACGCTTTAAAAGGCGCTCAGGGTGCCTGAAATGAACGCTCCTTTGCTCAAAACGTAACATTCTGTGCAGATGTTAAACGAGCTCAGTTGCGCTCGTAAATACCACACCTTAAACACTTTATGAACTATAACGCAAATCCAAACCGAGTGGCCCCCGCTTTGTAACAAGCGAATCTCGTAAAGAAGGGAGTGAGGAATGGGGATCGAGAGGAGACGGGCAAAAGAGTCGACGATCCGATTGATGATTGTCGAAGATGACCCGGGAGTGGGCTACGCAGTGTCCCGGTGGCTGGACGGTCAGAATGTCCGATCGGTACTGGCGACGACCACTCACGAAGCGATGGATTTGCTGCGGGATGTAGTCTTCATTGAGGCGGCGTTTGACGGGTTGCTTGTCGACTATCACATCGGCGACGACACGAGCATAAAAGTGATACAGGAATTTCGAGACGAGTTTCCATCCGTGCCGGTGGCGCTGATGACAGGAAGCCAGGACGAGTCATTGGAGATGTGGTTGAACGAAAAACAGATCCCACTCTTTCGAAAGCCGTTGCAGATGGTTGAACTGAAGACGTGGTTGGATGGAATAAAAAGAACAGCTTAAAAGGCGGGCCGCTGCGTGGCCCACAAACGAAAGGGGGTTGCTATAGACCAACGTCTCGTGCCAACAAGGAGCTTTGTTAACTGACAAACCGGCCGGTGCTTTTCTCCGAGAGTACCGGCCGGTTCTTTAAAAACGACCCGCCAGCGCACCCTTAAAACGGAAACGAAATCTTCACACGGCGCTAATGGCCGAGTTGTACTGTTCACGGCGGTTTATCGGGGATGGAGGGAAAGTAGATGAAACGACCCAAGCCAAGAAAGATGAACGCAGACTCTCAGTGCAGAGTCATGGTGGTGGATGCAGATTCTGTGGCGATGGTGCGGATTACCCGTTGGCTGCAGCATCAGCACGTGCGCGTAGTCGGCGCCAGTTCGTCCGCAGAGGCGAAAGAGATGCTCAACGACGTTCTGTTTATCGAATCGCGCTTTGATGGCCTGCTGGCCTCGCACGATTTGCCGGATTCATCCGGCGCGCATCTGATTCAGGAATTTCAGGAGGCGCTGCCTCAGTTGTCCGCAGGGCTGTTTGTCGCAGAACAGAGTCTCTTAATGACGGAGTGGGCGCACACGCGCCGCGTTGCTCTGCTGCAGAAACCGCTTGCCGACAACGCACTTCAAACGTGGCTCGACGATATGAAAGTTCCAGCGTAAAGAGGCATTAAATATTATGTCCGGCACGAGGCAGCAGGCGGCAGGGAAAAAGATTGACACGGGGGATGTGGCCCAAGCTTATTAGTTGTTTTGATCGGGCGATAAGCAAGCTCTGCTATTCACGACGGTTGTCTATGTCCAAACGCCGCCTGCTGCTTTTATAAAAATAGACGGCTCCCTGTTTCAGGGAGTTTTTTAATTCGAAGACAATCATCTGATGCCCGCGCACTTCCAGATCTTGATTTTTGAAATTTTGCATCCGGCATTTTCTATTATTGATTCGCGCGTTGTGAAAGCCACAGCGGAAAAGTCCAAATAGCCGGACATTTTCCGCTGTGGCTGTCTCTTTGATTGCGCGCGAACCAATTGTTTACTCAATCAAGCAATCTCATTAATGAGTCCAGTGTGGGTAAAGAAAGTTTAAAACGATTCAACGGCCAATCGTTCCAAACTTTCTTCCCTTCATTAACAACACTGGACTCAATAGAATGCCCGCATGCCTTTAGCCGCTTTTCCAAAATGTTTTCTCGACGCCCTCTGCGTGAAGCGGACGATGAGCGCCGAGCAGTGGATCACGCGCGCCTGCGCGGAACTGGACATCGACGGCCTTGAATTTTATTCCGGATTCATCCCTGAGAATGATCCCGCCGAACTGCGCCGCCTGCGCGCCAAAGTTGAATCGCTGGGCAAGAGCATCCCGATACTCTGCTGTTCGCCCGACTTCACCAAGCCCGACCGCGCCGAACGTGCCGCCGAAGTGGAGCGCGAGAAAAAGTTCATTCACGCCGCCGCCGCACTCGGAGCGCGATATTGCCGCGTGCTCAGCGGCCAGCGCCGCAGCGAAGTCTCTCGCTCCGACGGCATCAAGATGGCCGCCGATTCAATTCTCGAATGCATTCCTGTGGCCGAGAAAGCCGGCGTCACGCTGATTTTGGAGAACCACTATAAGGACGGCGCCTGGCTCGCCCCCGAGTTCGCACAGAAGCGCGATGTCTTTCTGGAACTGCTGGCCGCTATTCCCAAATCACCGTGGTTCGGCGTCAACTACGATCCCTCGAACGCGATCATCGCTGGCGAAGATCCGATCGAAATGCTTGAGGCCGTCAAAAGCCGCGTCGTCACCATGCACGCCAGCGACCGCTACTTCGAAGGCGGCACCGTCGAAGACTTGCGCAAGATCGAAGCACACCCGCAGAGCGGTTACGCCACGATTCTCAAACACGGCGTGATCGGCCGCGGCCTGAACGACTTCGACCGCATTTTCTCAATCCTGCATGAAGCCGGTTTCAACGGCTGGATCAGCATCGAAGACGGCGAAGACGCAACCGTCGGCATGGAACACCTGCGGCTCTCCGCAGAATTTCTCCGCAAAAAAATGCAGCAGCACGGACTGAAATAGCAATCAATTCCAAGAGCCAAGAGCCTCGCCCTAGTGGTTCGTCACGTTTGAAATGAAGGGTTGATGGGTGAAAACAGCCGGCTGTTAGGCTGTTTTCACCCGTCAACACAATCGTGACGAACCACTGGAGCAATCACGAAATCGTTTCTTAAACCATCGCCGCATCGATCACTTCGCGGACCTTGCGGGCCAGTGCGTACATGTTGAAGGGCTTTGATATCATATGGCTGCCAGGCGTAATTTCGCCGCTGTGGTTGAGCGCGTTATCGGTGTAGCCGGACATGAACATCACGCGCAGGTCACTTTTCTTTCCGGCCAGCTCGCGCGCCAATTGGTGTCCGCTCTCGCCGGGCATTACGACGTCCGTCAGAAGCAGCCGGATTTCTGTCTGGTGCTCCTCGAAAACCGTACGCGCATCCGCCGCGCTATGGCATGCCAGCACGGTATATCCGAGGGTCTTGAGAAATCGATCGACCACTTCGCGGACGGCGCGTTCGTCTTCGACCAGCAGGATCGTTTCCGTGCCGACGGGAACGTGCTGCATCTCCGGCAATAAAAGCGGCGCCTCCGTGCTTGCGTCAGCCTGCGGAAAATAAATCTTAAACGTCGAACCGCGTCCGGGCTCACTGTAGACCCAGATGTGTCCGTTGCTTTGCTTGATGATTCCGTACACCGTCGAGAGCCCCAGGCCGGTTCCCTTGCCGGGGCCCTTGGTCGTGAAGAACGGTTCGAAGATGCGCGATTGCGTGGCCGCGTCCATTCCGCGCCCCGAGTCGCTGACGGCCAGCATGACGTGGCGGCCGGGCGAAACGTGGGAATGCATGCGCGCGTACTGCGCATCCAAAGTCACGTTAGCTGTTTCGATGGTCAGTTTTCCGCCGCCGGGCATTGCGTCGCGCGCATTCACCACAAGGTTCAGGAGCACTTGTCCGATCTGGCCGGGATCCGCGCGAACGTTCCACAGGTCCGGGAATAAAACAGCGCTGAGACTGATCGATTCGCCGATCGTCTGCTTCAGCATGCGCAGCATGTCCTTAAGCACCACGTTGATATTCAGAACGACCGGCACAACACCCTGCCCGCGGCTGAACGTCAGCAACTGGCGCGTCAGATCCGCACCGCGCTCGCTGCTCGAACGAATCGTCTCGATGCAGCTCTGCACGGCGTCATCCGTCTCGCCCAGTTGCACGCGCAACAGTTCGCTGCTGCCCAGAATAATCGTGAGCAGGTTATTGAAATCGTGAGCGATGCCGCCGGCCAGTTGTCCGATGGCATCCATCTTTTGAGCATGCCGCGCCTGCGCCTCCAAATTGCGATACTCGGTCACGTCCGAGGCCGTTCCGGTTGTGCCGGTGACGACGCCGTTCTCATCATGCACGACGAGGGCGTTATACCGCATCATCACGGGGCGCCCGTCTTTGCGCAAATGCGTGGTCTCATACTGAAAAAGGGAACCGTCATTCTTCAAGGATGCGAACACTTCCAGGTCTTTCTTCGCCTGTTCGGCCGTTTGAAAATCCGTAAAGGGCCGACCCAGCATCTCGTCGGGTTCGTACCCGTAAATGCGCAGCGCGGCCTTGCGATTGACAAACGTCCAGCGTCCCTCGACATCCACCGCCCAGATCAGATCATTGGATGTTTCGACCAGGTCTCGATAGATATTTTCGCGGCGCTGCAGCGCCTTCTCCAGATCCGATCGAGCCAGTTCTTCGACCTTGCTGCGTACCTCTTCGGCCATCTGGCGCTCGCTGATCTGAACGCGCAGTTCGATTTCGGTGATCACAAGCGCGGCGAGATCTTCGAGCAGAGCGACCTCGTCGGGGTTCCAGACGCGCGGCAAACCGTCAATCACACAGAATGACCCGAGCACATAGCCGCCGGAACTCAGCAGGGGAATTCCCAGATACGCAATGACTCCGATGTCACGGATGGCGGGATTGTCGCGAAAATCCGGATGCTGCCTCGCGTCGCTGATCACCAGCGGCTTGCCGCTGCAGAGCACGTGCTGGCAGAACGAATGGCTGAGCGGCGTCTGGCGCGCGCTGCAGTATGGCTCCTTCAAACCTGTGCAGCTTTTAAAAAACTGGCGATCTTCGTCGACCAGCGAAACCAGCGCGACAGGCGCCGCGAGCAGGCGCGCCGCCAGCCGGGTGAGCCGGTCGAATTGCGGGTCGGCGGGCGAATCCAGCAGCGTCGTGTGCTTCAACGCCTGAAGGCGCGCCCTGTCTTTTAATGCTAACGTGATCGCTTCTTTCATATTGCCGCACCTTTAGTCGTGGGCACAAAAAATCAATACATGAGAAATTTACCGCGAGCGAAGAGTTGGCACAACTGACTAAAACGCCATGGCGTGATATTCCTCTTGACATTAGTCGTCACAACGCGTACATGACGTTGCATGAGCGGCAAATTGCAGACTGAACTTCACATGCGCAAACCCTTCAGCAGCCTTGAAGAAGAGGCCTATCTCAACATGGTGCGAACCGTCGAGGCGCTCAACCACCAACTGGATGTCGAAATTCTCAAACCCATCGGTCTTTCCAGCACACAATATAATGTGCTGCGCATATTACGCGGAGCCGGTATCGGTACCGGGGGCCTAACCTGCGGCGAAATTGCCGGCCGCATGGTGACACGCGATTCGGATATCACGCGCCTGCTGGACCGCATGGAAGAACGCGAATTAGTGACCCGCCAACGGGACACTGTCGACCGCCGCTCCGTCAAGGCTTTCATTACGCCAAAAGGTCTGGCACTATTAAAGCAACTCGATAAACCGCTCAGCGATCAGCATCGCCGCAATCTCAACAAATTGAATCAATCCCAGCTTCGCACGTTGATTGAACTGCTGGAGGCCGCGCGCCCGGAGGCGTAGGCGTGTACAGCAGGAATCCTGCCGTCACGATTTACGTATAGTCGTTGAAACGACTATCTGTCTAAATAAAGGAAAAGAGGAGGAAGAAATGCGTCAATCTAATCTGGTATGGGTCGTTCTCGCGGTGCTGATCGCCGGTCCGCTCGCCGCAGCGGACACATACAAAATCGACGGCGTGCACTCGGCCGCGATTTTCAGAATCAAGCACATGAACACCAGTTATTCCTACGGCCGCTTCAACGACATCAGTGGCAAGATCGTCAACGATGCGGCCAATCCGGCGGCCGGCAGCGTGGAGATCGAGATCAAGGCCGACAGCATCGACACGCACAACGCCAACCGCGACGGGCATCTCAAGTCGCCCGATTTTCTCAATGCCAAGCAGTTCCCGGTGATCACTTTCAAAAGCAAGGAAATCAAGAAAGCCGGCGACGCCTTTGAAGTGACCGGCGATTTCACTCTGCATGGCGTGACCAAACCGGTCACCACCAAAGTCGTGCACACGGGTACGGGCAAGAATCCCAAGGGCGGAGAACTGATCGGCTTCGAGACGACCTTCACCATCAAGCGCAGCGATTACGGCATGTCCTTCATGCTCGAAGGCGCCAGCGACGAGATTCAGATCACGTTCGCCGTTGAAGCCGTCAAAGAGTAGTTCGTTCGGACCCTGTAAGCGTTTTACGGATTTACCACAAGGCACGAAGGCACGAAGAAACACGAAGAACCGATTTTTGGTTTAAGACCTCACTTTGTGTTACTTCGTGTCTTAGTGACTTAGTGGTGAATCCGTTAAGCGCGTGGCTTTATAAAGAGACTCGTGCCCATGATTTTCAACGCACTGATGGCCATCTTCATTCCGGCGTGCACGGCGGGTGTGGTGCTGCTCCTGGCCTCGCGCCTGAGCGGCGCGTCCTCCGCGGTGCGGCAGAGCGCCGGGGCTGTCGGCCTGGCGCTCGGGTTTGTGGCGGGACAATTTCTCATTCTCGGCAAGCCTGCGTTTCCGCCCATTGATGGCACAAGCTGGCTGCCGTATCTGGCGGGCATGGCGATGTGTGCGGGAATGATTTGCGGCACATTCGCGCAGCGCGGCTGGGTCAATTGGCTTGTCGCGATTCTCATCTGCGCGAGCGTGCCGTATCTACTTTTGCAGACGCAATTCAAATACACCTGGTCGCCGGATCAGGGCAAACTGGCCGAAGGAATATTCCATCTCGCCGGCATTTTCGTCGCGCTGCTGCTGATCTGGAAATCCATCGATCGCGCGGTGCGCACCATTCCTGGAATCGTCGTGCCGCTGGCCTTGATCGTGATCTGCGCCGGCAGCGCGGGCGTGATTATGATGGGTGAAAGCGCGCTGGTGGCTCAGCTTGCCGGATGCCTGGCGGCCGGACTGGGCGCCGTGGCGGTACTGGCATTTTTTATAAAAGATTTCACTCCGGGCACTGGTACCACTGCGGTGCTGGTCACGCTGCTGGCCGGATTCTGGATCAACGCCTACTTCTACGCCAACGTCCCGGCGCCCAGCGCGCTCCTCTTAGTGGCCGCTCCGCTGATGCTCTGGCTCGGCACGCTCCCGTTTATTTCGCGCATGAGCGAACTCAAAAGCGGCCTCGCGCGTTTGTCGCTGGTCACGCTTCCCGTCGCGCTGGCGCTCGCTTATTCGTTACACACCTTTCTCGCCAAGCCTGCTGTGTCCGACTATTATTGATCTCCAAAAAAACGGCGCATTGACATCCGGGCCACTGAATCTGAAACTGTTCAACATGCGTTCGGGTCTGTGTCAATCGTGCAAACACGTCAAGCTGCTGGAGTCCAGTCGCGGCAGTGTTTTTTATATGTGCCGGCTCGCCGAAACCGATTCGCGTTTCGCGCGATATCCCAGCCTGCCGGTGCTGCAATGCAGAGGCTACGAACGCGCGGCGGCACCGCAATCGGCGGACAAACGGATCACGGATAACCAGGCACAACAATGACACATCGTCCACTTTGTTTTACGCTGTTCTGTCTCGCGGCCTCGATTTTCTCCGCCGAAGACTGGCCCATGCTGGCCCATGACCCGGCCCGCAGCGGCGCCACGTCCGCAGAGATCAAGCCTCCTTTTAAGCGGCGCTGGTACCGCGATTTCTCCAACGAAGGAATCCTGGGCGGCGTGCAACCGGTCGTCGCACGCGGCAAAGTTTTTATCGGAACGATGCACGGAGTCTTTCACGCGATCGATGACATCACAGGCCGCGATGTCTGGACCTTTAAAATTCCGCGCGGCATTTTTACGACCGCCGCGGTCTCGGGAGATAACGTCTTCGTCTGCGGCGCCAACGGAATTCTCTACGCGCTGAACGTCGATAGCGGGCAGGTGACGTGGAA
>Ga0105047_10012575_pt1 | contig 13609 bp, 3 predicted proteins | sample MAT04_FD_78384 | JGI IMG/M metagenome (GOLD analysis project Ga0105047, IMG submission 78384) | Freshwater microbial communities from Lake Fryxell liftoff mats and glacier meltwater in Antarctica - MAT-04 (megahit assembly) | ecosystem: Environmental > Aquatic > Freshwater > Ice > Liftoff...
ATCGTGGGGCATCCGCTCGAACACCTCGAAACCGATGCGGGCGACTACCTGCCACCGGTCAGCAGTGCGGACTTGGACGGCTGCCCTGCGTGCCCGTTCTGCAACAATCCCGTTGCGGGCACCTGCCCTTGCGGCACCTTGTTTTGCAGCGATCGCGACTCGAAGGCAACGGTTGTCTGCCCGACGTGCCGTTCGGAACTGAGCTCCGGTCCGGGTGGCCCGGTGGGCGCAACCGCCGAAGCCACCCGAACCCGCCCCTTAATGCGTCGACTCACTAAAAACACTGAAGTGTTTCGTCTTACAAACAAAGAGAATCCCGAGATGTCCGTTGTTCCCACGCACCGCGGGTTGACCGCCGATGAAGTTGCGGCGTCCCGCTTACGGCATGGGGCGAACGTCCTGACGCCACCACCACGTACCTCGTGGTGGCAAGAATATCTCAGCAAGTTTAACGACCCCGTCATTCGCATTCTCATGGTGGCCGCAGCCATCGCCACCGGTGCGGGTTTGCTCGAAGGCACGATTGCCCCCGAAGGCATCGGTATCATCGTCGCCGTTCTGCTCGCCACGTTCCTCGCATTCTGGAACGAGTATCGCGCGAACAAAGAATTCGACATCCTCAACAAGTCGAACGACGATGTCGCGGTAAAGGTGATTCGCAACGGAACGTACACGCAAGTCGCACGCCGTGACATCGTCGTTGGCGACAGGGTGTTCGTTGAAGTCGGCGAGGAAGTCCCTGCGGACGGTCGATTGGTCGAAGCGGTCGGATTGCTGGTAAACGAGGCAAAACTAACCGGCGAAGCCCATCCCGCAAAGAAACAAGTTGGCGGGCCGAAAGCCGAAGGGGCTGCATATGGCCCCGGCGAAATGTTACGCGGTACCACCGTTGTCGATGGCTACGCACTCGTCGAAATTTCTGCCGTCGGCGATGGCAGCGAGATTGGCAAGACACTCCGCGAAGCGACCGAAGATACGGGCGAAGTTTCGCCGTTAAACCGCCAACTCGGCGCGCTCAGCAAGGTCATCGGCGTCGTCGGCTTCGGCGTGGCGGTGATTACGTTTGCGGCGCTCGTGGGCCGCGGGGTGATCACCGGCGAACTCGTTCGCAAGGGATTGCCTGCCGACACGCTAGCTTCCCCGCTTGCTGCCGGCGAGTGGTTCTTCATCGGTACGTTGCTCCTCGGCGTTGCGGTTGCGTTAATCAAAGTCTGGTTGCCGATCATGTTCGATGGATTAGAACTCGTCGGCATCGAAGCATCGATGCCGAAATTTCTGGAAGGCGACGACGAAGCGAGCGGGTGGCGCGGCGCGTTACCGTGGCTGAAAACGATCCTCTCGGGAGGCGTACTCTTTGCCGCTTTACTCGCAGCCGGAATCGCGTTCAGCCTGATTCCCTCGTCGCCATCGGAGTGGCTGCGGCCGAGCGTGGGCAAGGCATTACTCGGGTACTTCATGATCGCCATCACGATCATCGTCGTCGCCGTACCGGAAGGATTGGCTATGAGCGTGACGCTGAGCCTGGCGTACTCGATGCGAAAAATGACAGCGAGCAATAACCTCGTTCGTCGTATGGATGCGTGCGAAACGATCGGCGCGGCGACCGTGATATGTTCGGATAAAACCGGCACGTTGACGATGAACGAAATGCGCGTCGTCGAAGGCCGATTCGCCGGCACGAATGCGACGTGTCTGCCCGATGATCCTGCGCTAAAATCGCTGATTTGCGAAGCAATTTCCGCGAACACGACGGCGCACCTGAGCCGCGACCCCGGCGAACCGGTGAAGCCCGTTGGCAACCCGACCGAAGGCGCACTCCTGCTTTGGCTCGACGCGAACGGCGAAGAGTACATCGTCGCGCGGAAGGGCTTCGCGGTCCGCACGCAATGGACGTTCTCAACCGAGCGCAAGTTCATGGGAACGCTCGGCACGAACGGCACGTTGCATATTAAAGGCGCACCGGAGATCGTCCTCGATCGCTGCGATCGCATTCACATCTCGAACGGGCCATCCGCGCTGACGACGGCCGACCGTAGCGCTGTGGTTGCGGCACTCCAGGTCGATCAGGGCCGGGGAATGCGAACGCTCGGGCTGGCGTATCGGCCCCACGCACTCGCCGAGGGGAGCACTCTCGAAGATGTAGCCGTCGGGCTAATCTGGCTAGGGTCGGTCGCGATTGCGGACCCCGTGCGACTCGAAGTTCCCGCCGCGGTGGCGGCGTGCCGGGTGGCCGGTGTCGAAGTGAAAATGGTCACTGGCGATAACGCCGAGACGGCACGCGAGATCGCCCGCCAGATTGGCCTGTGGATACCGTCCGACCCCGCATCGGCGGAGATGACCGGCACGGAGTTCGCGGCACTTTCCGACGATGCCGCGGCTGATGCCGCAGAGAAGGTCAAGGTGCTTTCCCGTGCCCGCCCGGCCGACAAATTGCGGCTCGTGAGCTTGCTGAAAAGCCGCGGGCAGGTCGTCGCCGTTACCGGCGATGGCGTCAACGATGGGCCAGCTCTGAACTACGCCGACGTCGGTTTGGCGATGGGCAAATCGGGCACTGCCGTAGCGAAGGAAGCGAGCGACATTATTTTGCTCGACGACTCGTTCACGAGCATCACGACCGCGATCCGCTGGGGCCGCGCACTTTACGAGAACATCCAGCGATTTATTTTGTTCCAATTGACGATCAACGTGGCGGCGCTCGGTTTGGCCGTGCTCGGGCCGTTCATCGGCTTCGAGTTGCCGCTGACGGTCATGCAAATGCTGTGGGTGAACCTGATCATGGACACGTTCGCCGCACTCGCGCTCGCCACCGAACCGCCGAACCCGGCGGTGATGTCGCGGCCACCGCGCCGCCCCGATGCGTTCATCGTCAGCCGCGCGATGGCGATTTCGATCTTCGGCATCGGCGCGATCTTCCTCGGGCTGCTCGTCGCGTTGACGATGTACTTACTTTCGAGCGGTGAACTCGCAAACTCCGATGCGGCGAGCCACGGCGGCACCGTGCTATTCACGGTGTTCGTGCTGCTGCAATTCTGGAATTTGTTCAACGCGAAGTGCATGAACCGCACTGGCTCCGTGTTCCCCACGCTCGGTAACAACACGAGTTTCTTGTTGATTGCCGCCGCAATTTTCGCTGGGCAAGTGCTGATCGTCCAATTCGGCGGCAGCGTCTTCCGCACTGTGCCACTGACGTTCAACGAATGGCTGATACTCACCGCAATCACGTCCATCGTTCTTTGGATCGGCGAAGGATTTCGGCTGGTCGTGTCGGTAAAGCAACGGAAGGCGATGTCGGGTTAATCGCGAGTTTCGATGGCGTGAATCGTGTTGTGAATCACCCCAATGACGGCACGACCGTCGGTCCCTTTCACCCGATACTTGATCTCCATGCTCCACGTCGGGGCGAGGTCGAGGAGGTCGAGTTTCACAGTCTTCCCGTCCGCAGATACAGTCGCTTTCGAGACGACCAGAGGCTTCTCACCGACGTGCTTGGAGCCGTAATTCTTGGTGCGATTCAAGCCCCATACTTTCACTTCGTAGTTCTTCGGGTCCGCAGCACTCTTCGCATCGAGTGCGTCGGTAAACGTGAGTGCGACGCCGCCCGATTTCGCCTTCAACCCGATTGGTAGGTCGGCCGGTTTGCCGGTATAGCGTACGCGATAGAACCCACCGGGAGCGGTCTGGTTCCCGGCCCACGCGAACATCCCGCAGACGTAAAGTTGTCCGTCGGTCGGATGGAAACGTGGTCGCATGATGCCAGTCGGGAGCGTCGGTAGAGGCAGTGCGCTGACCCCGCCCTGGGCTTGCCCGTTCACCGTCTCGTGCGGCACGACGTAGATCTTCCCGTGCCCATAAGACGTGTTCAACAACGAACCGTTGAGTGGCCCCCACTTTGTACTCGTGACCCAGATTAGCTCCGCCGGGGAACGGTCCATGTCGTTCGTGATCCAGCATAACGGTGGCTTCATCGCGGAATCGGACGTGTCGGTAATGTCAGTGTAACCGAACATATTGCCGTAGAATCCGCCCTTTGAGACGAGGTTGATGCGGTTCTTCGGCGTCCAGAAACCTTCCTGATCGGTGACGAAGAAGGTGCCGTCCGGATTCAGGCAGACACCGTTCGCGGCGCGGAACCCCGTCGCCAATATCTCCGTACTCGCGCCGTCCTTGGTCACCTTCAAAAGCGTACCGTGGTGCGGTATGAGTGCCGGGAGCGCGTGTCGCCCGCTCTTGGCGTAATAGAAGTTCCCATCCGCGTCGGTCTGTAAGCCCATCGCGAATTCGTGGAAGTGCTCGGTCACTTGGTGGTCGTTGTTGAAGCATTCGTAGAAGTCCGTTTCACCATCGCCGTTGAGGTCGTGCAGTTTGACGATCTGATCGCGGCAGCAGACGAAAATCGCTCCGTCGCGGAGCTTCAGCCCGAGCGGTTGAAAGAGGCCGGAAGCGATCCGTTGCCACGTCAACCCACTGGCCGGTGTGTCGAGGCCGCGAACGAGCCACACGTCGCCGTCCCACGAGCAGACGGCCATCGCCTTACCATCCGGGGTGAAGTCAAAGCCGGTGAGTCGCAGCTGGGCGTTCCATGGGTTGCGCTCGGGGAGCGAGAACGTGTCTACAGCAAATGGTCCGTTATCTTTTCCGAGCGCGATGCCGGCTTTTAGCAACTCCGGCCAGCGTTTCGGGCCACCGACGGTGAGCGGCTTGAGCGCCCGCGGTGCTTGGCTGGTTTTGGCATAGGCTGCGAGCGAGTCGCCCTTGGCGATCAGCACTTTCACTCGCGTCGGTGTGGCGGACGCGGGTACGACGAGCAGCGTGAACCCGTCGCGTTCGACGAGTGACGCTGGGCTGTCACCGACGAGGGCCGTTGCAACACCTGCGGGAGCGATACGGGCGACGAGGTCGCGCGACGACTTGCCGATATCGAGCGTCCGAGACAACGCGACACCCGATGGCCGCATCGAATCGGCTTCTGCCCCGGCCATTTCAAGAATGGTCGCATCGCCGACCGCGTAAGAAATCACAGTCCGGTCGCCGAAGCTGTACGTGCCTTTGAACTGCGCCCACTGCTTCGGTAGTGGCCCGTACGGGCGGTCGTCGCGGCTTCGTGGTCGCGGATCTTCGAAACGGCCCGTCTCAGGGTCGGCCCAGCCTGGCCCGCTCGGGTTGGCGACGTGGACTTCGCCGACGAGTTTCGGGTGAACCTGATGCTGGCCGTTAAAGTGGATGCCTTTCCAGTCGATGAAACCTTCGCCCGTCCAGGCCGCGGCATAGCGCATCGTGTCGTGGTCGAAGACCGCGAATTGTTTACCGCGCGAGACGCCACCCGCACCCGCGTCGAGGCGAACCGCGATGCCCTTGTAGGCGAAGTTCGGCTTCGTTCCGCCGATTTCGAATGTGTTCATCATGCTCGGCCCGTAATCCATCGTCACCCACGGCTCGACATGGATCGGGTTCGGGCCGCGCGTAGAACCCTTCGGCAGGCCGCCGAGGTACGCGACGTCGACTTTGGTAAACTGAGATGGGTTGTGCGGCTTCAAATACGTTTCGCGGAGATAGTGAATCAGGTCATATTTCTGTCGGGGCACCATCCACGTTTGCGCGGCCATCATGCCGTACCCGCGCGTAATCGTCTGGTACAGGCTGTAAGGATCGCCGCCGTTCTTGAAGACGTGTGCGGCGAACTTCGGGGAGGTCGGCAGCGAGCCGGGCTGGTCCTTCGTTCCATGGCAGTTCGCGCAAACTCGCGTGTAAATCGCTTCGCCACGCTTCAGACTCTTTTCGTCCCAAGACCCGATGATCCCCGCGTGATCGATGATCTTTTCGTACTCCGGAATAACGATAACCGTCACGGCCGGGCGAAGTGCCGCCGCCTTCGCCGGCCCGCCTTCGGAGACTTCGATGAGGTACTTCGTGAGGTCGAGAAATTGCTGCCGATCCGATAGCAGATTGACCAAACCTTCTGGCATCAGAGACTGTTTCGATGCGTCGCGTTTCTCGATGTCGGACTTCAAAATCGCAACACGTTTCCCGTTGGCTGCGGGATCGATGAGTACGACCGTATTGGCGGTTTCCTCGGCGATCAATCCGGTGATCGTTCGCCCTTCGATCGTTGTGAGCACGACTGTCTCGTAGCCTTTTTTGATGACTTTTGACGGGTATAACACCGATTCGACGAGGTATTCGGCGGTGGCTTCTTTGCCAGCCTTCGCGATGTCCGGCCCGAGTTGGGTGCCCGCTTCGCCGTCGTGGCACTTCGCGCACGTCAAAAACGCCTGAAAGAACAGTGCCGCGCCCCGAGCCGCATCGCCTTGTTCCCGAGCCGCATTCGCAAGCTCTGCGACCGGTTCCTTCGCGAGTTGTTGCACCAATGTCGAACCGGAATCTGAGGCAGTGACACGACCGATGAGCGATACGAACGCGATCACAATTATGGTGCGAACAATCATCGAGTGTGTTCCGTTTGACGATTCGGATTAAAGGCGCATTTGCGTCCATGCTCTCAGAGACTTTCGAGCATCGCTTAGTTCCGCACACCAAGCCACTCGATTAGCCGTAGTTTTCGGCAGCGATTGTTTCCACAACAACAATGATAATCGGTTCGGGAAATCGCAACAGCCTCGCTTGCGAGTTTTGAAATTGCGCAATTTTTGCAGAGCTTTATTCCGCCTGGGGCAGCCCGCCGTCGCTGCCTGGTCGCAGGCGAAACGGGCCATCGCGCTCTGCTGTCACTGGCGATAGATCCTCGCGCGTGACCTTCGCCGCGTCGAACTTGGGTACCTCTGAAAGTGCGTAACATCGTGATGTGATACTCTTTCAGCCCAGGCCCCTTGGATTTAATCGGGTCATAGCCAGTCCTTGCCGACCCCTTTTGTGTACCAGTTGGGCCACGAATTGCAGCCAGTCGGTCCCGCCCGCAGCGAATATCAAGACGATTCCAAAGAGACTCGCGGCACGTGTCAATGTGCAACCTGCGTATTAGTGCGTGAAATGAAAAAAGCGCCGGTCATGCGACCGGCGCAAAAAATCGTTTTCGTTCGATAGTTCAAAAATCAATCGACGGGTGGCTTCTCGACGGGTGGGCGATCACCGCCGGGTGCGCCCTTGCTACCTTTGTCGCCGCCCTTGCCGCCTTTACCGTGCTTTTCGCCTTTGTCACCTGCTGGGCCACCAGGACCGCCACGTGGGCGGAAATTCTCGATCGTCGTCTTTTGCTCAGCCGTCAGCAGCTTGTCCAATTTCGCTTTCAATTCCGTCTTGATCGCGTCGAGTTCCTTGGCTTGCGCTGGTGTCAGGTTCAATTCTTCCATCAGTGGCGGCGGGAACACTTGCCCGAGTTCGAACCGTGGCGGGTTCCCCTTCTCTCCGCCTTTACCACCTTTACCGGCGGGCGGTTGGGAGGCGGCTTCCGTTGATACGAACATCATTCCGACTGAAAGGGCCAACATACCAAACAGCAACCTCATCATGAAATTCTCCACGTGTGCGAACAAAAGTCGACCGACACTTTATTGTTAAACGCGACTTCTCCGATGTGGCGACAGGGTAATTTCGAATTCTGCGTCGAAGTTCGTCTGTATTGCTAAACGGCCGCGACAGAATCGATATCGTGCCAAAATTCTCGAATGCGGATGCTATGCCGTCCCGTGGAACCGGTACCTGACGTACCTCGACAGTGCGTCGTGGAGTCAAGAGAAACTACTCCGCGGCGAGAACGGCATCGCAGCCCTGACATTCTGCGAAGTACCGATCCTGCGAAAGTAGTCCAGTCTTGGCACTATCAATCCTCGAAGCGAATCAGCAAGTCGCCGCCTTCGACTTGTGTACCTGGTTTAATTAGCACCTCGGCGACTTTTGCAGTGCGCTCAGCGTACAGTGTCGTTTGCATTTTCATCGCTTCCATCATCAACAATTTCTGCCCGGCAGCGACTGGCTCGCCGCCTTCGACCAGCACAGCGACCACCGAACCGGGCATCGGCGCGGCGACGTGTTTCGGATTGCCGACCTCGGCCTTTTTGCGTGTCTGAATGGCGATCCCCGTGAGGCTTTGATCGTAGACCAAAACTTCGCGAGGCTGCCCGTTGAGTTCGAAGAACACGGTGCGTTTGCCGTCGATTTGCGGATCGCCGATGGTCAGGAACTTGATAATCAGCGTCTTGCCGGGTTCGATTTCGACGCTGACTTCTTCGCCCTTCTGCATCCCGAAGAAGAACGTCGGCGTCGGCAGCACGCTGACGTCCGAATACGTGTTCAGGTGGTCGATAAAGTCCGCAAACACCTTCGTGTACAGCAAGTGCGAGGAAATATCTTGCCCCGTCGGCTTGCGTTGCAGCTTCGGTTCGAGGACTTTGCTGGCGGCTTCGAAGTCGGCGGGGGCGAGGCTCGCACCGGCGCGTTCGGTCAGCGGTTTCTCGCCGCGGAGCACGCGGGCCTGAAGTTCTTTGGGAAAGCCACCGGGCGGTTGGCCGAGGTAGCCCTGGAAGAATTCGCGAACCGATTCGGGGAAGGAAATCTCGCGTTGGCCCGCGAGCACATCGGGTGGCGTGAGGTTGTTTGAAAGCATGAACAACGCCATGTCGCCGACGACCTTCGAGGTCGGCGTCACCTTCACAATGTCGCCGAACATCGCGTTCACCGAGGCATACATTCGGCACACGTCCGGCCAACGATCCCCGAGGCCGAGCGACTTCGCTTGCTGCATCAGGTTCGTCGCTTGCCCGCCTGGCATTTCGTGCAAATACACGTCGGCGGTAGCGGCCAACTGCCCCGCCTCGAACGGGGCGTAGTATCGCCGCACTTCTTCCCAATAGAGCGCCGTCTTTTGAAGTTCATCGAATGACAGCCCGGTGTCGCGGTCGAGGTAACGCATACTCTCGACGAGTGCGTTCAGGCTCGGTTGGGACGTCACGCCGGACATCGGTGCGAATGCGCAATCGACGATGTCCACACCCTCGTCGGCGGCCATGAGGTAAGACGCGATCTGCCCGCCCGCCGAATCGTGCGTATGGAAGTGGATCGGCACGTCGATCTCCGCACGCAACGCCTTCACCAACTTTTTCGCGGCGTACGGCTTCAACAGCCCCGCCATGTCCTTGATCGCCAGGATGTGCGTACCGGCTTTGACGAGTTCTTTCGCAAGCGACACGAAGTAATTCAGCGTGTACTTGTCGCGTTTCGGGTCGAGAATGTCGCCCGTGTAACAGATCGCGGCCTCGGCAATCCCGTCGGTTTCGCGAACCGCATCGATCGCCAGCCGCAGGTTCGGCATCCAGTTGCACGCATCGAAAATGCGGAAAATATCCATGCCCGCCTGTGCCGATTCCTTCACGAACGCCTTCACCACGTTGTCCGGGTAATTCGAGTACCCCACGGCGCTGGCGGCCCGCAGCAGCATCTGGAACAAGATGTTCGGCACGCGCTCACGCAGCTTCGCGAGACGATCCCACGGCGACTCTTTCAGGAACCGCATCGAGGTATCGAACGTCGCGCCGCCCCACATTTCCAACGAGAAAAAGTCCGCGTGTCGCCGTGCATATTCCGAGGCGACATGCACCATATCGTACGTTCGCATTCGCGTCGCCAACAGCGATTGGTGCGCGTCCCGCATCGTCGTGTCGGTAATCAACAATCGCTTCTGGTCGCGTACCCACTTCGCGAATCGCTCGGCACCGAGTTCCTTGAACGTGTCCCGCGTGCCCTTGGGAAAACCGACCGGTTTCACGGGTGTGAGTTGGCTAACCGGCACTACGTGGAACGGCACTTCGCCCTTCCCCACACCGAGGTCGGGCCGGGGCTTATCCTTCACTTCCGGATGACCGTTAACGATAATATTTGCGATGTACGCGAGCAACTTCGTCGCGCGATCTTGCCGGTTCTTGAACACGAACAACTCGGGCGTCTCATCCAGGAACTTCGTCGTCACCGAGCCATCGAGGAACTTCGGGTGCGTGATGAGGTTCAGCAAGAACGGGATGTTCGTCTTCACCCCACGCACGCGGAATTCTTGCAAACAGCGTTCGGTTCGGCGTGCGGCATCGACGAAGCGAATGCCGGATGATGTCACTTTTACGAGCAGCGAATCGTAGAATGGCGTGATGACGGCCCCGCCGAACGCCGTCCCTGCATCGAGCCGAATCCCCGCGCCGCCGGAGGAGCGATATGCGGATAAGCGGCCATAATCGGGCGTAAAACCATTCGCGGGGTCTTCGGTCGTCACCCGGCATTGGATCGCGAACCCGTTCACTTTCACCGCCGATTGATCGCCGAGGCCGATCTCTGGGTCGGACAGTTTCACGCCCTGCGCAATCAGGATTTGTGAGCGAACGATGTCGTAACCGGTGACGACTTCGGTGACGGTATGTTCGACCTGAATCCGCGGGTTGACTTCGATGAAATAAAACTGATTGGTGTCTGCATCGTAAAGGAATTCGACCGTGCCCGCGTTGTCGAGGCCGACCGCACTGCCGACCTGAATCGCGGCATCGAGAATCGCCTGACGCACATCGGCAGGGAGGTTAGGCGCGGGGGCGAGTTCGACGACTTTCTGGTGCCGTCGCTGGATCGAACAATCGCGTTCGTATAGGTGAACCAGCCCGCCGTGTTTGTCGCCGAGAAGTTGGACTTCGATGTGCTTCGCACGCTGAACGAGCTTTTCGAGAAAGACATCGGAAACGCCGAACGCGGCGGCCGATTCCTTCTGTGCGGACTCGATGGCGTCTGCGAGTTTGTCTGCGGAAAACACCGGTCGCATCCCGCGGCCACCGCCACCCATCGCCGCCTTCACCATCACGGGGTAGCCGAGTTTCTCCGCCAGAACCTTGGCCTCGTCGATCGATGACACCGGCTTGTCACTGCCCGAGAGAATCGGCACTTTCGCCAATTTTGCAATCGCGCGTGCCGAGACTTTATCGCCGAGTTGGCCGAGAATCGTCGGGTTCGGGCCAACGAAAGTGATACCCGCTTCGTTGCAGGCCCGCGCGAAGTCCGCATTCTCGGATAGGAACCCATAGCCAGGGTGAACCGCATCGACGTCCACCTCTTTGGCGAGCGCCACAATGCTGGGAATGTCGAGGTATGCACGAATCGGCTCGCCGGGGTTGCCGACGCGATACGCTTCGTCGGCCTTGAACCGGTGGAGCGCGAAGCGATCTTCGTGCGAGTAAATCGCCACGGTGCGGATGCCGAGTTCGTGCGAAGAGCGGAACACGCGGATGGCGATTTCGCTGCGATTCGCCACGAGCAATTTCTTGATCGGTTTCGACGGTAAGCTCGACATCGACAGTCCTCAACTCGGGTGGTCGTTTGCGTGGATGATACGAAATCGCCGAAAAACCGCAAACCGGTGAAACGACGCTAAAAGAAAGAGGATTTTGGGCAGGCCGAACGCCATAGAGGATGTTACGGAAAACGGGCGGAGCACGAGGAGAAAATGAGGGGTCAGATGGTGGGATTTTTACACATGGGTGCGCCGACTATCGGCAGGGAAATTTTATCGCGTAGTAACAATTGCATCGATTGAAACAAGTCATTTCGAGTTTCATTCAGAAGTATTATGCGAATTCCGGACTCGTCCAGCCAGCCGAATCGGGAACTCAGCCTGCTCGTGAAGGGCGGGAACGAGGATCGGGCGACATCGCCTGCGGGAGCGGTACGTCTCGATGGCTATTTCGGGCAGCGGGCCGGGGTTTAGGACGTAATACGGACGGTTTCGAGTCGCCGAACGGCGTCCGATTCCGTTATCGGAGGGGAATACGCTCGACTGGGGACGACGAATCGAGACTGGAAACGATCTCCCCACACGCAGTCATTTGGGAAAGATCGACTATATTAGACACTATTGTTTTGCTCGTTTATGTGCGGACTGTGCCACTGATTAGGATGGGCTGAGCTTTGACGCCGCGATTCGATCATGAGAAGTTGAGTTTCCTCAACTTCCGACTTACCGAAGTTCACGGCAACGTCGCCGAGGAGAGTTTGTCATGACTGCTTCACGTAACTTGAAAACTCCCCTCGCGATGGTTGTAACTTTCGCAGCCATCGCGGTTGGGTTGGCTGGCACGGCGAGCGCTGTCGAGAAGCACGACCTGCTCGTTCTGGTGCACGCAACGGGAACGATCGAACGCTATGACCTCGATAGCGGCATGCATGTCGGTACCTATCTCCGCGGTCTGCCGCCCTCGAACAGCATCCTGTTCGACTCACAGGGCCGATTGCTGATTTCGACCGGGTTGCCTGGGGAAGTCGGGACAGTGCTACGCTACGACCCCAAGACCCGCAAGATGGAGACGTTTCTCAACGTCCCCGAAGGTTATGGCGGTCGCTTACTGCGGGCGACCGGCATGGTCTGGCACGAAGGCGACCTGCTGGTAGCCAGTCAGGGCGAAGGGAAGATCAAGCGTTACGATGGGAAATCGGGTGAGTGGAAGGCCGATGTCGCTCGTGCTTCGCCCGGTGGCATCACACAACTCGCGGTTCACGAGGGACGCCTTTACCTCACGGACTACCCCGGCAAGTCGATTCGCATTGCCGCCGAGAAATTGGACGGCTCCGAGGCAGCAGTCTGGGCCAACCCGGGGGAACAGTCGCCGTGGGGGTTGGTGATCGATGCCAAAGGACGTGCGTACTATTCAACGACAGGCAATCGCATCTTCCGAACCGAGGGGAAGGAGACTGTCGAGTGGGCCGGGGCGGGCGGCGGAATCGCCACCCCCGTCGGTCTCGCTTTCGGCCCGACCGGAGAACTGTTCGCCGCGAATCTAGAGGGAAAAGTCAGCGTCTGGAAAACCGATCGGCCGCAGGCGGGACCGCCGCTGCGTGTGATCGGCGGTGAGGAAATGAAGTCGCCAATCAGCATGGCGTTTACCAGTTCGCTACGCGAAAAGGAGTTCGTCCACGTTGCCCCGAGCCAGTTGCTCGCGGAGACACCCGAGAAACTCGCGTTCTTCGAGTCCAAGGTCCGGCCGCTTCTGCTAGCACGCTGCATCGAGTGCCACGGCGACAAGAAAACCAAGGGCGGGTTGCGGTTGGATCGTCGCGCAGCCTGGATGAAGGGGGGCGACTCGGGAACAGCCATGATACCGGGCAAACCCGACGACAGCTTGCTGATCAAGGCCGTTCGGTACCAGGACAAGGATTTCCAGATGCCCCCGAAGAAGGCACTGGCTGCGGCGGAAGTGGAGATTCTGGTGGAGTGGGTTCGGCAAGGTGCCATCGACCCACGACGAGAGGCCGACTCTGCGGTGTCCGTGAGTACGGCGGAGTGGGATGCGAAGTTCCAGAAGCGTCTCGAGTGGTGGAGCCTCAAGCCGCTTCAACCCATTCCGGGTCCCAGTGCGTTCGAGGGATTGTGGGGGCGTGATCCTTTCGATCGCTTCATCAAGGCGGGACTGGACCGCGCGAAGCTGAATCCGGCGGCACCTGCCGATCCGGAAGTGTTGTTGCGCAGGCTCTCGTTCGTGCTCACGGGGTTGCCCCCCACAGCGTCTCTGCGAGAACGGTTCTTGAAGTTCCTGAAGGAAGACGAGCCGAAGGCCTACGAGAAGCTGGTGGATGAACTGCTCGCCTCGCCGCACTTCGGGGAGCGATTCGCCCGCCACTGGATGGACGTGGTTCGCTA
>Ga0105047_10012579_pt1 | contig 13607 bp, 4 predicted proteins | sample MAT04_FD_78384 | JGI IMG/M metagenome (GOLD analysis project Ga0105047, IMG submission 78384) | Freshwater microbial communities from Lake Fryxell liftoff mats and glacier meltwater in Antarctica - MAT-04 (megahit assembly) | ecosystem: Environmental > Aquatic > Freshwater > Ice > Liftoff...
CTTCCAGCGCGATCGGCTTCCCGGCCACGACCGGAAGCTTGTAGAAGTCCGCCGATTCTGTCTCCGCTTTGCCGACAATAACCGAGGGCACCGGCACGACTTGCGGCATGCTCTTCGTGCGATTCTTGTCCGTCTCGGCCACCTCGGGAAGATCGTCGATGCTAAGGGGTCGGAAGTTTGAGACGCCCGCTTTGGTCGATACGCGAATGAAGTACAGCCCGAGCGGCAGGTCTTTCGGAACGTCAAGTTTGACAGCCAGTTTCGTGGCGTCCTTCTGCCCTTCGGGGATGGTCACTTTGCCACCGAAGGAGGTCCACACGCCGGTTGCCTCGGCGAGGTTCGTCCCCGTAAGGACGAGATCCGCGGTCGCCCCGGGTTTGGCCGAGAGGCTCGCGACGGTCGTCAACGTCGGGAACGTCGGAGGAATCACAGGCGGGCCGGCCTTCGGCTGAGCGATGGCAGTGGGCACACCCACGAACGCAAGCACACTGGCGGCAAAAACGAACCCGAGGGCGGGGATCAAGCGGGGCATGGTCGAACCCATAAGTAGGACAGGCCTCCCGGCCTGTCACTGGAGTGACTGAGTGTTGAACTTTCGACACGATCCTTGGGGCGGGTAGTCCAGAGACAGGCCGGGAGGCCTGTCCTACACTATTTCGACGATCATACCCGAGAGCCTGCACCGCGACGAGTGTCTTTACGCCGAGGGCGGCGTTTCAAGCCCGTGGCCAACGTGTTCGATGAACACGTCCTCCAACGTCGGCTCGACTTTCTTGAGTGTGAGAATCTTCCCTCCCGATTCGACGAGCCGTTGGACGACACCGCCCACGGCGGACTCGTCCGTCAGGGCGACTTTCAATTCCCGGGTGTTTGGCGTCTCGGTGTGCGTAACCAGATGAACACCGGGAACGTTGCCGACTTCCGCGAACGAACTCGTTCCGGGGGCCAGGCTCAACTCGTAGATCGGGTACTGCTGCACTTTGCGTTTCAGGGCTGCCGGGGAGTCGCACGCCAAGACCTTGCCCTTGTCGATGATCGCCAGCCGTTCGCAGAGTTCATCCGCCTCGGCCATATAGTGCGTGGTGAGGAGCAGGGTGCGGTCGGTTTTCTCGGCCATCCATTCGCGAAGAAAGATGCGGATCGCCCGAGCACTGGTGACATCGAGCCCGAGAGTTGGTTCGTCCAGGAAGAGCACCTTCGGATCCGTGATGAAGCCTCGGCAGAAGTTCATCTTCTGGCGCTGGCCGGTCGAAAGGTGGCTGACCCGGCTATTGCCTTTATCGGTGAGCCCGACGACGGCGAGCATGCGCTCGATCCGAGCCTTGGCATCCTTGGCCCCGACGCCATAGATGCGGGCGAACAGCCAGAGGTTCTCGCGAACAGTGAGGATGCCGTAGCCGCTCGATTCGCCGCCCGAGACCATATTGATGAGGGGGCGGACCGCCGTGGCTTCGGTGACGACGTCTTTGCCGTCGACCCACGCCTGGCCCGTCGTCGGCGACAGCAACGTGGTGAGGATCTTGATGAGGGTCGTTTTGCCTGCCCCGTTCGGGCCGAGTAAGCCGAAGAGTTCGCCGGGAGGAACTTCGAGCGTGACGCCGTCGAGCGCGACGAACTCGGGCGGGGCGGTCGGGTCGATCGGTTTGCCCCACCGCTTCTTGGGTCGGCGGTAAGTGCGGGTCAGGGCGTCGGTGCGGATCGCGGGGGTGGACATACCGGTATTGTAGGGCGATCCGGAAGTGAGTCGTTTGAAAGTGAAGCGATCGATCGCTGGTTCGAGTGAAACGAAAAAGCCCACCCAAGGCCTGGGGTGGGCTTTTGCAACGAAACCGGTTTAGCGCTTGAGTGACAAGCTCGTCGACACCTCTTCGTCAGCGATCACTTTCACGACGGAGAACGCCCGAGCATTGCCGTCGCCGGGGTTGACGCTGAAGACCGTGTAGGCCCCCGGTTTCAGGTCTTTGAAGGTGATTTGTCCCTTCTTATCCGTTTTGCCTCCGTCGACGGATTTCCCGTCGACGAGGAGCGACACGACGAGATCAAATTGCGGCCGTTCGGGATCGTAGCCCGCGGTGACCGTGACTTTCAGGTCGCCCGTGGTTCTCACCGGGGGGGGATCCTTCAGCACGATCTCGCGGGTGATCAGTTCTTTCGTGGCTTTGCCCGCCAGGTTCACGAACTGGACGCCGACTTTGACCTTGCCCTTGAGTTCGTTCACATCGAATTCCGCGGTGTACCAACCGTCCGTCAACTTGACGGTGCCCTTGGGGTCGGTCAACCATTTGGGCAATTCTTTCGAACCGAGTTCGACAATGCTGCCCGGGGCTGGTTTACCGTCCGCGGCGGGTGGATCGCCGATGAAGAACAGGACTTTGTTATCGTCGATGGGCGCCTTGTTGATCGTGGCCTTGGCGAGGAGGCGGAGCTTGCTTTTGCCATCTTTCGACTTCTGGAACTCGATCCGAGCGGGTGCGGCTTTGCCGTCGAGCTTGGGGAGCATGATTTGAACTGTGTCGGTTTTGCCTTTGATCTGCTCCGGATAATAGACGCGGAACGCATCGCTTTCGACGACGGGGGCTTGATCGTCGAAGGTAATGAACGCCTCTTCTTTCAACGCGGCCGGCTTGCTGTTTTTGTCCTTCCCGCTGGTCGTGAGCGTGAATTTTCCAACCCCGTAAACGCCCTTGGTATTGAGGTCAACGCTCCAGTCTTGAACGGTCGACGAAGTGACGATCTTGCCCGAGTCTTCGAACCGGGCATAAAGTTTCACATCGCGGGAATTGATCCCGACCTTGTCGAAAGTTTTGCGAGTCACAACTTCGGCGATGCCTGTCCCGCGATCGAATGTGAGTTCCGGCATTTTGCCTTCGTCGGTTTTGTAGAGTTCGATGCGGGCTTTGAGCGGATTCCCAGGAACAGCGTAGCCAGTCTGCGAGGAAAGACTCAGCTGGAGGAACGAGACGTCGGTTGGGGACGGGTCGGAACCCGCCTTGCTAATTTTGAACATAAAGGCGCGATCGAACCCGTGGACCGAGACGGCAACCCAGTTCACATCCTTCTCGGTGTCCTCGAACTTCAGATTTTTGGCACTCAGAATCACCTCTTTGCCGGGTGCCAAAACCGCCTCGTAGTTCCCTTCGCTCGGAACTTTCGTGTCCAGGCTCGGGATCAGATCTTTGCGGATATCGAGTTTGACCTGAAGATCCTCGAGATCTTCGGGGAGCGTCTTGCCTTTCACGGTCGGCGTCAGGCGTACGTTCAAGGTTCGATCGTTATCGGCGGCCTTATACTCCGAGGCCGCGGTAAAAAAGATACTCGGATCGAGCGTCAACGCGATTTGTTTCGCCTTAATTTCCAGATAGGGGTCTTTCAAGTTCTTGGTTTCCATGACTTCCAGTTGCAGCTTCTGCGGCAATTTCACTCCGGGGTTTTCCTTCGGGGGGGCGACGGGTGCCCCGTCGACCGTTTTCGCCGGCGGAACCGGGGCCACCGCGGCCGCCTTGGTGTCGGGCTTGAAAACGAGCAACTGGATTTCCTTGGGTGCGACTTTTTTCACTGTGGCCGTCGCGATAACGGTTTTCGGGTCCCCCGCTGTCGAAAGGACCACGGTAAAGTCTTCGTGCGCCTTCGTATCGCCGTTATAAACGTAGCTGTAATACGCGAGGTTCGCGTTCGGCAGCAGATCGATATCGTTCCCCGAGCCGAGGGCCGCCGTAGCACTCCCTTCCTTGGCCTGGTTGGGCAAAGTGCTGAAGACGAACTCCAGAGGCGGTGGGTCCGCCTGCACAGCGGCGTGCCCGAACAACCCGGCCACGAGTGCCATGGCGAAACTGTGTAAGGTCGAACGGCAGCGCATGGCAGGCATCCTCTTGGAACAATGCGGCCCCATGGCTACGGGACCGGCAGGAACGACTCGGTGTAGAAGCCCGCGTCGTCGCGGCTCCGGTAGTCTTTGTCCGCTCGAAACTGCCCGTCGGCGGTGGCAAAATACGCCGCGATCAGTTTGTCTGCCGACTTCACGGCGACCGCGTTGCTCAGCACGATCGGGTCCGGATCGCGAAGAATCACCGCTCCGGGTGGGGTCGCGTGGGCTAGTTGAGCCGCATCGAACCATCGCTCGGCCTTCAGATTCGCTTTCATCTGCGTCGGCCAATCGTCGATCCAGATCTTCCGGATCTCATCTCCCAACGGTTCAAATTCGCTCGCCGCTCCCGTGTTCCGATCCAGCCGAGACTGGAGTTGCTCGCCTTGGGCGAGCCCCGCAAGACGAAGCAGGGCGAGTGCGGCCTTGGCTCGATTCTCGGCCGGAATCCGCTCGGGATCCACCCCCCGGGGGACCGGTGGCGGTTTGCCCGTGATCGCATTTTTCTCGGTATCGTCCTCGTCGTCCTGACGGGCGATCTGGTGGAACTTCGCCGTATCGGCAATGATCGCATCCCAAATCGACTTCCGAGCATCGGCCTGGGCGAGCGGAGCACTCACGACCGCTTGCCAATCGATCATCCCCTGCGGAATGTCGCGGGACTTGTTCTCCTTGAGCAACTGTTCCGCTCTCGCATGGCCCACGGCGGCCATCAATCCGAGGGCCGTGCTTTCGGCCTTCTTCCACAGGTCGGTCACATTCGTGGCTTGAAACCGACCCGCTTGGCGTTCCGCTTTCAACTGCTTCGCCAGCCTGGTCGAGGCCGCCGCGGCCTCCTCCCACTCGCTGAACTTCGGGACATTCCATTCCAGGGCTGCTCGCTGGGTCGCCACCACGGCCGCAATCGATTCCTGCAAAACTCGGTTCGCTTTCGACCACTCTTCGAGGTTCAGCCGGACCGCCTTGAACTTGTCGGCGGATTGCTTCAAGGCCGTTTCCGCTTTCGCGACGGTCTCCGGTCGGTCCGCTGCGAATAACAGCTTCTGCCCTTCGCGCCGATCGGCCTCGGCGACCTCCAACTCCTTGGGGACCAACTCCCAGCCCTCGGGTCCTGCGGCCAGCGTCAGCCCGATTTCATTCTCGACGTTTAACAACAGCGCGATGGCCGACCCGGGATACGACGACTCGGCCAGGCGTTGTTCCTTCCAAAAGTTCCGTGCGGCGAGCGCTCGCAGCAAAACGATCTCCGAGTAATTCCGCGTCAGTCCCTCGTCTTTCAATTCCTTCATCATGTCGGCATAAACGGCGAGGTCGGACTGCTTCGGGTTCGCCTGTTTGCGAGCCTTCTCCCAAACCATCCCGGCCGCGACAATCGGATTCTCCTTCGCTTTCGCCAGCCAGGCTGTTCGCAGCGGGCCCGTCTCATCCGGCTTGTCGGGGGCGGGCTTCGCAGCAAAGCGAGCATTCGCATAGGTGTTGAACGCCGTCGTCCAATCGGGGGCCGGTGCGGGATGCTTCGTCCGGGCCACCACGAGGCGCCAGTCGCCCATCGTGTCGCGAGCCCTCAGTAGTTTGTCGGCCACGGGGTCGCTGCGGCCTGATTTCGGACCGTGATCCTTCCAAAAGTTCGTGACCTTCGTGAGTTCAAGATTGGCATGATCGACACGGTCCGAACCGCGCCAGGTCTCTTCGGCCCGCACAATCCCACCAGTTAGCCGCGCGAACGCGATGGGGTAACCATTCGCCGCGCCGGTCTTGGCTTCGAGATCGCGGTTCGCCCAGGCGGAGCGAAGTTCGCCGGGGTAGTTCCCGCGGCTCGTTTTGAACTCGACTTTTTTCACTTTGCCGAAGGCGACGACGAAATCCGCGTCGGGACCCTCGGCGGGATAGAATTGCGGCGTTTGCCGAACGTTCCGAACTTTCAGGGCGTAGCGACTGACGCGCGCCGCAACGAATTGAGCGAGTTCCGAGACGGTGACCTGGTCATCGCTGGTTTCGTCTTTGTTGTATTTATCGGCCGCGCCGTTGAGGCCTTCAACCATCGCCAGGGCAAACGCCGTGCAGTGCGCCGGGTCCGCAGGAATGGACAGCTCCCCGGGAGCACAGGACGTAATCACGGAATACTTGAGAGGGTCGGACGACTTGTTCCGGGTGTCGAGCAGATCGTGAAGAACCGCGGCCACGTCGTTGCGAAGCACGCCGTTGTACGGGTCGGCCACCGGCCGCGAAATATCGAGGATCAACAGTTTCTTCGGCGACTTACACGCCTGAACGGCGTCGAGCAACTTCGTGATCGGAATCCAGTTCGACGAGTCCTCGGGTTTCGCCTCCGCGGGAAGCAGGTAGACCATCCGATTGCGAGCGACGGCCAACGAGTTGATGTGAATCACGAGCGGTCGCCCGGCCGCCTTATCCAGTTGACCTGTCAGACCGGGCTCGATGCTCCCGTTGGCGATCGAGTCGAGCCCGGTTTGAAGTCGGTTCTGCTGTTGCGAATTCTTCCAGTTGCTGGCGAGCGGCTGACCGTCGCGGGTCTTGAAGCACTCGGCCAGCATCGTCGAATCTTCGTACACCCACGGGTTCGCGGGCCACGCGGGGTCGCTGTACTCCCCGATGGGGATGGTCACGAAGTACGGTTCATCGTCTCCACCGTCGAACCAGGAAATGAGTGCCAAGATGATCCCGCCGACGGCACAAAGAGCCAGGAGCGTGCAGCCGATCATCGGCCCTTTGCTGGTTTTGCCTTTCGCGTCCTGCCAGTGCGCAGCGCCTTTGGTGCCCTGCCTCGGGGTATTTTCGGGCGCAAAGCCGGGCACATCGGCCATCGAAACCTCGCTGAAGCGGTAAGGTTACTTGCTTAGGGGGGGTCGCCAGTCGTCCTGGGAGCTTCGGTTCTGCGACCGCGTCGGAGCGAATTCCATGACGTGATCGCGCGGAGGGTTCACATCGACGGCCAGAAACTGCACCTTGATCGAGCCGTCTTCAATTTGAGTCTGAGTGATCGGCCCGAAGATCGCCGTGTACTCGGCGAATTGGCGGGTCTTCGACTCCGTTTCCCGCTTGTAATAGCGGTGTTCGGCGTTGATCCCCGTGATCCCCGTCAGCTTGGCGTGCACCGGTTGATTCAGCGGATGCGTCACACGAATTACGAAACAGGGCATTGCGGTGGCTCCGCCAAATGCGTAACTCTCGTTGAAGCCGTAGCGCACGTGGAGCTTATCATCGGTGCTGTGCGGCGGTTGCACGTTGAACTTAAGCACCGGGGGGTTATCGGGCAGATACTTCTCGGCGGACACCTCATTCGGAACCCAGACTCGCACGTGAGCCCCTTGGAAATCGGACACCTTATCGGTGGCTTGCGGCCAGTTGCTCGCGTCGATCTCCCACATCGGGGCCGGGCGCGCATGCAACTTCGTGATGCGAACCGTTCGCGGCTCTACGGGACCCGCATCCTTCGGGGAAACGTCCCACCAGAGGACATCCGGTCGCGTTTGCTGAATGATATCGCGCTCCTTGCGCTCGATTGCGACACGTGCCTTGTATCGGGCCTGGCTTTGCGATGTATCGGTCCAGTTTTCGACGAACGATGCCGTCCACTTCTGGTCGCGTTCGCGATCGGCAGTGAGTCGACCCTCGGCTTTGAGGTAGTCGGCATAAAGCGTTCGGTGGACTTTCAACCCCGTGCCGCCTTCGCGGTCCGGATCGAACCGGATGATCAGGCGATCGCCGGGCGACGTCAAGAGTTCCAGGAGCTTATTATCGCGAGGCGGTTGAGGCCGAATGTGGTAACTCTCGGGACTGCTGGATTCAAACAGCGGCGACCAGTTCAAATTTTTTCGATCGTTGGTCTTCGGGACCGAAGGCCAGCCTTTGAAGGGGTAACCGTTCACCGTGGACCGCGGTTCGTCCCGTTTGAAGATGCGCAACTTCGGCCAGATCGTGGCGAGTAGGGCTTCGGTCAATTCTTTTTCGCCCTTGTCAGCATCCTTGCTCGTGACTGGCCAGACATCGCACCCGGCATCGTTCAACAGATCCGGATTCTTGAATAATTCATTGGCCAGCTCGACATCATTCCCCAGCGCCAACTGAACGACTTGCATCGAAACCGATAGGAATTCATCCCTTTTGAATAATCGGCTGAGGTCTTCATGAGCGGCGATCATTGCGGCTTTGGTAGGTCGACCGGGTATACTTTGTTCGATGCCATCGGTCAGAACGATTAAGGTTTTCGTCCCAGGAGGGTCCTTCGGGGAGAAGTCATTCAGCACCGCTTCTTTGATCGAATCGACGAGGGGTGTAAATCCCCAGGGATCCATATCCTCTAATCGTTGCATCAGATTCTTTAAGCGTTCGTCGGTAGTGCCGGGTCGCCATTTCTCGTTAGCGTCATCACTCGAATAAACGCGACGGCTGGTCGCGTCGCCCTTCCCCTTAAACATGCGGATTCGTACGGAAGTTCCCTCGGGCAACCGTCCCAAGACCTTGGTCAGCGATTTGAAGGCGATTTCATATTTCGAATACCCTTTTCTCCAATCATCTTTTTTATTTTCATTGCCAATGGCATCGCCATTCAGGTCTTCTTTCATGCTCCACGACGTATCGATCAAGACGACCACGGTGCCCAGTTTGAGTTTTTCCGCCGCTTCAATCGCAATGCTCACCTTCTTCTCGTCTTCCTTCGGCAACGGGTCCAACAACACCAGGTCGGGCCGTCGGTTCACGCGGATCGGGAGAGTCTGCCGAGGAAGTTGACCGCGGAAATAGACCGAGGCCGTCGTCGCACAGTTGGTGACCGAAAGTTCGCTCTTGTCGTCGACGGTTTTAATGGAACTGTTTACCATCACATGCGATTTCGGACCGAGCGGCTGAATCGTTCGGTCGGTCAGCGGCGGGGAATCCGTTCCCGCTTGAAGCACGCTTTCACCGTCCAGGCCGCGGAAGGCTGTGGCCAGACCATCGACCGGGAAATTGTCAGGTGCGTCGATCCAGAGCTTGAGGACCCGTTCGCGTTCGCTCGTCCAGTCGATCGTAGGCTGTGTGGTGTCCCGCAACCGCGGCGCGCTCAACGCCAATTCGATCGCTTTGCTCCGTGGCAACGCGGCCCCGGCCGGTAACCCTGTCACAGCCTTGTCCGCATCTTTCAAATACGCATCCGCGGCATCCGCAAAGTACGGGTTTTTCCCTTCGTCGTACCAGTGATCCAGCACCGTTCGTTCCGCAAGACCGATGAGCAAATCGCGCCAGCGCAACCGGTGATTCACCGCGGCGGGCTCCAGAGTCGTGTCCGAATCGATCGCCACGGCCATGCGGCTGAAGCGTTCGGCTTGAGGATTCAGGTCTTTCGTCCCCTTCGGGAGTTCCTGACCCAATTTCTGATAGTGACCGCCGAGGGCAGTCCCGACTTCCGAGGCCAGATCGCCCCACTTGGCCGCTTCGGTCGCAGGGAGCGTTTCCAGTTTCACGACCAGCGATTCGATCGCGTCCGACTTTTGCAAACTGTCTCCCGTGGCCTGGGCATCGAGGAGTTCAGTTCCCAAAGACACTCGTGCCATCCGCCCGCGCAAGGCGGCCGCGGTGCGAAGTTGCTGCTGGATTTGTGCCTCGTTGGGTGTCGAAGTCGTGATGTGCTTAGCCCCCGTTTCCAGGTCGTACGACTTCTTCCACGACTCCGTGAGCAAGGTCATTCGGGTTTTCTTGTCGATCAATGGGCAGGTCAACAGAACTTGAATGTTCGTCCAGGCATCTTGAAACGAACCGGTCGTCGACGCTTTGGTGCATTCGGCCTTGAACGCGCGGGATAGCTCGTCGAATTGTTCGGCAATCAACCGGGTGAGGTCGAGCAGTGCCTTGTCCGCGGAGGTCGGATTGGGCTGGGTCGCGAATTCGTCGATCTCGCGATTGAGTTTGTGAACGTCGTTCCAGAGGGTCAGCAATTTCTTGACGCTGTCGAGGCCAGTCGGGCCGGAGGTGGAAATCCAGCGCGTGAGGAACGGGAGATCGGCCAAGACGCGGTCGCGCAGAATCAAAGCGCTGCGATAAACCCGGGCCGAATCCGCGAGTTTCTCGTAGCTCTCGCCCGCCGCCTTGGTTTTGCCCGCGGCCGTTTGCGTCTCTTTCTCGGCCGTTGCGAACAAACGGTCTTCGCCTTCCCGTCGATCTTTATCGGCCGCGACGACTCCCGTATGGATCACGGGCCAGATGCGTTCCGCATACGGATTCGTGCTCGTGCCCATCGTGTCGGTAATTTTCTCATCGACGAGGGGCTTGCCTGCAGCCGAGAGCCCGACGGCACTTCGCTCGGCAAGGCGTTTCACTGCGAAGGCCTTCACCCACTCGGCCGGCAGCAGCGGGCTCGCGGTCTTCAATTCGACCTGATAAAAGTGATTCACCATCACGGGCAAGTGCGTCTCCGCCGAGCGTCGCCCCGGCGTCGGGGCCTTGTTCAGTTTCTCGGCGGCGGGCGGTAAGCGCGCAGGGAAACCACCCGGGCCCGCAGCGATCAGAGTGTCCAGGAGCTTGGACGAGTAGCCAATTTGCGCCGCCGGTTCCGCGGGGATGATGGGTCCGTCGGGGGCCTTGGGGGTCTCGCCCCCGTTGTGAACCATCGCCCAAAAAGCCAGGCTGTTGCCAGAACTCTCGAACGGTTTGGTATCGACGGCACCCGAATTGATCGTGTTTCTCAACCCTGCTAACGTCGCCTTCAAAGCCCCACAGGTGTTTGTCTCACCGGCCCGGGCGGCCCACTCGTAGCGCAGGAGTAACTCGCGATACCTCCGCCAGGCGCGCGGCGTATAGGAACTGGGCGAGTAGGCGGCGGAAGCCAGTTTGTCGTGTTCGTCCCAAAGTTTGTCGAGATCCTCGATGACATCGGGGTCCGCGAACTTCTTCGGCGCGGGTGCCGTCGACTGAGTGTTCGATGTTCGACTGGTGACTTTCATTTCCTGCGCCCGATCAATGCCGTCCTGACCCTCGGGCAGCAAGATCGGCGTTTGCGGCTTGCTGCGGTTCTTCTCGGACCAGTCTTTGGTCTGGTCGTGGATGTACTGGAAGAGTTGGAGTGCAGTGATGATATCGTTCGATGGCGTGCCGGCCTCGCCCTGCAGGCCGCGGATGACGAACTGGGCCATCGCGGTCGACTGCATTTCTTCGGATTCGTATCCGCGCTGATCGACATCGGTTCCACAAATGACGACGAGGTTCGGGCAGTCCTTGATCGCCTGGTTTAGGTCTTTCTTGAGTCGGAACACGAAATCGTCGTGCAGTTGCCCGTACATCGGGTCCGGTGGCAAACGCCCCGGATCGAGGATGAGAACCTTGAGAAGGCTATCGGCGGTGTTTTCTTTGATAGCCGTGATAATGTCCTTGACCGCGACGCGACTTGCCTTACCGTCCGGCCCAGTGCCGCCGTTGAACAACACGGGTCCGGTTGAGTCCGTGCCGCTGTGGAGACCGATATAGATGACGAGCGGAGCCCGCCAGTAACCGGAGGGAAACCCTTTCACCCAGTCTTTCAGCTCCGTGGGAGTGCTTGGCACTTTCGAAGGACTGCCGAGTTCGCGGCTATCGTTGGTTTTGGTCCGTTTCAGAAACTCCAGGGCCGATTGCCAGCCGAACGGGTCGATCGGGACGTTCAACTTATCCGCATCGTTCTTGGGGTTCGCGCCGACGATGACGAAGACCGGCTTCGGTTTATCTTGAAGGAGGAGAATGATGAAAATGGCGCCGCCGATGACCGCACCGATGAGCGCCAGCAAGGCGATGATCTTGATCCGCCGGGAGCCCGTTCCAGGCTTCGGGGCGTCGCCCTGTTTCCAGGCCGGGCCCTTGGTCTGCTTTGCGGCGGGAGCGCCGCCGGCCTGATCTTGCCAGGCCTTGTTGCCCTTTTTGCGGAATCCATCGGCGGCCATGATCGAATCTCCCGGTGCGGTTCGCCATTCGCCCCTGGCGAGCGGGGGGCGTGAGCCCCCTGATGTAGCAACAACGAAAACGAATAACTTTCTTGAGCGACTCGCGGAGGTTAATTGTGGCATCATCAGGGGGCTTACGCCCCCCGCTCTCCGTTGAGCTACTCGATCTCGTACGTGAACTTCCCACCTTCGCCGACACCGATCTTCGCACGGGCGACCGTCTTGCCCTCCGCCAACTTGGCCAGGAACTGCTTGGCCATCTCGGGCAACAACGTGCCCGTGAGAATGTGGTCCACGTTGCGGGCCCCCGTTTCGACTTCCTTGCACCGCCCCGCAATCGTGTTGATGAGGGCATCGTCGTACTCGAACTTCGCCTTGTAATTGTCCCGCACGCGGTCGGCAATGTGCTTGATCTTCAACTTGATGATCGACTTCAGCACTTCATCCGCCAGTGGATAATACGGCACCACCGCCATCCGCCCGAGCAGAGCCGGCTTGAACGCTTTGAGCAAGTCGGCCTTCATCGCTTCCGCCAGTCCCGCGGGGTCGGGCATCGTGTCCGGATCGGCACAGACCTTCGCAATCGTGTCGGTGCCCACATTGGAGGTTAGCAGAATGAGCGTGTTTTTGAAATTGATTTCATTGCCGCGCGAGTCGTTGAGAACACCTTTGTCAAACACCTGGTAGAAGATTTCCTGCACCGAGTTGTGGGCCTTTTCGACTTCGTCCAGCAGGACCACGCTGTACGGCTTGCGGCGGACCGCTTCGGTGAGCACCCCGCCCTGATCCGAGCCCTGGTAGCCGATGGGCGAACCGAGCAATTGGGAGACTTTGTACTCTTCCTTGAACTCGGACATGTTGATGGTGATGAGGCTGCGGTCGCCGCCGTAAAGGATCTCGGCGAGGGCGAGGGCAGTTTCTGTTTTGCCGACGCCTGAGGGGCCGACCAGCAGGAAGACGCCGAGCGGTCGTTTCGGATCGCCGAGGTTCGCCCGGGCCGTTTGAATTCGCTGGACAATCGCTTCGAGGGCGTGGGATTGACCGACGACCCGCTCTTCCATGCGGGACTTGAGCGTCAACACCGCTTCGATGTCATTGCGAACCATCTTGCCAACGGGAATTCCGGTCCAGCCCGCGACGACTTCGGCAATCGCCTGACTCGAAACGAACGGCTGAATCAGCGGGGTCTCGCCCTGAATCTTCAGCAGTTCCGCGGTCTTCGAAGCGAGGTCCGCCTTGGCGTTGGCTTCATCCGCGGCGCTGAGTTTGTCCTTCGCCTTGGCCGCATCATCGCCCGCGGCGGCGTGGGCTTCCAGTTTCGTGCGCAAACCGCGAAGCTCTTCGACGAGGACCTTTTCCTTTGCAAGCTTCTCTTCGACCGCTTTCAAATCGGCCTGGAACTTCGCCTTCTTCTCTTTCACTTCGCTCAATCGAAGATCGTGGGCCCCGCCCGCGGCCTGTTCCCGTTCGAGGATGCCGATTTCGATGTTTGCAAACTCCACTTCGCGGTGACACGCTTCGAGGGCCGCGGGAGTCGATGACTGACTGAGGGCCACTTTCGCACACGCGGTGTCCAGCAAGCTGATCGACTTATCCGGTAACTGACGGTCGGTGATGTAACGGTGCGACAACCGCACCGAGTCCGCCACGGCTTCGTCGAGGATCCGCACTTTATGGTGCTTTTCGAGCATCCCGGTGAGGCCGCGCATCATGCGGATGGCTTTTTCGATGTCCGGTTCTTCAACCTTCACGACCTGGAAGCGTCGCTTGAGGGCGGGGTCGCCTTCGAAGAATTTCTTGTACTCGGCCCAGGTCGTCGCGGCGATCGTGCGGAGTTC
>Ga0105047_10012581_pt1 | contig 13606 bp, 10 predicted proteins | sample MAT04_FD_78384 | JGI IMG/M metagenome (GOLD analysis project Ga0105047, IMG submission 78384) | Freshwater microbial communities from Lake Fryxell liftoff mats and glacier meltwater in Antarctica - MAT-04 (megahit assembly) | ecosystem: Environmental > Aquatic > Freshwater > Ice > Liftoff...
CCAGCATCCGCGAATGGGCCTATGCAACGCCCTTCCAAACCTCCGCAGAACGCACCCGCGCCATGCATCCTTGGCTACACGACTACAACACCGCCCGGCCACATTCCGCACTCAAGGGAAAGCCGCCCCTCAGCCGCATCTGCAAGGACAACGTCCTTGATAACGACAGCTAGTCGTTGGCGCTACGGATAGCCTCAACGACGGCCTGCGTCACGTCCTCCGTGCGGGCGGTGCCACCGAGGTCGGGCGTCAGCACGCCCCTGGACGTCGCCACCTCGATGGCGCGCATCAGGCGATCGGCGGCCGGCTTCTCGCCCAGGTGCTCCAGCATCATGCAGGCGGTCCAGAAGGTGGCGATGGGGTTGGCGATCCCCTTGCCGGTGATGTCGAAGGCTGAGCCATGGATCGGCTCGAACATTGAGGGGCGGTGGCGCGAGGGGTCGAGGTTGGCGGTCGGCGCCACGCCGAGCGAACCGGCGAGCGCACCGGCCAGGTCGCTCAGGATGTCGGCGTGCAGGTTGGTGGCGACGACGGTGTCGATGCTCCCGGGCTTGCGGACCATGCGCGCCGCCATGGCATCGACCAACTCCTTCTCCATGGTCACGGTCGGGAAGTCCTTGGCGACCTCGGCCGCGACCTCGTCCCAGAAGACCATGCCGTGCCGCTGCGCGTTCGACTTGGTGACGACGGTGAGCAGCCTGCGCGGCCGCTCGGCGGCGATGGCGAAGGCGGTCCGCATGATCCGCTCGACGCCGACGCGGGTGAAGATGGAGGTCTCCGTCGCGATCTCCATGGCGTGGCCGCGATGGGCGCGACCACCATGGCCGGCATACTCGCCCTCGCTGTTCTCGCGCACGATCACCCAGTTGATCGCGCCGGGAGCGAGGCCGCGCAGGGGCGATTCGAGGCCGGGCAGCACGCGCGTCGGGCGGATGTTCGCGTATTGGTCGAAGCCCTGGCAGATGGCCAGGCGCAAGCCCCAAAGGGTAAGAGCGTCGGGCAGGTTCGGGTCGCCCACGGCGCCAAAGTAGATGGCGTCGAAGCCCTCCAGCGTGGCGAGGCCATCCTCCGGCATCATGCGGCCGTTGGCGCGGTAGAAGTCGCTGCCCCAGGGGAAGTGCTCCACGTCCAGCGCGAAGTCGCCGGCGCGTTCCTGCAGCGCGCGCAGCACTTCGAGCCCGGCGGGAATGACCTCCTGGCCGATGCCGTCCCCGGGGATGGCGGCGATCCTGTGCGTGCGCATGTGCGGCTCCTTCGGCGTGCCGGCAGCCTTTCGCATGGTTGCGGCGGCGGATGAAGATGGCGGGGGGCCATTTGCGCGCACCGCGCGGGACCAGCATCATGCGGCGATGAACTCCCCAAACGTCACAGCCTGGGATGACGCGCGCGCCGTGGCGGCACTCAGCGCCCTGTACGCCGCCGCCGTCCGCGCAGCCGATCCTCTCGCGGTGCTTGCCGCGCACCTGCCCGAAGCGCCGACCGCGGGGCGGGTGATCGTCGTCGGCGTCGGCAAGGCGGCGGCCAAGATGGCCCAGGCGGTCGAGGCCGCGTGGCCGCACGTGCCGCTGACCGGCCTCGTCATCGCGCCGCACGGCGCCGGCCTGCCGCTCGCCCGCATCGGCCTGCGCTTCGGCTGCCACCCGGTGCCCTGCGCCGAAGGTGCCGCCGCCGCCGCCGAAATCCTCGGCCTGGTGCAGGGCCTGACGCCGGATGATCTGGTGCTGGCGCTGATTTCAGGCGGCGGTTCCGCGCTCGCGACGCTGCCGGCCGCGGGGCTCTCGCTGGAGGACCTCATCGCCACCAACCGCGCCCTGCTGGAATCAGGGGCTGCGATCGGCGCGATGAACTGCATCCGCAAGCACCTCTCGGCCTTCTCCGGCGGGCGCCTGGCGGCCGCCGCGCACCCGGCACGCGTGGTCACGCTCGCCGTCTCCGACGTGCCGGGCGACGATCCGGAGGTCATCGCCTCCGGCCCGACTGTGGCCGACCCCACGACCTTCGCCGAGGCCCTCGCCCTGGTCGCGCACCACCGCATGGCGCTGCCGCCCGCCGTCATGGCCCATCTGGAGGCGGCGGCCGAGGAATCGCCCAAGCCCGGCGATCCACACCTCGACACCGCCGAGTTCCGCATGATCGCCGCACCCCTAATGGCGCTGCACGCCATGGCCACGGCCGCGGGCGATTACGGCCTGACGCCGCTGATCCTGGGCGACGCGCTGGAAGGCGAGGCGCGGCATGTCGGCGCCGTGCTCGCCGGCATGGCGCGAAGCGTGGCGAGCCACGGCCTGCCCCTGCCCGCCCCCTGCGTCCTGCTTTCGGGCGGCGAGACGACGGTGACGATGCCACCGGGAACCCAGGGCGCCGGCGGGCGCAACACCGAGGCGCTGCTCTCCATGGCGCTGACGCTCGGCGGCGCGCCCGGCATCTGGGCGCTCTGCGCCGACACCGACGGCATCGACGGCAATTCCGATGCGGCGGGCGCCATCGCCGGGCCTAGTACGCTGGCGGCGGCGCTGGCGGCCGGGCTCGACCCGCGCGCCGCGCTCGCCGCGCATCGCAGTCTGGAGGTCTTCGCGGCGACCGGCGGGCTGGTGACCACAGGCCCGACACTGACCAATGTGAACGATGTGCGGGCGATCATCATAACTTCGCAAATATAAGGCAGAACCCTTCGCTGGACGTTAAGCTTACCACCTGTAAGCTAACCCCATGCGTGACCCTGCCCTGGAAGACATCCTCGCCCGTCGCGGCGCAGTCACTCGCATCGCGGCGGCGCTCAACATTTCCACCGCCGCCGTGAGCCAGTGGAAACGCATCCCGCCCGACCGGGTTGAGGATGTGGCCCGGCTTCTCGACCTCCCGCCCGAGCGCCTGCGCGCCGGCGCACCCACCCCGCCCCAGCCCGAAGGACTCCCGCGCATGGCATTCCGCATCCCCCTGCGCCGGCACCGCCGCACCAAGATCATCGCGACACTCGGCCCAGCCAGCGCCACGGTCGAGATGATCGAGAAGCTCTACCGCCAGGGCGCCGACGTGTTCCGGCTCAACTTCAGCCATGGCAGCCACGAGGACCACGCGAGCCGCATCCAGATGATCCGCGAGGTGGAGCGCAAGACCGGCCGCCCCATCGGCATCCTGGCCGACGTGCAGGGCCCGAAGCTGCGCGTCGGCAAGTTCGCCGCCGGGCGCGTGCAGCTCACCACCGGCTCGCGCTTCCGCCTCGACCTCAACCCGACGCCGGGCGACGTGAAGCGCGTGCAACTGCCCCACCCCGAGATCATCAATGCCGCGCGCATCGGCACCTCCCTCCTGCTCGACGACGGCAAGCTGCGCCTGCGCGTGGTCCGCCAGGTCGACAACGACCACCTGGAGACCGAGGTGGTCGTCGGCGGCCCGCTCTCCGACCGCAAGGGCGTGAACGTGCCCGACGTGGCGCTGCCCATCCCGGCGCTGACCGAGAAGGACCGAGCCGACCTGGCCTTCGTGCTGCCGCTCGGCATCGAATACATCGGCCTCTCCTTCGTGCAGCGCGCGGAGGACGTGGCCGAGGCCAAGGCGATCGCCGACGGCCGCGCCTGGATCATGGTGAAGATGGAAAAGCCCCAGGCGGTCGAGAACCTCGACGCCATCATGGAGCTGGCCGATTGCGTCATGGTCGCCCGGGGCGACCTCGGCGTGGAGATGCCGCCCGAGGAGGTGCCGCTGGTGCAGAAGCGCATCGTCCGACTCGCCCGCGCGCTCGGCAAGCCGGTGGTCGTCGCGACGCAGATGCTGGAGAGCATGATCACCGCCCCCTCCCCCACCCGCGCCGAGGCCAGTGACGTATCCAACGCCGTGTTCGACGGCGCCGATGCGGTGATGCTCTCGGCCGAGACCGCCGCCGGGCAATATCCGCTGGAAGCTGTGAACATCATGGACCGCATCGTGGCCCGCGTGGAGCAGGATGCAGGCTGGCGCAGCCAGACCGACGCCAACCGCCCCCCGCCCGAGCCGAGCAGCGCCGGCGCCATCGCCGCGGCCGCCGCGCAGGTGGCCCGCACGGTGCATGCCCAGGTGATCGCCACCTTCACCAGCACGGCTTCGACCACGCTGCGTGTCGCGCGCGAGCGGCCGGACTGCCCGATCCTCGGCCTCACGCCATCGCTGCAGGCGGCGCGGCGATTGGGGGTGGTGTGGGGGGTGCATCCGCTGGTGGTTCAGGATATCCACTCGATGACGGAGATGGTGGCGCGTGCCAGCCGGGCCGCGCAGCAGGAGGGCTTCGCGAAACTCGGCGAGGAACTCGTCGTCACCGCCGGCGTGCCCTTCGGAACGCCGGGAACCACCAACGCACTTCGGGTCGCGACGGTGAAGTGAGAGGGTGTGGAATGAGGCGACTGATCCTGGCCACGGGCTTGCTGCTCGGAACCACGCTGGCACTGCCGGCGGCGGCGCAGCGCAGCGGCACCTACGACATCGCCGGCACCAACCCGGACGGCACGGACTACACGGGCACGCTGACGCTGGAACAGATCGGCCTGCTCAGCTTCCGCGTTCAATGGACCATAGGGCCCGACGTGATCGAGGGCGTGGCCATGGTCAGCGGCCTCACCTTCGCCACCGCGTTCAGCCTCTCCGGCCAGCCGAGCATGGGCGTCTATGAACTGCGCCCGAATGGCGAAATCGTCGGCCAATGGACGGTGATGGGCGCCTTCGCCGCGGGGCGGGAGACGTTGCGGCCGCGCTGAGCCAGGGCTACTCCCACTCGCCCCGCCGACGATAGCGCAGCACCCCCTCCGCGCCCAGCGAGAAGAGGTGCAGCCAGCCATTCTCCACCAACTGCCGCACCCCCGCATGCTTGCCGAGGACCGCGTCCATCGCCGCCTCGGGTGCGGCGATGAGCACGGAGAGGCGCATCGGCTCGTGCATCCAGCGCGTGCCGTCGTGCAGCGACTGCATCGGCAAGCCGGCGCGCAAGTCGCCGCCCTGGCCTTCCAGCACGCCGATGCGGCCGACGATGTTGTGCAGCACCTTGTTGCCGCTCCCCATCGCGGCATTGTCCACCGTCGAGCCGTAGTACTGAAGGTTGATCCAGTTCGCGACGACCATGGGCGCCGTCATGATCAGCTCCAGCACGGCGAAGCCCGCATCCTGCGTCCAGTCGTAGCTGTGCAGGAAGGCACGGCCACCGAGGTCGAGCCCCGCGGTCAACGCTCGCGGTGCGACGATGAAGGCGGCGTTGTTCGCCAGCCCCCATTCCGGCCGCACCTCCGACCAGTCGTTGCCGCGCCGCGCGATTGCCGCATGCGGATTCGAGGCGCCGAGGCCCAGCAGCCCCGCCCGCTCCGCCCGCGTGCGGCCTGACGCCTCGGCAAGCCAAACATGGACGCGCGGGTCCACGCCTGCCGCATCGTAGAGGCGCACCTCGTCGGTCGTCGTGTCGTGCAGGGCGGCAATGAAGCGCGTCGCTCCCGGCACATGGATGCCACGCAGCGCCAGCCCCGCGCGCACGGCCGGGTCGTTCAGCACGGCGGCGGCGACGCGCGCGTTGCTCTCGCCCGTGTGCCCGCCGCAGGCGCCGCAATCGAGGCCCGCCGCGTGCGGGTTGTTCACCGTGCTGCTGCCATGCCCGCACAGCACCACCACCGGCGCAAAGCCCGCCGTGAGCGACATGGCGCGCAGTACGCCCTCCGCCGCGTCCAGCCGGGCGGCGGCGGCAAAGCCATGCGCGCGCGCCTGCCAGGGCCGGGCGTCGAGGCTTGGCGCCAGCCGGCCCAGCAGCGCCGGATCGACGCCGTCCGCATCCCGCCGAACCCGGCCGAGGCTGCCGCGGACCAGGCCGCCCGCAGCCAGGAAGCCCGCCGTCTCCACATGCGCGAAGGACGAGACGGCCGAGCCGCGGAAGCTCCGCCAGAGATCCGCCACGCGCCGCAGGAGGCCGCGCCGTTCGGCGATCGCCGCCTCCTCCCCGTCGCTGGCGCCCTGCACCGCCTCGCAAATGACGAGGCCGGGCCGGAGCAGCACGGGGCACTGGTCCGCCCCCTTGCGGTCGCCCAGCCGCACATATTCCAGCGCGAAGCCGAAGAAGCCCGCGAAGCCGAGGGTCTGGACCTCCGGCGTCACGCCTTCGAGCGCCCGACGATACACCTCGGAGCGGACGTCGATGCAGAAGGCCGCCTGCATCGCGGGGGCCCGCGCGGTTGGCGCTGTCCGCGGGGCCGCGATCTGCGCGGCAAGCTCGCGCTGGTAGCCACGCTCATAGGCGTCGAGCAGGAGGAGGTCGGCTTCCAGGCCGGCCTCGGTGACGGCCGGGGGTGCGATCAACCGCGCGGCCCAGGCGCGGCGATAGGCCGCATCCGGATGCAGCAGGTGCAGCGCCTTCTCATAGGCCAGCCGGACCGCGAGCAGTTCAAGCGGCGCGTCATTCGCTTCGCCGTCCAGTTCGCGCGTCCATCCGCGATGGCGCAAGGCTCCAGCCCATCCGGCGGTGCCGAGCAGCACGCGATGCAGGTAGGCATCCGCCCGGCCTGGCGCGATGCCGAGGTCCGCCAGCACGGCGGCGATGCTGCCCGCCGCGTCCCCCGGCAACGCCGCCACGATGCGGCGGAAGCCCGGCAGGCCCATCACCTCCGGCGTGCGATCGTGCACCGCCGCCGCGCGCCAGGCGGCGTAGAGCGGCTTGCCGCGCCAGGGCATGCCCCAGCTTGCTTGGCCATCATCCAGCACGGCGGCACACCACTTCGATGCCTCCCCGGCCGTGAAGCGCGCCCAGTCGGTGCCGTGCGTCGCGTCCAGCACATCCGCCACGGTCAGCGCGGCGGCGGCGATGGGGCTCGACGGGCGCGGCATGCGGGCCACGGCGCGAAGCTCGGCTGGGTCGAGGGCGCTGCCAGCCGCGGCGATGGCGGCCCGGAGATCCGTCTCGGCGATACGGCCGCTGCCGAGCGCCTCGGCCAGCATTCCGCGCGGCGGCAGGGGGGCCGCGCCGCCCACCTGCGCCAGCAGCGCGCAGGCCTCGGAGAAGGGCATGTCGGCCAGGCCCAGGAAGGGGTTCACCGCCACGAAATCCGCCAGCGGCCAGACCGGCGCAACGCGCACAGCGGCCAGGCGAAGATGCGCGGCGAGGTCGGGCGCCGGCATTTCCATCACGTCGTTCATGACCGGTCTCCCTGCGGCCGCACCAGCGGCCAGTGCCGCGCGATCAGCCGGTTGGCGACCGCGTTCACGTAGAATCCGTTGAAGAGGTGAACATAGAGCGCCTGCAGCCGCGGCCCCGGTCGGCCGGAGCGGCGCAGCACGTTCAGCACCAGCAATCCGCCGAAGGCCAGCACCGTGAGCACCGCCAGCACCTGCGCGAAGGCACCGCGTTCGGCGATCTGCGCGGGCAGCGCGGCGGCGAAGAGGTGCTCGGCGCCAGTCTGCAGGGCGAAGTAGGCGACGCAGACGGCAAGCGCGATGCCCGCCACGCGCAGGGCCACGAAGCGCGCGCCGTCGCGGGCCATCAGCGCGGCGGCGAGCATGGGTGTCAGGCCCATCATCAGCGTGGCGCCCAGCACCAGCACGCCCGGCTTGTCCTGGAAGGACATGCCGAACAGCGCGCCCACCACCAGCACCAGCACGACCGATGCGGCGAGGGCCGGGATCAGCATGGCAACGGGCAGCGGCGCCTCCGCGGTCGGCTTGCGCTCGGCCGCCACTCCCCCGGCCGAGAGAAATGCGTGCGCCTTGTACAAGGCGTGCGCCACGATGTGCAGCAGCGCCGCGGCGAAGGCGCCAAGCCCGCATTGCAGGATCATGAAGCCCATCTGCGCGATGGTGGACCAGGCGAGCGCCACCTTCACGCTTGTCTGCGTCAGCATCACCGCCGCACCGAAGATCGCGGTGATGGCGCCGATGACCAGCAGCAGGTCGAGTGCCGCGGCCGAGAGCGCCATCAGGTCCGCCATCCGCACCACAAGGAAGCCGCCCGCATTGATGATGCCCGCATGCAGCAGCGCCGAGACGGGGGTGGGCGTCTCCATCACCTCGGGCAGCCAGCCATGCACGGGGAACTGCGCGGATTTGAGAATGGCGGCCACGGCGATGAACAGCGCCGCCAGGTGGATCGCGATGCCCGCCTCGCCGGCCGCGCGCATTGCGTCGGTCGCGGCGAAAATAGCGCCGAGCTCGAGCGTGCCGAAGCGGCCGAGGATGAGCAGCAGGGCGGCCAGCAGCGCGGCATCGCCGATGCGGCTTGTGATGAACTTCTTGCGCGCCGCCAACTGGGCCGCCGGCCGCCCCGGATAGAACACGAGCAGACGGTGCAGGCATAAGCTTGTGGCGACCCAGGCCGCGGCGAAGAAGGCGAGGTTCCCCACGATGGCCAGCGCCAGCACCGCGGCGAGCGTGAAGCAGAGCCAGCGGAAGAAGCGCGCTTGCCCCGGATCGCCATCCAGGTAGCGCCGGCTGAAGGCAGTGACGACCAGCCCGATCGCCGCCACCAGCAGCAGCATCACGCCCGAGACGGCGTCCAGATGGACGAAGAAGCTGCTCCGCCCCCCATCCAGCATCAGCCCGAATGCGATGGCGAGCGCCACGGAGAAGCTGCCGAGCGCCGCGCCGAGGGCGAGGCGGCGGCTGTCGCCAGGCAGCCATCCCGCGGCGAGGGGGAGCAGCGGCGCGAGGGCGGCGAGCCAGAGCATGGGGCGGAGTTCCGTTGTGACAGCCCCTGATTAACCGTGCGCAATCGTTCTGGAAAATACAAAGAATGCAAGATATCGTTCTGTCTGGGAGAACGATCATGGCAGGCCTGAACTATCACCACCTGCGCCATTTCCGCGCCATCGCGCGCGAAGGCAGCCTCACGCGTGCCGCCGCGCATCTCAACGTCGCGCAATCGGCGCTGTCCACGCAACTGGCCGCGCTGGAGGCGCAGCTTGGCCAGAAGCTCTTCGCGCGGGTGGGCAAACGGCTGGAACTGACCGAGGCCGGGCGCATCGCGCTCGATCACGCCGAGACCATCTTCACCACTGGCGACGAGTTGCTGGACACGCTGCGGGGCCGCGGCTCTTCCACGCGGCGTGTGCTGCGGATCGGTGCCATCACCACCCTCTCGCGCAACTTTCAACTGGAGTTGCTGCGCCCGCTGATTGGCCGCGGTGACGTGGAGCTGGTGGTGCATTCCGGCCACCTGCGGGACCTCCTGGCCCAGCTCGACGCGCTGAGCCTCGACGCAGTCCTGTCCAACGCGCCCGTCGCGCGCGATGCCGGAAAGGCCTGGACCAACCGCCTGCTGGACGAGCAGCCGGTCAGCCTCGTCGGCCGCAAACCCAGGCGCGACCGCGCCTTCCGCTTCCCCGACGACCTGCGGGAGACACCCGTTCTGCTGCCCAGCCTCGGCAGCAGCCTACGCACCGGCTTCGACCTGATGATGGATCAGGCCGGCATCCGCCCCATCATCCTGGCCGAGGTGGACGACATGGCGATGCTGCGCCTGCTGGCGCGCGAGAGTCCGGGTGTGGCCCTCGTACCGCCCATCGTCGTGCGCGATGAATTGCAAAGCGGGCTGCTGGTGGAACGCGCCCGCGTGCCAGGGCTGGTGGAGGGCTTCTACGCCATCACGCGCAGCCGGCGCTTTCCGAACCCGCTGCTCGCGGAGCTGCTCAGAGCGCCGTGATGGCGGCGTCGAAGGCTTCCAGCGTGCGCGCGATGTCCTCATCCGTATGCGCGAGGGAAATGTAGTACTTGCTGTCGCCCTTCAGGATGCCTGCGCCACGCAGGTGACGGTTGAAGTGGCCGGCCAGCTTGGCATCCGCGCGCAGCATGTCGCGGTAGTTGCGGATCGGCCCTTCGGCGAAGACCACGTCGAACAGCACCGGCTCGCCCACCACCTGGCCTGGCAGGCCCGCATCCTGCAGCCGCTTCGTCACCCCCTCAATGAGCGTTCGGCCCATCGCAAAGGCGCCCTCATAGGCGCCGGGCCGCCGCAGGATTTCCAGCGTGGCCAAGCCCGCGACCGACGCCACCGGATTGCCAGAGAGCGTGCCCACCTGCATCAGGAACCCGTCATCGCCGACCAGCGCGCGGTCGAAATGCGCCATGATGTCGGCCCGTCCCGCGATGGCCGCGAGCGGGAAGCCGCCGCCGATGATTTTGCCGAGCGTGCAGAGGTCCGGCGTCACGCCGTAGTAGGATTGCGCGCCGCCATAGGCGAAGCGGAAGCCGGTCACCACCTCGTCGAAGATGAGCGGAATGCCGAAGCGCGCCGTCACCTCGCGCAACGCCTCCAGGAAGCCCGGGGCGGGCGGCAGCAGGCGCTGGAAGGGCTCGACGATCACGCCGCCCAACTCGTCGTGATGCGCCTCGATCAGCGCCACCGCATGCGCCGCGTCATTGAACGGCGCCACCAGCACGTCCTCGCGGATGCGCGCGGGGATGCCGGCGCTGTCGGGGATGGCGGTCGGGAAATTGGCGAGGCGCTTGGGTGCCAATGACATGAGCCCATGGTCGCTCATGCCGTGGTAGCCGCCCTCGAACTTCAGGATCTTGTCGCGGCGGCGGAAGGCGCGGGCCGCGCGCATCGCGTACATGTCCGCCTCCGAACCCGAGGAGACGAAGCGCAACTGCTCGGCGCAAGGCAGTGCGTCCACGATCCGCTCGGCCAGGTGGATGCCGTGCGGGTTGTTGGCGAAGAAGGTGGTGCCGCGCGGCACCTGCTCCATCACCGCCGCCGTCACCTCGGGATGCGCGTGGCCCACGAACATCGGGCCCGAGCCCAGCAGGTAGTCGATGTATTCGCGGCCCTCGCTGTCCCAGACATGGCCGCCGCGGCCCTCGACCAAGGCGAGGTCGCTCGCCAGGTTGCCGAAATGACCGGCCGGCAGCGCGCGGTGCGCGACTTCGGTGAGCGTCGGGACGTGGTTCATGGCGTGGCCTTCAGCGTGGGACGAAGAAGGGTGTGCCCTCCAGCTCCGGTTCGTCAAACGCCTCCAGCTCGCGGCGCATGGCGCCCACCTCGTCGCGGAAGAGGTGCCGCAAGATGGCGGTTGCGACGCGCTCGCCTGCCACAGTCACGCCAGGTATGTCGCTCGCGATGCCGCCGTGGCTCGCATGGGCGCCGTAGTTCACGAGATGGATGCGGCCGAGTTCGGGCGGCGCGGAGGCATCGCGCGGCTCCAGCTCGAAGCCGGGGCCGAGGAACGGGAAGGCCGCCATATCGGGCCGGCGCAGGGCCTCGGGCGGCGTGTAGCGGTCACTCCAGCGGGCGATGTGCGGCGCGAAATCGGCCAGCTCCGGCACGCGGTCCATGTCCACGGTGAAGCCGGTGCCGACGATCAGGAAATCGTGCCGCACCTCACGCCCCTCGCCGGGGCCGACGCGCAGGATCACCTCGCCCTCGCCACGCGTGGCGGATTGCACGGGCGTGGCGAGGTGGACGTGGAAGTTGGGCTGGCGGAGGGCGCGCTTCACCGTCTCGTGCGGGGGCGGTGCCTGGGCGTCGTGCATGTAGGCGATGAACTGCCAACGCTCCTCCAGGCTCAGGGCGTCCCAGGCGCCATGGAAGCCGGGGTTGGTGCTGCCGCGGCCCTTGTTGATCTGCGGCAGCGTCGCGCGGCGCACGTACATGTGGGCTTCTGCGGCGCCTTTCTCCAGCGCCGTCGCCGCATTGTCCCACGCCGAGGCGCCGCCGCCGATCAGGCCGATGCTGCGGCCGCGCAGCCGCTCGAAATCGATCGGCTCGGGCGCCTGCGCCGCGAGATCGGGCCAGAGCGCGCGATCGACGAAGCCGGGCATGTGCAGCCCGCCCGCCCCGGCGCGGCCCGTCGCCATCACCAACCGCCGCGCGAGCATCACGCGCCCGTCCTCCAGCGTGAGGCGCAGCAGGCCGTCGGCCGGGCTGATGCGTGCCACGCGCGCGCCATGCGTGACCGGCAGCCGCAGCACGCGCTGCAGCCAGGTGAGGTAGTCCTGCCAGGTGGCGTTCGCAATTTTGTACAGCGCCTCCCAGGCGGCGGCGCCGAAGCTCGCCTCGTACCAGGCGCGGAAGGTGAGGCTGGGGATGCCGAAGCAGGGGCCGGGCAGCGTCTTGGGCGAGCGCAACGTGTCCATCCGCGCCGTCGTCACCCAGGGGCCTTCCTGGCCGGGCGGGTTCGCGTCCAGCACGGCAATGTTGCGGATGCCCTTGAAGATCAGCGCGCCGGCCGCTGCAATGCCGTTCATCCCCGCGCCGATCACGACGACGTCGATCACCGCCATGCCATCGCGTTGCAAGGCGGGCACCCAGTTGCGCGGCGGCAGGTTCAGCGCTTCGAGGTCACGCGCGACCTGCACCTCATGGGCGGCGAGGCTGGCCTTGCCGCTGCCAGAGGGGGCGATGCGTGTGGTCTGATTCATCCGGGCGGGCTTTGCTGCATTGCGGCATCCATCGTGTCACCCGGCCTCGGGCGTGTCCATCGGAAGTGGAAACCCTTTCCCATCGCGCAAGCTTGAGCACAGAATGGCCATGATCATGAGGGATTTGACACGCATGCCCTTCCCTTCACGCCGCCTGATGCTCGCCACGCTCGCCGTCTCGCCCGCTGCGGCCCAGACCGCGACCGACCTGCCGGCCGGTTGGCCGGAGCGGACGCTGCGGATCATCCTGCCCGCGGCCGGCGGCGCCGGCACGGCCGATACGCTCGCGCGCATCCTCGCGCAGGAGATGGACAAGCGCCTGCCGCAGCGCACCGTGGTGGACAACCGCCCCGGCGCCAACGGCAATGTCGGCGCCACGGCGGCCGCGCGCGCAGCGGCCGACGGGCACACCATCCTGTTCACCTGGGCCGGCACGATGGCGACGAGTCCGGCTCTCTACCGCGACCTGCCCTTCAACCCGCAGCGCGATTTCGAGCCGGTGCTGCTGCTGGGCAACGTGCCGAACATCCTGGTGGTGAACAACGACCTCGGCGTGCGGAACCTGGCCGATCTCACGGCCTATCTGCGCGCCAATCCGGGGCGGCTTTCCTTTGGGTCCTCGGGCAATGGCAGTTCCATGCACCTGGCCGGCGAACTCTACCGCCAGGCGACCGGCACCGAGATGGTGCACGTGCCCTATGCCGGCATCCAGCAGGGTTTCACGGACCTCTTCACCGGCCGCATCCAGGTGATGTTCAACCTCGTCACCGGTGCCGCGCCGCAGGTGCGTGGCGGCCAAGTGACGCCGATCGCCGTGCTAAGCGACCGCCGCTCCGCCATCCTGCCCGACGTGCCGACAATGGCCGAGCTCGGCATGACGGGGATGGAGTTCGGCAGCTGGTTCTGCCTGATGCTGCCCAAGGGCACGCCGGCCCCCATCGTGCAGGCGCTCAACCGCATCGTGAACCAGATCCTGGAGGAGCCGGAGAGCCGCCAGCGTTTCGTGGCGCAGGGGCTCGACGTGATCGGCGGCCCCCCGGAACGGCTGGCCACCCTGCTCGACAGTGAGTTGCACCGCCATGCGGAGCTGGTTCGCCTTTCGGGCGCCAGCGTCCAGTAGCGAATCTCTCTACCGCGCCGTCAGCGTCAGCCCGAACATTCGCTGCCAGCCGGCCAGGCTGGTCTGCGGCTTCGCCGTGATCATCGAGAAGGACAGCGGCCCGGCGGGGTTGGCGGCGAGTTCCAGCACCGTCGC
>Ga0105047_10012583_pt1 | contig 13605 bp, 14 predicted proteins | sample MAT04_FD_78384 | JGI IMG/M metagenome (GOLD analysis project Ga0105047, IMG submission 78384) | Freshwater microbial communities from Lake Fryxell liftoff mats and glacier meltwater in Antarctica - MAT-04 (megahit assembly) | ecosystem: Environmental > Aquatic > Freshwater > Ice > Liftoff...
AGGTAGAGCCAGCCCTCGTTGTCGGTGACGGCGATCTCCGCCGTGCCTCCGTTGACGTCGAGCAGGGCGGGCGACGTCTGCGCGGCGTTCTTCAGGACCCGTGGAGCGAACACGTCGTCGAGTTTGTGGTCCAGGACGTGCAGCAGCCGCTCGGCCCCGTTGGACGGAGGCGATCCCGCCCCACAGCCGCTCTGGTAGCGGAAGCAGCTGCCTGACGTGAAGGCGATCTCGGGGTAGCCGTCCCCGGTGATGTCGCCAACGGCGGGCGAGGAGATGGTGATCTCGCCCTGGATGACACGGGTGTCGGAGACGACGCCGTTGGCCTCCACCACCCGCACGACCGATCCGTACTGCCCCGGCGAGCAGCCTGCTCCGGGGCTCACTCCGCAGACCCCGGTGTCGAGGTCGGGGATCGTGACGATCTCCGCCGTGCCGTCCCGGTCGAGGTCGACGATCGAGGGGGAGGACCAGGCCGTGTCGTACATCGGCACAGGGAAGCCCGGCAGGTCCGTGCCGTCGGTGCGCCACGCGTGCAGGTAGTGGTCCTGGCTGGTGGCGACCAGGTCGGGTGCCCCGTCTCCGTCCACGTCTCCGACCGCGACGGTCGAGAACACGTTGCACGGTGCGCCTGACCACTGGCAGGTCTTCTTCGAGAAGAGCACCGCACCGGTCAGGCCGTCGAACCCGCCAACCGTTCGGGTTGCGGCGCCCTCGTTCTGAGGCATGAACCCGGCGACGATGTCGAGCCGCCGGTCCCCGTTGAGGTCGACCAGCGTTGGCGAGGAGACGACGAGTCCCGGCGTCGGGTCGACCTGGATCCTGCTCTGGAACGCTCCGTCCGTCGCTCGGTAGACGTAGACGTAGCCGTTGGCCTGACCGGCGACGAGGTCGAGCACGCCGTCGCCGGTGACATCCCCGACCGCGGGGCTCGAGTAGATGTTGTGGGCCGCGCCGTAGCGGTCGGTGTAGTAGGCGCCGATCGACTGCGGCGAGACCGATGCGTAGGTCCGGGTGAAGCCCGCGTTTGCGCCGTTCGAGGCGGGGGCGACGACGACGGAACCGGCGACCAGTGCGGCGGTGAACGCCCCGAGGGCTGCGACGCGCCGCGAGCTGAGGTGCATACAGTGGGGTATCGGTACACCGGGCCGGGTTCGTGAGCCGCCCGCCACCACACCTCGCGCCGTTCCCACGGCCGCCCGGCGCCCGTGGGCTGCACGACGTCGGCCGGCCACCAGGTGGCGACGGGGTCCCAGCCGGCCAGGGCGGTCCGACCGATGCAAGACATGTCATGCATGGTGTGTCACCGATACGATGGCTCCATGGACCTCGTCGACCAGCTGAGGTACCTCGTGCTGGCCGCACAGCGGGAGGGCAGCCGTCGGCTGTCGGCCGCCCTACGCCCGCTCGGGACCACGCCGGCCCAGGCCGAGGTGCTGACGGTGCTGCGCGAGGTCGGGCGGCCGCTGTCGGTCCGTGAGCTCGGTGGGCTGCTGGTCTGCGAGACCGGCAGCCCGAGCAGGCTGGCCCGCTCGACCGTGACGGCGGGGTGGGTCGAGCCGGTGGCGGACGAGACGGACGGTCGGGTCACTCGGCTGCGCCTCACGGCGCACGGCCGGCACACCGCCGACCGGGTGGCCCAGGTCGAGGCCGGCTTCCGCGAGGCCTTCGCCGGGACGCTCCCGGACGCGGCGGCGCTCCAGCCGGTCATCGAGGTGCTGCGGTCGGTCGTCGCGGACGGGCCGTCGGGCCAGGCGCTGGCGCGCCGTCGGGCAGGGCTCGCCGAGCGCGGCGTCGTGGCCGGCCGATGAGCACCGCGAGCGTCATCGGCGGCGGCCCGGCCGGGCTCATCGCCGCGGAGGTGCTGGCGCGGGCCGGCGTGCGGGTCACCGTGCACGAGCGGATGCCCTCGGTCGGCCGAAAGCTCCTGCTGGCCGGTCACGGTGGGCTGAACATCACCCACTCCGAGGACCGCGACCGACTGCTGGCCCGGTACGGCGCCTCGGCCGACCGTCTCGCCCCGATGCTCGCGGAGTTCGGGCCGCAGGACCTGCGGGACTGGTGCGCCGGGTTGGGCGAGCCGACGTTCGTCGGGTCGAGCGGGCGGGTGTTCCCGCGGGCATTCCGAGCCACCCCGTTGGTCCGCTCGTGGTTGGCGCGCCTCGCCCAGCTCGGGGTGCAGATCCGGACTCGGCAGCAGTGGATCGGCTGGACGGACGACGGCGCGCTGCGCTTGCGAGGGGCAGACGACGCCACCACCGAAGTCGCCGCCGACGCGGCCGTCTTCGCGCTCGGCGGGGCGTCGTGGCCTCGGCTCGGCGCCGACGGCGGGTGGGTCGGGCCCTTCGTCGAGCGGGGGGTGGCGGTGACGCCCCTGCGGGCTGCGAACGTCGGGGTGCGGGTCGGGTGGACGGACGCCTTCGTCGCCGGGTTCGCCGGAACCCCGCTCAAGCAGGCGGCGCTCACGGTCTGCGGCTCCGGTCATCCGCAGGCCCGGGGGGACGCGATGGTGACCCGGACCGGGCTGGAGGGGGGACCGGTCTACGCGCTCGGCGTCCCGATCCGCGAGGCCCTCGACGCCGACGGGCGGTGCGTCCTGGCGGTCGACCTGCGGCCGGACCTCACGGTCGACCAGCTCACGCAGCGGCTGAGCCGTCGTCGGCCGAAGGACTCGGCCTCGACCTGGCTGCACCGCACCCTCGGCCTCGACCGGATCGAGGTCTCCCTGCTGCGCGAGTCGACCGGCGGTCCGCTGCCCGGCTCGGCGGCCGAGGTGGCTGCGCTGGTCAAGGCCGCGCCGGTGGAGGTGAGCGCGACGATGCCGATCGACAAGGCGATCTCGACCGCGGGCGGCGTCGCGTGGTCCCAGGTCGACGAGGGGCTGATGCTCCGTCGCCTGCCCGGCACGTTCGTCGCTGGCGAGATGCTCGACTGGGAGGCACCCACCGGCGGCTATCTGCTGCAGGCCTCGTTCAGCACCGGTGTCGTCGCCGCGCGGGGCGCACTGGCCTGGCTCGGCCGCGGCGCGGCGCGCTGAGGTTCGCGCGCCTCAGCCGCAGTCGTCGCAGAGGCCCGTCGCCGGGAGCGTCATCGAGCACGTCGGGCAGACCGCCATCGGTGCGTCGCTGGCGGCCGGGCGCCGCGTGGACGGGGTCCGCGGCGAGCTGGGGGTCCGCGGGGTGCGCTGGACCGCCGGGCGCGGAGCGTGCGCGGGCTCGGTCACCTCGAAGCCCCGCTTGCGCAGGATCGCGACGGTGGTCTGCATCCCGCCGTGGAACTCCTCGGACGTCGCCAGCCGACCGGTGGCGAAGCGGTGCGCGACCCCGAGGACTGCCTTGGAGTCGTAGCTGCGACCCTCGTGGACCAGGGTGTAGCCCCGCGACGGTGCGAACCCGTAGACGTCGAGGAACTCCGCATCGCCGCGGGCGTCGTACTCCGCGATCGCCTGGAGCACGTGCTGCCGCGTCACGGAGGAGAAGGTGGCCATGGCCATCGAGCCTACGACCACCAGGCCCGAGGGTGGTTCGGTGGCAGCGTGCCGATGAGCGCTGGCCGTCCGGTGGCTCCCGGGTGACCATGGGACCGATCCGTCGCCGTGACCCCGAGGAGACCGCATGAACGCCACAGCCACCGGCCACCACGTTCGCCGCGCCGACGGCGTCGACCTCCTCGTCTTCGACCGATCCTTCGCTGCACCCCTTGCCCAGGTGTGGGAAGCGGTCACCACGTCGCAGCGGCTGGCCCGGTGGATCGGCACCTGGTCCGGCGACCCCGCGTCTGGCACCGTGCAGCTCCAGATGAACGCCGAGGGCGACGACGTCCCCCCAGAGACCTACCAGATCCTCGAGTGCATCTCGCCAAGGCGGCTCGTCCTGCACGCCGAGGACGATCTCGGGATCTGGGACATCACGCTCGAGCTGTCCGAGGTCGGCGCCGCCACGACCCTCACCTTCAGCCAGGTGATCCACGACCGCACGGTCCTCGACAGCGTCGGACCCGGCTGGGACTACTACCTCGACCGCCTCGTCGCGGCCGAGTCGGGCGCCGACGTCGGCGCGCTGGACTTCGAGGCGGACTACTTCCCCGCCCTCCAGCCGCACTACGTCGACCTGGCCGCGGGCCTGCCCGGCTGAGCGGTCGGACCGCCGCGCGGGACCGCGAGTCCGGTCAGTCCGGCGCGAGCATCACCTCGAGGAGCATCACCTCGACGTCAGCGACGTCCCCGACGTCGAGCCCCTCGGCCTCGCGGACGGCGCGCTTGACGCCCATCACGAAGCTCTCCCGCCGGCGATCGGGGAACAGGGAGGTGCGCCACGTCGTCGCACCGATCCGCGCCTCGACCCGCACCGAACCGAACCCGTGCCGCTGGCCGTGGGCGACCTCGTCGATCGCGTCGGCCTGCTCGAAGGGCAGGGCCAGCATGACCCACGCCCCGGTGCCCTCGGTCTTGAACAGTGGCGCGGAGAAGCGGAACCGGGGGTGGCTCACGGCGCCGCGCTCACCCGGACGTCGAGGTGCAGCCGGTTCTTGGGCGACTGCCTCGGCTCGGGCACCCGCTGGAAGGCGAGGAGCACCGGGTCACCGTCCACGACGGCCCAGCCTTCGTCGACCACCTCCCACCGCGTCTGGAGCACCAGCGCCCAGAACGCCGCGAGCCTCGCGGGGTCGGCGCAGTCGATCACCACTTCCTGCCTGCGAACGTTCATGCCCGAAAGGTAGGGCCGGCCGCCCACACCCGTCGCGTGGCGCCGCTGCCGGACGGCGAGGTGGCGCCAGCCGCGGTCGATCTCGACCCGGCAGCTCAGCGCACGGACCTGCGCTCGTAGATCGCCAGCGACCAGGCGTAGCCGGTGACCGCGATCACGACGGACCAGCCGATCGCGAGCACGGGGTTCCAGCCGAGCGGGGTGCCGAGCAGCAGCCCGCGGAGGGTCTCGATGAACGGCGTGAACGGCTGGTACTGCGCGAACCACTGCAACCCACCCGGCATCGACTCCGTCGGCACGAAACCGCTCCCGAGCAACGGCAGGATGGTGAGGATGAGCGGCAGGTTGCTCGCCGTCTCGACCGACCTCGCCTGCATCCCCATGGCGACCGCGAGCCAGCTGATCGAGTACGCGACGAGCACGATCAGGCCGGCAGCGGCGATCCACTCGACAGGTCCGGCCGTCGGGCGAAAACCCACGGCCAGGCCGACGCCCAGCACCAGGGCGACGGCGATGAGCGTCTGGAGGGTGTTGCCGAGCACATGCCCGGCGAGCACCGCCGCCCGAGTGATCGCCATCGTGCCGAACCGCGCCGTGATGCCCTCGGCCATGTCCATCGCGACGGTCGTGGACGTGCCGCCTGCGCCGCCGGCGATGGTGATGATCAGGATGCCCGGCACGACGTACGCGAGGTAGGCGTCGCGCCCGCCGGCCTGGCCCACCCCGGGCAGGCCGGCCCCGAGCGTCCCGCCGAGCACGAACACGAACAGCAGCAGGGCGACCACCGGCCCCAGGATGGTGAACACCGACAGGCCCGGGTAGCGCACCATGTGCAGCAGGTTGCGGCGCAGCATCGTGATCGCGTCGGTGACGACGTACGAGCGCTGGGACGCGGCGGTCCGCGGCGGGTGCTGGGGGTGCGGCGGGTGCTGGGGGCTCAGGGTGGTCATGACTCGGTTCCCTTCGCGGCGGCCCGGCCGGTGAGCGCGAAGAACACGTCATCGAGGTCCGGGGTGTGGGTGCTGAGGTCGTCCACGTCGAGGTCTGCCGCGTCGAGACGGTTGAGCAGGGTGCGCAGCGCGCCGACGCCTGCGTCGCTCGGCACGGTGAGCGCGAGCCCGGCCTCGTCGCGAACAGACTCCTCGAGCAGGCGGGAGGCGGCGTCGAACGCCACGGCATCGGCGAACCGGAGCCGGATGTGCCCCCCGGGCACGAGGCGCTTGAGCTCGTCGGGTGTCCCCTGGGCGACGATCCGGCCGCCGTCGAGCACCGCGATGCGGTCCGCGAGCTCGTCTGCCTCATCAAGGTTCTGGGTCGTGAGCAGCACTGTCGTGCCGTCAGCGACGAGGCCGCGCACGATGTCCCACATGGTGTGGCGGCTGCGCGGGTCCAGCCCCGTGGTGGGCTCGTCGAGGAAGATCACGTTCGGCGTCAAGACCAGGGTCATCGCCAGGTCGAGGCGCCGGCGCATCCCACCGGAGTAGGTGGCGAGCGGCTTGCGGGCGGCCTCGACGAGGTCGAACTGCTCGAGCAGCTCGGCCACCCGGGTCCGTGAACGATGCGCCCCGAGGTGGCGCAGCCGGGCCATCAGCAGGAGGTTCTCCTCGCCGGTGAGCAGGCCGTCCACAGCGGAGAACTGGCCGGTCAAGCCGATCACCGCGCGTACGCCGCCCGGGTCGCGGACGACGTCCGCCCCGTTGACGAGCGCGGTGCCGCCGTCGGGCCGGACGAGCGTGGACAGGATGTGCACGGTGGTCGTCTTGCCGGCCCCGTTGGGACCGAGCAACGCGGTGACGGTGCCGGTGGGGACGGCGAGGTCGACGCCGTCGAGCACGACCTTGGCGCCGTAGGACTTGCGCAGCCCGTGGACGTCGATCGCCGAGGTGGTCATGGGTGTTGCTCCCTCGTGCGGGTTGCCCGGGCTCATCGCGCGCGCCGGATGGTGATGTCGCCGTACTGGGTGCGTGCGCGAAGGGCGATGGCCGGCTCTGACTCGTCGGACGCGCGGTCGCCGTCGAGCTCGCTGCGCACCCGTCCCTCCTTCGAGGACAGGTCGAGCCAGGCGGGGGTACCCGGCCGGACGCCGACGGTGACCTGGCCGTACCCGCTGTCCACCTGGATCGCTCCGCTCGAGACCTCGTGCAGCTGGATGCTGCCGTACGCGGTCTTCGCTGTGACCGAGGCGAGCGCCCTGGTGATCTCGAGGTCGCCGTAGGAGAGCTTCGCGTCGAGGTCCCCGCCGGACTCCCCGATCAGGACGGTGCCGTGCGACGCCTTGAGGATCGCGTCGCCTGTCACCGCGGCGACCCGGATCTGCCCGTGGTCGGCAGTGATCTCGATGCTGCCGTCGGCCCTGCCCAGGGTCGTGTTGCCGTGCCCGGCGCGCAGCCACAGGTCGCCGGTGGTGTCGAGCTCGACGGGACCCGTCGAGCTCTTGATGCGGGTGGCACCGAGGCGTCCGACGGTGCGCACGGCGCCGACAGCGATCTTCGCGGTGAGTCGCGAGCCCGCCGGCAGTTCGACTATCAGATCGACCGACTCGGAGGGGCCGACGAAGCTGAACCGTGGCTTCGGGGCGGTGACGGTGAGCCGCTGTCCGTCGAAGTCGACGGTGGTCTCTTCCGCGCCGCGGCGGTCGGTCGCCTTTGCCGGGTTGGTGGCCGACACGGTGACGACCGTGTCGGTGCGGTCACCGGCGACGACGTCGATCGCCCCGACCTGGAGGCTGATGACGAGGTCGACACATCGGATCCGGGCTTGGCGTTGGGCCGCACGTGCCTGGAACGTACGTGGAGACTCTCCCAACGAGTCGCTTCGCCGCTGGCCGAGCCGATGCCACTGCGGCGGCGTAGTGTCGAAACCACTAGGCGCGTGCATCGCGGTTTCTCCGCGGCGTGAGCCGATCGAGCAGTCGGTGGGTCTGCCATCCGACGCGCGACCCCCGACGAATCGATGCGCCACGAGCAGAGGAGTCGACATGTTCCCGAACCAGCCCGAGGCATCGGACGACGGCGTGCCGCGAGACAACCCGCCCGACGCGGACCACCCGACGTTCGCGGAACTCATCCATCCCGATGGCCCGGTCGAGCAGGAGGGTGACCACGATCGCGACGGCGCGTCGACCACCGAGTCGGAGCGGATCAGCGCTGACGCCGTGCTGGGATCGGACAGGGGAGCCGGCAGGTACGAGGTCCGGCGCGACGGGTCGGCCACCGAGGCGGAGCGGATCATCGCCGACGGCCTGCCGGGATCCGAGGGCGGAGCCGGCAGGTACGAGGTCCGCGACGACGGGTCGGCCACCGAGGCGGAGCGGATCATCGCTGACGGCTTGCCGGGATCCGAGGGCGGAGCCGGCAGGTACGAGGTCCGCGACGACGGGTCGGCCACCGAGTCGAGCAGGATCATCTCCGACCGACTCGTTCAGCCGTAGAACCGACGGCACCGGCGGGTTCAGGAGGGCTTCCGGGGAAGCGGTTCGGCGCGAGGGGTGAGGGTCGCTCCGCACACAGCGACCCTCACCGCCCAGGAGGGTGCTGACGGCCTCGGCATCTCCCGGCCGACGCCCGGAGGACTGCTCGAACCTGGCCGTCGGCGGCCAGGGACCCCCGACGACCTGAGCTCAGTCGGCCGCGGTGAGCCGCAGTGTCTGGAGGCGACGCACGGCCAGGACCACCGAACCGACGGTCGTGGCGGCGAGCAGCCCGAGGGCTGCGGTCAGGCCGACGCCGGACAGCACGCTCCACACGTAGGCGTAGTCACCGAGGATCGACTCGGCCGCGGCCAGCGCCCACTGCCGCACGCTGACGTTGCGGATGCCGGGGACATAGCCGCCCAGCACGGTCTCCCAGAGCAGCGCGTAGAGCAGGCCGATGATCACCGCGTTGCGCGTCACCACAGACAGCGCCACGAAGATCGACGTGTAGGCCAGAGCGGCGAGCGTCGCGGTGACCCCGTACGCCAGGCCCAGCCGACCGCCCTGATCCCCGGCGAGCTCGATCGCGGCCACGAGCGGGAGCACAGCGAAGACGAACGCGGCACCCCAGGCGACGACGAGCTTGGACCCGATGATCGTGCGGCGCGGCACGGGCTTGGCGAGCAGGTAGACGATCGACCCGTCGTCGATCTCCGAACCGATCACGCCGGTGCCGATGAGCAGGCACATCAGCGGCAGCAGGGTGCCGAGCGCGAAGTCCTCCGTCAGTCCCACGGTCGCGAAGACGTCGGCCCCGGAGGCCCAGCGGATGATGCCGGCGAGCAGGAGCAGGAGCACGGGCAGCAGGACCAGCAGCAGCGCCCGGCGCCGACCGAGCAGACCGCGCAGCGTCAGCTGCATCACCACGGCGTTCATCGGGCCACCAGGTAGGCGAAGACGCTCTCGAGGGACTCGTCGGCCGGGGAGACCTCGAGAAGCCGCACGTGGCTGTCCCGGGCGAGGCGGGGCAGGGCGTGGACGAACCGGCCGACGTCGGGCGCTCGGACGGCCAGGCTCCCGGTGCTCAGGTCGACGGTGTCGGCGGCGCCGTCGGCGATGATCGCCGCAGCCAGCCGCCGGTCGTCGCTGGAGCTGATCGTGTACTGGTGCGGGCGCTCGGTCATCAGCCGTCGGATCCGACGGAAGTCGCCAGACGCCGCGTGTCGGCCCGCCACGAGCACCTCGATGGTGCCGGCGATCTCCTCGACCTCCTCGAGGATGTGGCTGCTGAACAGGACGGTCCGGCCTTCTTGCCCGAGCCTGCGCAGCAGGTCCATGAGGTGCAGGCGCTGCCTGGGGTCCATCCCGTTGAACGGCTCGTCGAGCAGCAGCACGGACGGGTCGTGCACCAGGGCGGTGGCCATCTTGACGCGCTGTTTCATGCCCTTGGAGTATGTGCCGATGTCGCAGTCCTTGGCGTCCATCATCTCGACCGTCTGCAGGGCGCGCCGGGCCGCGGCCGCGGGATCGGGCAGGCCGTGCAGCCGGGCGTTGGCGACCACGAACTGCCAACCCGTGACCATGTCGTACATCGCCTCCGTCTCGGGCACCAGGCCGATCGAGCGGTAGATGTCGGGGTGACGCCAGACCGTGCGGCCGTCGAGGGTCACGGTGCCGGCGGAGGGGGCAAGGAATCCCCCCATCATCGCGATGAGCGTGGACTTGCCGGCGCCGTTCGGGCCGAGGAGGCCGGTGATCCCGGGGCCGATGGTCATCGTCACGTCGTTGGCGGCCACGACGCTGCCGTACCAGCGCGAGACGCCGTCCAGGACGAGGGTGCTCACACCACACCCACCCTCCGGTAGCGGCGGATCAGCAGGGCCAGACAGGCGGCCACGACGCCGGCGATGACGAGCAGGAAGGTCAGGCCACCGAGCACTCCGGACGGCACGTCGTGACCGCGCGCAGACTCGGCTCCGAGCAGTCGCACCGCGGTCCCGTCGACGAGGTTGAACGGGTCCAGGGCCGGCAGGTACGACGCAGCGGTCGTGAGCCCCCGGTCCAGGGCGACCGCGGTGAGCATCTCGGCGACCCCGCTGAGGACCACGAGGATCGTGATGATCGCCGCGACACCGAGCCCACGCCGCGGCGTGAACGCCGCCACGAGCAGCGTGATCGCGCCCAGCAGGACTGCCAGGACGGCTGAGACGAGCAGCCCGCCCGCCCACCCGGTGACCTGCGCGCCGGGTGGGAGCTCGGCAAGCAGCGCGCCGATCAGCAGCAGGGTCTGGGCGAGGGCCAGCACACCGAACACGGCGATGGCCAGGCCAGCGAACTTGGCGAGCACGTAGTCGGTGCGCATCATCGGCCGGGACAGGTACAGCGGCATGACGCCGTGGCGCAGGTCTCGGGACACGCAGTACGGCGCGGCCCCGGCGACGAAGAGGGAGACGACGACCTGCAGCGCGTTGGGGTACTGGGTGTAGCTGACGGGCAGCTCGTCGCCACCGGTGAGCAGGATCGACAGCGCGATGATCAGCGGCGGGACGAGAAGGATGCCGATCAGCGACCACGGCATGATCTTCGACCGTGCGGGGCGGCCGAGTCCGAAGCACCCCCGGAGCGTTTCGACCAGGAGCGAGCGGACCACCCAGCCACGGCCGAGCCGTGGCCCGTCGTAGTGGCGGAAGCCGATGTCGTGGATGACACCGCCGCCTGGTGCGGCCACAGGTGCCCCGGGCGCCGAGCCGGGGACGGGCTCAGTGGCGGACACTGTCGCGCTCCGTCCGGTCGTTGAAGAGCTCGGTGAGGTGGTGGCGACGACGCTGCATGCGTACCAGCCCGACCTCGAGGTCGGCGGCGCCGGCCTGGACCACGTCGAGCACGCGCTCGTCGGCGAGCTCGACGGTGAAGGCGTCGGCCGAGCCCGCCGTGGCTACCCTCGCCCCGGCGGCCCGCAGCAGCGCGGCGAGCTCGGGTCCACGGTCGGTGACCTCGACCAGCAGCACGCCGCTGTACCCGGTGGCGTCCGCAGTCGAGGTCGACCGCTGCAGCACGCCGCTCTCGATGACCACCACGTGGTCGGCGATGCGCTCGAGCTCACCGAGGAGGTGGGAGGTGACCACCACGGCGATGGAGAACTCGGTGCTGATCCGCTGGATGAGCGCGAGCATCTCGTCCCGACCCGCCGGGTCGAGGCCGTTGGTCGGCTCGTCGAGCAGCACGAGCCGAGGGTCGTGCACGAGTGCCTGCGCGAGCTTGACCCGCTGCTTCATGCCGGTGGAGTAGCCGCCGATGGGTCGGTAGCGCTCCTCGTACAGGCCAACGTGGCGCAGCGTGTCGGCGGTGCGCTCGCGGGCGACGGCGGTCGGCAGCCCGGACATGCGGGCCAGGTGCACCACGAGCTCGGTGGCCGAGACGTCCGGCGGCAGGCAGTCGCTCTCAGGCATGTAGCCGACGAGGCCGCGGATCGCGAGGCCGTCGGTCGCGCACTCCAGGCCGAGCACCTGGGCCCGTCCGGAGGTGGCCGGCAGCAGACCCAGCAGGATCTTGATCAAGGTCGACTTACCGGCGCCGTTGGCCCCGACCAGCCCGACGACGCCCTGGGGCATCGCGACGGTGAGGTCGCGGAGTGCGGTGACCGGGCCGAACGTGCGCGTCAGCCCGTCGACCAGGACCGACGGCACCGCCGCGCTGTCCGTCCCGAGTGTCGCCATGTCGATGATCCTGGTGGCTCCGGTAGGCGAGGCGCTATGGGGTACAACCCTGAGATCACCCTGAGATGCGGGCCGCTCGAACCTCGCGGACCCGCCACGGGCTCCCCCGCCCAGGTCGCCAACAGTCCAAGATCCGGCCGCGTTCCCCATCAAGTTCGAAGGGGCACAGCCGATGAGTACCCAGTGAGCCACGTCCTGCCCAGCCCCGGGAACCGGGAGGACCTCAGTCGCGCCCTGCTGGCCGTGGAGGACAGGCCTGGCTACGGGTTGGCCTCCGAGGCCGAGGTGATGCAGCTTGAGCTGGCGGCTGTGGCGCTGGGGGACGAGGAGCTGGTCTGGCGTTCGCGGCTGTTGTCGGCCGAGCTCGCAGGCCGGCGAGGTGAGATCGCGGAGGCGATGAGGCTGCTGCGACAGGTCAACGAGTACGCCGCGGCCAACGGTCCCCCCCGTCTCTTGGCCCGTAGCCACCTGATCTTGGCCTGGACGTACCGTGACGTCGGTGACCTGGCTGCCTCCCTCGAGCACGCCGTCAAGGCGGTCGAGATGTTGGACGCCCAGGCGCCGGCCTCCGTCCGGGCTCTGTACCTGATCCGGCTGGCCGACGCGCTGGACGAGTGCGGTTCCCCGCAGGAGGCACGCCTGCGCTACGAGCAGGCGGAGGAGATCGCCGTGCGGGACGGCAACATCGCGCGGCAGATCTCCTGCCTGAACAACCGTGCATACGGAGAGTACCTGGCGGGTGACCTGGCGGCGGCGGAGGCCACGATCAACCGGCTCGTCGAGGTCTGCCCCCTCCACGAGGCACCCATGCGACACCACACGCTCGACACCATCGCGCGCATCCATGTCGCCTCGGGCCGGTACGAGGAGGCGATCTCGACCGCGCACCAGGCGATAGAGGCCTACCGGGCTCAGGGGGCGCCGGAGGCGATGTCGCCGGCAGAGTCCCTACTCACGCTGGTCCTGGCCCAGCGAATGTCGGGTGATCTTGATGCCGCTCAGAGCAGCCTGGACGAGTGCCGGTCGATCGGCACGACGGCGGGCCTGGCTTCGGTGCTGGCCCGGGTCCAGGAGGAGCAGGCCGAGCTGGACGCTGCCCGCGGCGACTTCGAACAGGCCTTCCACGGCTTCAAAGCCTTCCACGCCGCCGAGAAGGAGCTGGTCTCCGAGCAGCGGGCGGCGCAGTCGAAGCTGCGCCAAGCGATGCTCGAGACGAACGAGGTCCGGGCCGAGGCCGACCGGCTCCGCGACGAGGTGCACCGGGACCCGTTGACCGGTCTGTACAACCGGCGGTTCGTCAACCAGACCCTCCCGGGGCTGCTCGCCGGCCGCGCACCCGACCAGGTCATCGTTGCCGCCCTGGTCGACCTCGACCACTTCAAGCAGGTGAACGACGCGTGCTCGCATGCCGCAGGTGATGAGGTGCTGGTGAGAGTCGCTCGGCTGCTGACCCTGGCCGCCGCGACCGGGGAGGATCCTCCTGCAGGGTGCTTCGCTGCGCGCCTGGGTGGCGATGAGTTCCTTCTTGTGCTGGACGGTCTCTCACGGGCGCAGGCCGTTCGGCGCATCGAGGATCTGCGGCGCGCCGTGGCCAGCACGGACTGGCGCGGGATCACCGGCGACCTACCGGTGATCATGAGCGCCGGCGTGTCCTGGGTGGGCACCGAGGACTCCCAGTACACCCTCCTGCATCGGGCGGACCAGCTGCTCTTCACCGCCAAGAACGCTGGCCGCAACCGAGTCTGCGTCGAAGATGCGGAGGTCCCCGGCCGCC
>Ga0105047_10012584_pt1 | contig 13604 bp, 9 predicted proteins | sample MAT04_FD_78384 | JGI IMG/M metagenome (GOLD analysis project Ga0105047, IMG submission 78384) | Freshwater microbial communities from Lake Fryxell liftoff mats and glacier meltwater in Antarctica - MAT-04 (megahit assembly) | ecosystem: Environmental > Aquatic > Freshwater > Ice > Liftoff...
CAACTCTGCTTGCAAGTAGTATATGCTCTCTTGTTTGAGGCATTGGACCATCTGCTGCACTAACTACTAGGATTGCTCCGTCCATTTGTGCGGCTCCAGTAATCATGTTCTTTACATAATCTGCATGTCCTGGACAATCAACGTGTGCATAATGTCTATTTATTGTTTCATATTCAACGTGGGCAGTGTTGATTGTAATTCCTCTTTCTCTTTCCTCTGGTGCTTTATCAATTTGGTCAAATCTAGCTACTTGTGCTAACCCTTTAGTTGCAAGTACTGCTGTTATTGCAGCTGTTAGTGTTGTCTTGCCGTGATCTACGTGTCCTATTGTTCCAATGTTTACATGCGGTTTAGTTCTTTCAAACTTTGCTTTTGCCATTTTGTATTCCTCCTTATATTTACATATTATCTTATATTTTTAATTAGTAAAAAATGATTAGCTTCTTATTATAAATAGAATGGTATATCTAAATATTAGTCTATTTAGATATATTTCCATTTAATATTCTACTTATTGTTTATTACCTATAACTTGTTCTTGAATATTCTTTGGAACTGGTTCATATGCAGCAAATTCCATACTGTATACTCCTCTACCTTGTGTTCTTGATCTAAGTGTAGTAGAATATCCAAACATTTCTGATAATGGAACCATGGCTCTAATTACTTCAGCTCCTGCTTGAGCTTCCATTCCTTCTATTCTACCTCTTCTTGAATTAATGTCGCCCATAACATCTCCCATGTATTCTTCTGGTACTGTTACTTCGACCTTCATTATTGGTTCTAATAGTACTGGATCTGCTTTTGCCATCCCGTTTTTGAATGCCATAGAACCAGCAACTTTAAATGCCATTTCATTTGAGTCAACATCATGGTATGAACCATCAACAACTCTAACTTTAAAGTTAAGCACTGGGAATCCACCAAGAATACCGGTCTTCGATGCTTCTTTAATTCCATTTTCAATTGGGGAAATAAATTCTTTTGGAATAGATCCACCCACAGTAGCATTTTCAAATGAGTAAGGCTCAGTAGTTGGTATCAACTCTATCCAACAATGACCGTATTGTCCACGTCCACCTGATTGTTTAATGTATTTACCTTCTGCTTTAACTTGCTTTCTAATTGTTTCTTTATATGCAACTTGTGGTTTTCCTACATTACATTCTACTTTAAATTCTCTTTGAAGTCTATCAACAATAATTTCTAGATGAAGCTCGCCCATACCACCAATTATTGTTTGACCTGTTTCTTGGTCAGTATAAGTTTGAAAAGTTGGATCTTCTTCAGAAAGCTTTGCAAGTGACATACCCATTCTTTCTTGACCAGCTTTTGTTTTTGGCTCAATAGCTACATGAATAACTGGATCTGGGAAAACCATGGTTTCAAACAATATTGGATTATCTTCATCACATAGTGTTTCTCCAGTAGTTGTATTCTTGAGTCCAATTATTGCACCCAATTCTCCTGCACGCAATTCTTCAACTTCTTCTCTATGATTAGCATGCATTTTAACTAATCTACCAACTCTTTCTTTTTTACCCTTATTAGCATTTAACACATATGTACCAGTTTTCATTATGCCTGAGTAAACTCTTGCAAAACAAAGTCTACCAACAAAAGGATCTGTAGCAATTTTGAATGCTAATGCTGCCATTGGTTCATCATCACTTGGGTGTCTTTCCATCTCTTCTCCATCATCAACATCTTGGCCTTTGATAGCTGGAATATCAAGTGGTGACGGCATATAATCTATAACCGCATCAATCATCATCTGAACACCTTTGTTTTTGTATGAAGACCCACAAATTACAGGTACTATTTCATTGTTAATTACACCTTTTCTTAATGCTGTTTTTAATTCTTCTTCAGTTATTTCTTGACCATCAAGATATTTCATCATAAGGTCTTCATCTAGTTCAGCTATTGCTTCAACCATAGCAGCTCTATATTCTTCTGTTAATTCTTTCATATCTGCTGGAATTTCTATTTCTTCTATTTGAGTTCCTAAATCATCCTTATAAACCTGTGCAACATTTCTAATTAAATCTATAATGCCTAAGAACACTTCTTCTTTTCCTATTGGAAGCTGTATTGGAACTGCATTAGCATGAAGTCTCTCTCTCATCATGTCAACAACATGATAAAAGTCTGCTCCCATTATATCCATTTTGTTAACATATGCCATTCTAGGAACATTATACTTAGTTGCTTGTCTCCAAACTGTTTCAGATTGTGGTTCAACTCCACCTTTTGCACAGAACACAGATACTGCACCATCAAGTACTCTCAAAGATCTTTCAACTTCAACAGTGAAATCTACGTGACCTGGTGTATCGATGATATTTATATTATACCCCTTCCAAAAACAAGTTGTTGCTGCAGATGTTATAGTTATTCCTCTTTCTTGTTCTTGAACCATCCAATCCATAGTAGCTCCGCCATCATGAACCTCACCTATCTTATGTGTTTTTCCTGTATAGAATAATATACGCTCAGTAGTTGTTGTTTTACCAGCATCTATATGCGCCATAATACCTATATTACGGAATTTTTCTAAAGAATATTCTCTACCCACTATTTGTTCCTCCTATCTGCCAGTGATTTTAAATTTGACAAAACTGTCTTGGCAAAGCCAAAACAGTTTTTATATTAATATCTGTAATGAGCAAAAGCCTTATTGGCTTCAGCCATTTTATGAGTATCTTCTCTCTTCTTTACTGCTGCTCCAGTATTGTTTGAAGCTTCGATTAATTCGTTAGCAAGTTTTTCTCTTGCATATTTCTCGCCTCTTTTATCTGTAGCAACAAGTAACCATCGGAGTCCTAATGTCTGTCTTCTCTCAGGTCTAACTTCGATAGGTACTTGATAATTAGCTCCACCTATTCTTCTAGCTTTTACCTCAAGTAACGGCATAATATTAGTTAGTGCTAATTCAAACACCTCTAATGGATCTTTACCTGTTTTTTCTTTAATTATGTCAAAAGCCTCATAGCATATTTTTTGTGCTACTCCTCTTTTTCCATCTTCCATTACATTGTTTATTAACTTTGTAACGACTTTGCTATTGTACATAGGATCTGGTAATACATCTCTTTTCGCAATATATCCTTTTCTTGGCACTTATCTTCCCTCCTTAATAAATTAACTCATAGGTACTCGATATTTCTATCGTAAAGCGCTCTGTACTTCGCAAATGTATGTAAATATATAAATTATAATATATATAAATGCTGAAGACATTGCACCCTAACTCAAAGCATTATTTTTTTTGCTTTGGTCTCTTAGTCCCGTATTTTGATCTACTTTGTAGTCTTCCAGCAACTCCAGCAGAGTCTAATGTCCCTCTGATGATGTGATATCTAACTCCTGGTAAATCTTTAACTTTTCCACCTCTTATAAGTACAACACTATGTTCTTGTAAGTTGTGGCCTACACCTGGTATATAAGCAGTAACTTCGTATCCATTTGTAAGTCTAACTCTTGCAACTTTTCTTAATGCAGAGTTTGGCTTTTTAGGTGTTGTTGTTTTAACTACTGTACAAACACCTCTTTTTTGTGGACAGTCTTTTAAAGCTGGTGAAGCTGACTTTGTTGTTAATGTCTTTCTGCCTTTTCTTACTAATTGGTTAATAGTTGGCATGTTTTCACCTCCTTATTTTTATAAGCTAATGTTTATTTATACCAATGCATTGTAACATAACTCAATGTTTATGTTACAGCATGATATATCTATGTTATTTAGTTTCTAGCATTAATTTAATCTTCTAGAAGTAATGCTGTCGCTGATGCAACATCTATATCACAAAGATTTCCTAATTCCTTCATTGTGTCTACAAATATTATTTGCAGGGAATTATCTTTGGCTAGTTTTAAAATAGGTTCAGTAATAATACTATCAGCATCTTTGGCTATATACAAAACCTTACCCTTACTATTCTTTAAAGCTTTCAGGGTTTGTTTAACTCCAACGACCTTTTGACCTACAATTTTACCTACCATTTCTAACCCCCTCATAATTAAAATCGCAAGATTTATCTAATAAAGATGTATCTACTCGATTAAAGTCACACACAAGGTGTATTTTATCATTTTAGAACCACCCTGTCAACTAATAATACTTATACTTCTAAATCATTTTCAGTTTCTACCTTCTCATTATCTTCAGTATTAATTTTTATTGTCCTATATCTTGTCATTCCAGTACCAGCCGGTATTAACTTACCAATTATTACATTTTCTTTTAATCCAAGCAATGGATCAATTTTTCCTTTAATAGCTGCATCAGTAAGTACCCTTGTTGTTTCTTGGAATGATGCTGCTGATAAGAATGATTCTGTTGCAAGAGCAGCCTTTGTAATACCTAATAGTGATATTTTACCTTCAGCAGGTACTCCACCTTCAGATTCAATTTTAGTATTAGCATCCTCAAATGCGAAAATATCTACTAAATTTCCTGGAAGTAATTCTGTATCTCCAGATTCCTCAACCTTAACTTTTCTTGTCATCTGCCTTACAACAACTTCTAAATGCTTATCATTTATATCAACACCTTGAAGTCTATAAACTTTTTGTACTTCAGAAGAAAGATAATTTTTAACCCCATTAACGCCTTTGATTCTTAAAATATCATGTGGGTTAACTGAACCCTCAATTATTTCGTCTCCAGCTTCAATCTTATCTCCATTTGCAACTTTTAATCTTGAACCAAATGGTATATCATAACTAAATTCTTCTCCTGAATCAGAAATTACAATAACAACTCTTTTTTTCTTAGTGTCTTCCATTTTAACTGAACCATTTACATCACTTACTATTGCCAGTCCTTTTGGTTTTCTAGCTTCAAATAATTCCTCAACTCTTGGAAGACCTTGAGTTATATCTGACCCTGCTACTCCACCTGTATGGAATGTTCTCATTGTAAGTTGTGTTCCTGGCTCACCTATTGATTGAGCTGCAATTATGCCTACGGCTTCTCCAATATTAATTTTTTGTGAAGTTGCCATATTCATCCCATAACATTTTGCACAAACACCAATTTTAGCTTTACACGTAAATACTGATCTAATCATAACTTTTTTCACACCAGACTTTTGAACTTCTTCTGCTAGGTGAATATCCATATATACACCTTTAGGAACTACTATCTCACCTGTTTTTGGATGAATAATATCTTCCGCAGTGTATCTTCCAGTAAGTCTTTCAACTAATTGTTCAATTACTTCACTTCCATCACGAATTTCTGAAACTTCAAAGCCTTCAGTTGTTCCGCAATCTTCATGTCTTACTATAACATCTTGACAAACATCAACAAGCCTTCTTGTTAAATAGCCTGAGTCAGCTGTTTTAAGTGCAGTATCTGCGTTACCTTTTCTAGCTCCATGTGTTGATATAAAATACTCTAGTACATCTAGACCATCTCTAAAAGATGCTCTAATAGGTAACTCGATTATCTTACCAGATGGATTAGCCATAAGGCCTCTCATACCTGCTAATTGTTTAATCTGACTCTTAGACCCTCTGGCACCTGAATCTGCCATCATGAATATTGGATTAAATTTATCCAAACTATCCATTAATGCGTTTGCTACGTCTTCTGTAGTCTTAGTCCATTTTTCTATTACTCTTTCATATCTTTCTTCCTCAGATATAAATCCTCTTCGATACATCTTCTCAATCTTATCAACAGTGGCATCTGCATCAGCAAGCAATGCTTTTTTAGCTTCTGGAACTACCATATCAGATGTAGCAACAGTAATTGCTCCGATTGTTGAATAATGATATCCTGTAGCTTTTATTTTGTCTAGCATCTTAGAAGTTTCTGAAGGACCATATTTTAAGTAGCATTTATCAATAATACTACCAAGATTCTTTTTACTTACCAAGAAATCAATTTCAAATTTCAATTCATTTCCAGATATAGTTCTATCAATAAAGCCCAAATCTTGAGGTATAGTTTCATTGAAAATTAGTTTTCCTGGTGTAGTTTCTATAATTTGAGTGATACTAACACCATTAACTACTCCACACATCTTAACTTTAATTTTAGCATGAATATCTATTTGTTTTACTGAATATGCCATTATTACTTCATCTGGTGATGAGAATGCTCTTCCCTCACCTTTAGCACCATCTTTATCGATAGTTAAATAGTAAGCACCTAAAACCATATCCTGAGTAGGTACGCAAACTGGTTTACCATCTGATGGTTTCATAATATTGTGTGCAGCAAGCATTAAGAATCTCGCTTCAGCTTGAGCTTCAACAGATAGAGGTACGTGTACTGCCATTTGATCTCCATCAAAGTCAGCATTATAAGCCGTACATACAAGTGGATGTAGTTTAATTGCTCTGCCTTCTACAAGCACAGGTTGGAATGCTTGAATTCCAAGTCTATGAAGTGTAGGTGCACGATTTAACAATACTGGATGGTCAGATATTACTTCTTCAAGTACATCCCATACTTGAGGCATAACTCTCTCTACCATTCTCTTAGCACTCTTAATATTATGAGCTACTCCGCTTCCAACAAGTTTTTTCATAACAAAAGGCTTAAATAATTCTAAAGCCATTTCCTTTGGAAGACCACATTGATACATTTGCAATTCTGGTCCAACAACTATAACTGAACGACCTGAGTAATCAACACGTTTTCCAAGTAAATTTTGTCTGAATCTTCCTTGCTTTCCTTTTAACATGTCAGATAGAGATTTTAAAGGTCTATTCCCTGGTCCTGTAACTGGCCTTCCTCTTCTTCCATTATCAATTAATGCATCTACAGCTTCTTGAAGCATTCTTTTTTCGTTTCTAACAATTATATCTGGAGCGCCTAAGTCTAAAAGCTTTTTCAATCTATTGTTTCTGTTTATTACTCTTCTATACAAGTCATTCAAATCAGAAGTAGCAAATCTTCCTCCATCTAATTGTACCATTGGTCTTAAATCAGGAGGTATTACTGGAATTACATCAATTATGATCCATTCAGGTTTGTTTTTAGATTTTCTGAAAGATTCTGACACATCCAATCTTCTTATACTTCTAATTCTCTTTTGTCCTGTGCTTGTTTTCAAGTCTTCCTTAAGTTCTTTTGATAACTCTTCTAAGTTTATATGTTGTAGTAGTACTTTTACAGATTCTGCACCCATACCAGCTACAAAACTTTCAGCTCCAAACTTATCTATAGCTTCTCTATATTCTTTTTCACTAAGGATTTGTTTTGTAAGTAATGATGTTTCTTTTGGATCTAATACTACATAAGCAGCAAAATAAAGAATCTTCTCTAGTGATCTAGGTGACATATCTAAAATAAGTCCCATACGAGATGGTATTCCTTTGAAATACCAAATGTGAGAAACTGGAGCAGCAAGTTCTATGTGCCCCATTCTTTCACGTCTTACTTTAGATTTTGTAACTTCAACGCCACATCTATCACAAACTATTCCCTTATATCTTACTCTCTTGTATTTACCACAGTGACATTCCCAATCTTTAATCGGTCCAAAAATTCTTTCGCAAAAAAGTCCATCTCTTTCAGGTTTTAATGTTCTATAGTTTATAGTCTCAGGTTTTTTTACTTCTCCCTTTGACCACTCTCTGATTTGCTCTGGTGATGCTAATCCTATTTGAATAGCATCGAAATTATTAAATTCAAACAAGGGTTCATCCTCCCTTCATATTAATGCTCATCATTAAAATCATTTAATTCTAAGTCTTCACCAAATTCTTCTAACGGTATTTCATCATAATTAATATCAACGTCTACTTCTTCATCTTCATCTACAAGTTCAACGTATTCTTCCGTTGGTGTTTCAGGAATTACATCTTCTGAACCTTCTATGTTAACATTTAAATTTAATTCTTCATTTTCATCATCAACTGATTCTTTTAATTTAATTTCTTCTAATTCATCAGTAAGAACTTTAACGTTTAGACACAACGCTTGTAATTCTTTAATAAGAACTTTAAAAGATTCGGGAACACCAGGTTCTGGAATATTCTCACCTTTTACTATTGCTTCATAAGTTTTAACTCTACCTACAACATCATCAGACTTAACTGTTAAAATCTCTTGTAGTGTGTGAGCTGAACCATAAGCTTCAAGTGCCCAAACTTCCATTTCTCCGAATCTTTGACCACCAAACTGTGCTTTACCGCCTAATGGTTGCTGAGTTACTAGAGAATATGGTCCTGTTGATCTAGCATGTATTTTATCATCTACCAAATGATGTAATTTTAAGATATACATATATCCAACAGTTACTCTGCTATCAAATGCGTCTCCTGTTCTTCCATCATATAAATCAGTTTTTCCATCTGCATCATATCCAGCTTTTTCTAAGCACGCTTCAATTTCTTCCTCAAGCGCACCATCAAATACTGGTGTTGCAATATGCCAACCGAGTTCACTAGCTGCCCATCCTAAGTGGACTTCTAATACCTGCCCTATATTCATACGAGAAGGAACTCCTAGTGGATTTAAGCATATTTGAAGTGCCCTTCCATCAGGTAAAAACGGCATATCTTCTACAGGTAATACTCTAGAGATAACACCTTTATTACCATGTCTTCCTGCCATCTTATCTCCTACAGAAATCTTTCTTTTTTGAGCTATATAGCATCTAACTAGTTCATTAACACCTGGTGGAAGTTCATCACCATTTTCTCTAGTGAACACTTTAACGTCAACTATTATTCCAGCTTCGCCATGTGGCACTCTAAGTGATGTATCTCTTACTTCTCTTGCTTTTTCACCAAATATCGCTCTTAATAATCTTTCCTCTGCTGTAAGTTCTGTTTCGCCCTTAGGTGTTACTTTTCCCACTAGGATATCTCCAGATCTTACTTCAGCGCCTATTCTTATTATTCCACCCTCATCTATGTCTTTAAGTGCATCTTCTCCAACATTAGGGATGTCTCTAGTTATCTCTTCTGGTCCAAGTTTTGTGTCTCTTGCTTCTGATTCATACTCTTCAATATGAACTGAAGTAAATATATCATCACGAACAAGCTCTTCAGATATGAGCATTGCATCCTCATAGTTATAACCTTCCCAAGTTACAAATCCAATACGAATATTCTTACCTAAAGCTATTTCTCCAAGGTCTGTGGAAGGTCCATCTGCGAGCACAGTGTTTACTCCAACTTTTTCACCTTTATCAACTATAGGTCTTTGATTTATACATGTACCTTGATTGGATCTTTTAAACTTAAGAATTTTATAAACATCTAATTCATTATCTGAGTCTCTTCTTACCCTAACTTCATTGGCACTTACATACTCAACAGTACCTGCATTCTTAGCTTTCGGAAGAACTCCTGAATCTACGGCTGCTCTGTACTCTATTCCTGTACCAACAATAGGTGCTTGTGCTTTAAGTAATGGTACTGCTTGACGTTGCATGTTAGAGCCCATTAGCGCACGACTAGCATCATCATTTTCAAGAAATGGAATCATTGCTGTAGCAACAGAAACTATCTGTCTTGGTGATATATCCATAAGGTCTACTTCTTCTTTTGAAACAACCATTACTTCTTGTTTAGCTCTTACAGTTACTTTTTTATCTACAAAAGTACCATTTTCGCTAATTGGTTCACTTGCTTGAGCTACTAAATATAAATCTTCCTCATCTGCAGTCATATATATAATTTTGTTTGTAATTACCGATGTTTTCTTATCAACAACCCTATATGGTGTTTCAATAAACCCATATTCATTTACTTTAGCGTAACTAGCAAGCGAGTTAATAAGTCCTATATTGGGTCCTTCTGGTGTTTCTATAGGACACATTCTACCATAATGTGAGTAATGAACATCTCTGACCTCAAACCCAGCTCTTTCCCTTGAAAGTCCGCCTGGTCCTAATGCAGATAATCTTCTTTTATTCGTAAGTTCTGATAATGGATTTGTTTGATCCATAAATTGAGATAGCTGTGAACTTCCAAAAAACTCTTTTATAGCTGCTGCTACAGGTCTTATGTTAATAAGTGCTTGAGGCGTTATTCCTTCTTGATCTTGAATTGTCATTCTTTCTTTTACAACTCTTTCCATTCTGGATAAGCCTATTCTAAATTGATTCTGTAAAAGTTCTCCTACAGATCTAATTCTTCTATTTCCTAAATGATCAATATCATCAATATAACCGATATCATAAGTTAGTCCTAACTCGTAGCTCACTGTAGCATACATATCATCTTTAATTATATGTTTTGGTATTAACCTGCTTTTGTTAATTCTAATTTGCTCTTTAATCGATTCTTCATCACTGTAATTATCCAATATTTCTTTTAATGTTGGAAAATGAACCATTTCCCTAATATTAAGATCAGAAATATCAAACTTAACTACTTTATTGATATTGACAAAATGATTTCCTATAACTCTTAAAACTTTATCCTCTACTTGAAGATCCACTACGTTAATTCCCAAGTTTTGAATATCTAAAGCAATTTCTCTGTCTATCTTTTCGCCTTTTTCAACTATAACCTCACCAGTTATAGGGTTAACAATATTTTCAGCAGCAATTTGATTTGCAATTCTATGATTAATTGATAATTTTTTATTAAACTTATACCTACCAACTCTTGATAAATCATATCTTTTCGCATCAAAGAACAGTGAATCAATAAGTGATATAGCACTATCCACTGTAGGTGGTTCACCAGGTCTTAATCTCTTATATATTTCTACAAGTGCTTCTTCTCTTGTTTTTGTATTGTCTTTTTCTATTGTTGCTGTTAACCGTTCTTCTTCACCTAATAATTCATGTAAATCTAAATCACTACCATTATCCATCATAGCTCTAGCCAAAATACTTATAGGCAATTTTCTTGTCTTGTCAATTCTAATATATACTATATCATTAGAATCTGTTTCATACTCAAGCCATGCTCCTCTGTTTGGAATTACTGTAGCGGAGTAAAGTTTTTTCCCTGTTTTATCAACAGAATAATTGTAATAAACCCCTGGTGATCTAACCAATTGGCTTACTATAACTCTTTCTGCTCCATTGATAACAAATGTCCCTTGTGGCGTCATAAGCGGGAAATCTCCCATAAAGACTTCTTGCTCTTTGATTTCACCAGTTTCATTATTACGCAATCTAACCTTAACTTTTAAAGGTGCTGCGTAAGTTGTATCTCTTTCTTTACATTGTTCTTCGGAATACTTGATATTTTCTATATCAAGTTTATATCCTACAAACTCTAGAACAAGATTTCCAGTATAGTCTTGAATCGGATTTATATCGTCAAAAACCTCTTGAAGTCCTTCTTTTAAAAACCAATCATAAGAGTCTAACTGTATCTCAATTAAATTTGGCATATCAGTTACTTCACTTATTTTTGAAAAACTCATTCTTGTTCTTTTACCTAATTGGACAGGATGTACCATCAGCTTTCACCCCTTGCATAAACTAAAATAACCAAAAACACACTTTCCCCTAGGACTTTGTGTTTCTGGATTCACACATTTTCATAATATTATAACCATTTTTGTTAATTTAATTCATATTTATCAATAATTACATCTTTTTAAAAGATAAACTACTAATTTCCAGTGCATTGTGTTATATTATCATAATTATATTTCTATGTCAACATAACATTTCAAAAAAAGGGCACTCTTAAAAGTACCCCCACTTTATAATAGAATTATTTTATTTCTACTCCGCCGCCAACTTCTTCAAGTTTAGCTTTGATTGCTTCTGCGTCTTCTTTACTTACAGCTTCTTTAATTGTTTTAGGAGCTCCGTCAACTATATCTTTAGCTTCCTTTAATCCAAGTCCAGTTAATTCTCTAACAATTTTAATAACTTTAATTTTGCTAGGGCCTACACTAGTTAAAACAACGTCGAATTCAGTTTTTTCTTCAACATCAGCTGTAGCAGTTCCTGCAGCAGCAACTGGTGCTGAAGCACTTACGCCAAATTCCTCTTCGCAAGCTTTTACTAATTCATTTAATTCTAAAACACTCATATCTTTTACAGCTTGAATAATTTCTTCTCTTGTCATTATAAATGCACCTCCGAATTTTTTTATTAAATATTTGTTTACCTTTATAAAAGGTATATTTGTCTTCTTAGAAGACATAATTTGAATCAATCAAAATTATTTGCTATGTAGTTTAGCTTAATACTACTCAGCTAATTCCTTTTGCTCTTTAATTGAATTCAATAGGTATGCAAAATTTGATAATGGAGCTTTGAAGCTTCCAAGTAATTTCGCAATAAGAACATCTCTTGGTGGTATTGATGCCAATTGATTAACTTCTGCACCATCAAATATTTTTCCTTGAATTATAGCTGCTTTAAGCTCTAATTTTTTATGAGTTTTTGCAAATTCATTTAAAACTCTAGCTGCAACAGTTGGCTCTTCATATCCAAAAGCTAATGAAATAGATCCTTGTAAATGAGTTACTATACCTTCAATTCCTAATTCTCTAGCTGCTAAAATAACTAAAGTGTTTTTGTAAACTTTATATTCTACTCCAGCTTCTCTAAGAGTTTTTCTTAACTCTGTATCTTCTTCTACATTTAGACCTTGATATTGGCTAAGTACTACACCTTGAGCTTTAGCTAATTTTTCTTTTATTTCTGCTACTTTCGCTTCTTTTAATTGTCTATTATTGCTTAGCATTGTGTATCCACCTCCTCACAGTTTTTAACTGCTTTATAAAAATATTAAAGTCTCTCCGCAGACGCGAAGAGACCTAATATCCATACAAAAGTATATCTATTGGAATCCTCGGCAGGCATGTTGTCTTTTACGCTTTCGCACCCACTATCTACGGAAATATTATCTATTTTACTTTAAAAAGTATATCATGCTTAAGTCTATATGTCAATACTAGTCTAAGACTTTAGATTGATTAACTTTTATTCCAGGTCCCATAGTACTAGAAACTGATACTGATTTCAAGTACTGTCCTTTAGCTGCTGATGGTTTAGCTTTAACTACTGCTTCCATTAAAGCATGAAAGTTTTGAACTAATTTTTCAGAACCAAAAGATGCTTTTCCAAGTGGTACATGAATTATTGAAGTTTTATCAACTCTATACTCAACTTTACCAGCTTTTATTTCGTTAATTGCTCTAGTAACATCAAATGTTACTGTTCCTGATTTTGGATTTGGCATTAATCCCTTAGGTCCAAGCACTCTACCTAATTTACCAACAACACCCATCATATCTGGTGTAGCAACAACTACATCAAATTCGAACCAATTTTCTTTTTGAATTCTCTCAACTAATTCATCAGTTCCAACAAAATCAGCGCCTGCAAGTTCTGCTTCTTTAGCTTTTTCGCCTTTAGCGAAAACTAAAACTCTAACTGTTTTACCTGTTCCATGAGGAAGCACTACCGCTCCTCTTACTTGTTGGTCTGCATGTCTTGGATCAACACCAAGGCTTACAGCAAGTTCTATTGTTTCATCGAATTTAGCCTTAGCAGTTTTCACCGCAAGATCCATTGCTTCTGTTGGTGTATATAGAGCTGTTTTATCTACAAGTTTAGCACTCTCTATGTAATTTTTGCCCATAATAGTATCCTCCTTCGTGGTAATAACGGTTTTGCCTCCCACGTAATTAATTAAACATTATTCTTCTACAA
>Ga0105047_10012585_pt1 | contig 13603 bp, 11 predicted proteins | sample MAT04_FD_78384 | JGI IMG/M metagenome (GOLD analysis project Ga0105047, IMG submission 78384) | Freshwater microbial communities from Lake Fryxell liftoff mats and glacier meltwater in Antarctica - MAT-04 (megahit assembly) | ecosystem: Environmental > Aquatic > Freshwater > Ice > Liftoff...
AAGCCAGATCATGTGCCGCGCTTCTTTCGGCGCGGAGCATGGTCTATCGCACGTTCTAATCCTCTGCTTTTGCGGGCAGCATTGGCCCCTTGCATCGTGCCCCGAAACCGGGAGCCGACGCGGGGAGGCAGTGGCCGAGCCCCGCCCGACCGAGCCGACCGGCGCGCAACAGTATTGCAAGGGGAGAACGGCGGCAGAAGCTGATTGGATCAGGCTACAAAACCATGTACCGTTGCCAATTAGTTAGCGCAGAGGCTCGCTTTGCAAGTTTTTGAGGCGCCCAGGCAGTGTCGTGATGAGGCGGGAGCGGTCGGTCGGATCTGGGAAGGCCGTGTCGTGGTCCTCGCCCAGGACGAACGCCTCATCGATGCCGCGGTCCTCGCCGTGTCCCGCCTTGGCGGCGACGCGCCCATCGTCATGCGCTCGGAGGCCGAGGTCCTGACCGCCGTCGTCCGCAACTTGACCGGTTTAACCCACATGATCCTGCAGGATGGCAACCTGTCGATCGATCATTCGCTCGTCGATGCCCTGGCGGAAGCCTCTCCCGCCTGCACGGTCTCCCCCGTCTCGCGCGAAGTGGCGCTTTCGGAGGATGGCGAGTTCATGCTCGGCCTGCTGTGCGGGACGCGTGTCGCGCCCTATGACGCCAAGCGTGCGAGCCGCAACTCGCGCCGGATGATCGATGGGCTGGACGGTGACGGCCTGCTCCTGCGCTACCAGCCCATCATCGATGTCCGCTCCGGCCGGCTCGTGATGGTGGAGGCGCTGGCGCGCTGGCGCAGCGAGCCTGTCGCGCTCTCGCCCGTGGACTTCGTGCCCGCCATGGAGCGCATGGGCCTCGCGCGCTTGCTGGCCGCCGCCGTCACGCGGATCGCCGCGCGCGACATGTCCCGCCTGCCAAGCCGCATGCCCATTGCCGTCTCGGTGAACCTGCCGCTGAAGGAACTCGAGAAGCGCGACGTCGTGGCCTGGCTCGGGCGCCAGCTCCGCCGCTCCGGCTTGCCGCGACACCGCCTCACCGTGGAATTGACCGAGACGACGCCCGTGCGTGATGTGACGCGCCTCGCGCGGTCGCTGCGGCGGCTGAACGCGGCCGGACACGGGGTGCTGCTGGACGACCTGCTTCTGGACGACCCGCGGCATCGCCTTCTGCACCTGCCCTTCGCGGGCGTGAAACTGGACCGGGCGGTGGTGGAGTCGCTGCCGCGCTCGGCGCGGGCGCGGCACCATGTGCGCGGCCTGGCCCGCCGCGGCCTCACGTTGACGGCGGAGGGTGTATCCGAACCGGCGCTGCTGCGCGTGCTCCGCAACCTCGGCGTCACGCGCGCCCAGGGTTTTTGGCTCGGCCGGCCGCTCCCGCTCGCGGCGCTGCCGGCATGGTATGACCGTTGGCGGGCTTCCGGCCGCGCGGGTTCGCTGAACTGAGGCAGCGCTTCGTGCGCCTCAGCCCCGGTAGGCCTCGTCATAGAGCGCCATGATCTGCCCCGCATCCGGCACGCGCGGGTTGTTGGCCGGGCTGCCGGAGGCCAGCGCCTGCTCGGCCATCGTCGGCAGCAGATTGGCCCAGGCGTCGGCGCCAATGCCGTAGGCCGCCGGGCTCGGCACCTCAAGTTCACGGTTGAGCGCGCGCAACTCCTCCATCAGCCGCGCGCCCGCCACCTGGTCCGCATCACCCGGGGCCGCCACGCCGATGCAGCGCGCTGCCTCCGCGTAGCGCGGCAAGGCATCGTTCAGGCCGAAGCCGGTGACGGCCGGCAGCAGCATCGCGTTGGACAGCCCGTGCGGCACGTGGAAATGCGCGCCGATGGGGCGCGACATGCCATGGATCAGCGCGACCGACGCGTTGGAGAAGGCAAGGCCCGCCAGCGTGGCGCCCAGCATCATCGCCTCACGCGCCGCATCATCGGCCGGGTCTCTGTAGACGCGGCGCAGATGCGGGCCGATCAGGCGCATCGCGCGCTCGGCGTACATGTCGGAGACGGAGTTGGCGCGCTTGCTGACATAGGCTTCGAGGGCATGGGTCAGGCTGTCGATGCCCGTATCGGCCTTGGTACGGGCGGGGACGGTGCGCGTGAGCTCATGGTCGACGATGGCGGCCAGCGGCAGGGCGCCGAGGCCCGCGATCAGCATCTTCTCGTCCCGCGCGACGTCGGTGATGACGGTGAATCGCGTCGCCTCGCTGCCCGTGCCTGCCGTGGTGGGGATGCAGATGACCGGCAGCGCGCCGCGATCGGCCGCGACCGGCACCTTGAAGGCCGACATGGGCGTGCCCGCAGGCGCGGCGCCGAGGATCGCCATGGCCTTGGCGGTGTCCATGGGACTGCCGCCGCCGAAGCCGATCAGCACGTCGAAATCGCCGGCCTGCATGATGGCCACGCCGGCCGCGATGACGGTGTCGGTCGGGTCGGGCACGGTGTCGTGGAAGACGACGGGGCTGAGGCCCGCCTCGCGCAGCGGTGCGAGGCACTTCTCGACCGTGCCCGAACTCACCATCCAGGGATCGGTCACGACGAGTGGACGCGAGAAGCCAAATTGCACGAGGAGCGCGCCGAGGCGGGAGATGCTGCCGCCGCCGATGAGGATCTGACGGGGTGCGACGATGCTGAGGTTCATGCCCGCAGCCTAGAGCGTGATCGCTTGAGGTGGAATCACCGGAAAGGGTGAATCACGCCGAAATTCAGAAAGCCAGAGCATGATCGGCTTCCGGGGGAACTCACCCGGGGGCCGAACCGCGAGCTTCAGGCCTGCGCGGCGGCCTTGGCGAACAGGGCCATGCGCTCAGCCGCCTTGGGCGTCAGGCCGCCGCTGAAGTCGAGGCCGGTCGGCGGAAGCTGGCCATCGAAATGGCAGGCCACGCCGTCCAGCAGCGGGGGGTCCTTCTCGCGGCAGATGGCCTGGGCGAAGGGGCAGCGCGTGTGGAAGCGGCAGCCGGGGGGCGGGTTGAGCGGGCTCGGCAGGTCGCCGCCCAGCGGCTGCACGCGGCCGCGCCGCGATGGGTCCGGGTGCGGGATCGCGGCGAGCAGGGCGCGCGTGTAGGGGTGGCGCGGATTGTCGAACAGCGTGCGCTTCTCGGCGATCTCCACGATCCGGCCGAGGTACATGACGGCGATGCGGTCAGCCACATGCTTCACCACCGCCAGGTCATGCGCGATGAACAGGTAGGAAAGGCCGAGGCGCTGCTGAAGGTCCCGCAGAAGATTGACCACCTGCGCCTGGATCGAAACGTCCAGCGCGCTGACCGGCTCATCGCAGACGACGAGATCGGGTTCGGTCGACAGGGCGCGCGCGATGCCGATGCGCTGGCGCTGGCCGCCGCTGAACTCATGCGCAAAACGCTCCGCATGGTAGGGTGCGAGGCCGACCAGTTGCAGCAATTCGTCCACCCGCGCGCGGCGCGAGGCGGCGTCGCCGATGTTGTGCACTTCAAGCGGCTCGATGATCGTCTGGCCGACGCTGAGGCGAGGATTGAGCGAGGCGTAGGGGTCCTGGAAGACGATCTGCGCGCGCCGCCGGAAGGCCTTCAGGGTTGCCCCTTCCAGCTTCGTGATGTCGGTCCCCTCGAAGCTGACGCTGCCGGTGCTGGGCTCGATCAGGCGCAGCACCAGGCGTGCCGTGGTGGACTTGCCGCAGCCGCTCTCGCCCACCAGCGCCAGCGTCTCGCCCCGCTTCACGGTGAAGGAGACGCCGTCCACCGCGCGCACCAGGCCGATCTGTTTCGCGCGGATGATGCCGCTGCGGACCGGGTAGTGCTTGGCGAGGTTCTCGACCTCCAGCAGGGTGCCGCCATCGCCGGACCGGTTCACGCCGCTCATGCCGTCACACTCTCTTCAACGGGGGCGCGGATGCAGGCGGCCTCATGCCCTTCGCCGATCAACCGCAACTCGGGGATGGCGGCACGGCAGGCCTCGATGGCGAAGGGGCAGCGGGGTGCGAAGCGGCAGCCGGGCGGCAGCGCAAAGGGGGGCGGGACGGAGCCCTGAATGGCCAGCAGGCGCTCACGGTCCTCGTCCAGGCGCGGGATCGAGCCGAGCAGGCCGAGCGTGTAGGGGTGCTGCGGGTCCTCGAAGAGGGCGCGCGCGGAGGTGCGCTCAACGACGCGGCCGGCATACATCACCGCCACGTCGTCGGCCATCTCGGCGACGACGCCGAGGTCATGGGTGATGAGGATGATGGCCATGCCGCTCTCGGCCTGGAGGTCGCGCAGCAGGTCCAGGATCTGCGCCTGCACCGTGACGTCGAGTGCCGTGGTCGGCTCGTCCGCGATGAGCAGCTTCGGGCTGCAGGCGAGCGCCATCGCGATCATCACGCGCTGGCGCATACCGCCGGAAAGCTGGTGCGGATACTCGTCGAAGCGCCGCTCAGGCGAGGGGATGCGGACGCGCTTCAGCGCCGCGATGCCGCGCTCGCGCAGTTCTGAATTGCTCGCGCGCGGTTCATGCGCGCGGATACCCTCGGTGATCTGGAAGCCCACGCTGTGCACCGGGTTAAGCGACGTCATCGGCTCCTGGAAGATCATGCCGATGTCCCGCCCCCGCACGCCGCGCATCTCGGCATTGGAGAGACCGGCGAGGTCCCGGCCCTCCAACAGCACCCGGCCCGCCGCGATGCGGCCCGGATGCGCTACGAGCCGCATGATGGAGAGCGACAGCACGGACTTGCCGCAGCCGCTCTCCCCCACGATGCCGAGCGTGCGGCCGCGCATCACGTCGAGCGAGACGCCGTCCACAGCCGCCACGTCCCCGCCCGAGGTGCGGAAGACCGTCCGCAGCCCCTGAATCTGGAGAAGCGGCGTGCTGCCGGCTGGACGCACCAGACCCTCTGGCAGCGTCACAGCCACTTGAACGTCGGCGCCGCGATCTTGTCTACGGGACGGTGCGCCCAGTCCTGCTGGGGGGCGCGGGCCACGATCCGCTTCTGCGCCTCGCTGAGATTGAGTGCGGCCGCGCGGAAATCCATGGTCAGCACCTCGCCATCGCCGACGACCTTGATGCCGTCCACATAGACGTCACGCACCGCACGGTCGCCCGCTGCGTAGATCAGCGCGCGGACCGGATCATGGTTCGGCTGCATGCGCGGGTGGTTCGCGTCGACCAGCACGAAATCGGCGCGGCAGCCGGGTGCAAGGCGACCGATATCGGTACGGCCGAGCGCCCGCGCACCGCCGATCGTGGCGGCGTCGAACACGTCGGTCGTCGTCATCGTGCGTGGATCATTGGCTTGCGTGCGCGCGAGGTAGGCGACCAGGCGCATCTCATCGAGCAGGTTGTGCGGGTAGGTGTCGGTGCCCACGCCCATGTTCACGCCACGGCGCTTGTAGCGCCCGAAATCCTTCAGCGTGATGCCCCGCCGCGCGAAGACCGTCGGGCAATGCGCCACCGTGGTGCCGGTGTCGGCGAGGATGTCGAGGTCGCGCTTGGTGTGCCAGGGCGTGCTCGGGTGGTCGTCCAGGAAGATGCCGTGGCCGATCACCGCGCGCTCGTCCAGCAGGCCCATTTCATGCAGCCACTGGATCGGCGTGAAGCCGTGCCGCCGCGTGATCTCGTGGAACTCCACCACGGATTGCGCCGCGTGGATTTGCCAGGAGAGGCCGCGGGCCTTCGCCTCGGCCCGGCTGTCGCGCAGGAGTTCGGGCGCGCAGGTGTCGATCTGGGCGGGGCATGCCATGCCGAAGAGCCGGCCCGATGGGTGCTGCTCCGCGCGCTGGATCAGGGTGAAGGCCTCCTCCATCGCCTTCACGCCCGCCGCCTCGTACCACTCGTACTCGACGACGTGGCCGTTCTTCGTGAACCACTTCGCCGACTTGAACATGGGTGCGATGCACACGCGCATCCCCGCCTCGGCCAGCAGATCGAGCCAGCCGGGATGGGCCATCGAAAGATCGCACAACGTCGTCACGCCCGAGAGCAGCAACTCGGAAAGCGCCACGCGCACGCAGTCGGGAATCGCCTCCGCGTCTGAGCGGAAGATCGGCATGAACTCGTAGAGCGAGGAGTTGTAGAGGCCGGGGCTGCCGATCTCGTCGATCAGCCCCTTGTTCATCGGCTCGCTGGTCGGGTGCGAGTGGATGTTCACGAGCCCGGGCATAACCATCATGCCCGAGCCCGAGATCACTTCATCGGCCTCGCCCTCATAGCCGCGGCCCACGAAGCGCAGCACGCCGTCCTCGAAGGCGACATCGCCGCCGGGAAGGTAGGCGTGGCGCTTCTCGGATTCATCCCAGGCGACAACGAGATCGGCGCCCTTGATCAGCGTGACGGTCATGGCGTGAGCCCTTCCATTTCTAGACCATGATCCGCGCCGATAGAAGCGCGGCGCATGGTCCAGCCTTCTGAATTTCCGCGTTCACGCTTTTCGGTGATTCCACCTCAAGCGGTCACGCTCTAGCGGACCCGAAGGTCCAGCCCCTTGTAGATGCCGATGCCGTAGAGGCCATGCGCCCGCGCACCCGTCACGCGCTGCGTGCTGAACACGTTCATCTGGCTGCGGGCCAGCGTCAGCCATGGTGCCTCGGTCGCGAGCTGCCGCTGGATGTTGGCGGCCAGCCGCGCCCGCTCGGCCGGATCGGTCGCGCGGCGCGCACCTTCGAGCCAGGCGTCCGTGTCCGGGTTGGACCAGTTCATCCGGTTCGGCGTCGGGCGGTTGCGCGTGTGCCAGTAGAGGCTGAGCGCGTCCGTCGCGGACACGTACGGATAGCTGAGGAAGAACGCGTCGAACTCCTGCGTGGCAAGCCGGCCCCAGGCGATTGTCGCGTCGAACAGCTGGATCCGCATCTCGATCCCCACCTGGCGCAGTGCCTGCTGGATGATCTCGCCCGCGCGCTGGTTGGTCAGGTTGTTGATGCCGTAGAGCAGGAAGGTGGCGCGCTGGCCGTCCTTCGCGCGCACGCCGTCGGTGCCCATGCGCCAGCCGGCCTCGTCGAGAGTGCGGCGGGCGGCGGCCTGATCAAAGGCGGGCACCATCGCGTCCGACTGCGCGTCGTAGTCGACTGCGCGTGGATTGATGATGTTGCGCGCCACATCCGCATGGCCGGACCAGACCGCGCGGACGAGGCCCTCGCGGTTCACCGCCTGATGCACGGCGCGGCGCAAAGCCGGGTCGTTCACCACGGGGCGGTCCACCTTGAAGCCCATGAAGAAGTCCCAGAAGTAGTTGGGCTGGTTCGACACGGTGATGGTCGGCACGCGGCGGATCGCGTCCCAGAAGGCTTCGGGGATGTAGTTGGTGAGGTCGGCCTGGCCCGCCTGCAGGGCGGCCACGCGGGCCGCCGCCTCAGGGATCACGCGCCAGACGATGCGCTCGACATGGGCGGGGCCGCGGTTCTCAAGGCTGGGCGGACCCCAGCGGTAGTTCGGGTGGCGCGTCACCACCATCTCGTTGCGCGGCGTCCAGTTGCCCCAGCAAAAGGGGCCGGTGCCGTTGAAGCCCTGCACGCCGAAATTGTCGCCCAGGCGCTCGACCGTCGCGGGATCGATCGCCGAACCGAAGAACAGCGTGAGCTGCGAGAGCAGTTCGGAGAAGGGCTCGTTCAGCTCATACACAAGCGTGTGCGGACCCGTGGCCCGGATCTCCTTCACATTGCCCGCGCGCCAGGCGACCGGCGAGACGACGCGCGGCGTGGTGCGGCCGATCCAGCGGTTGAGGCTGAAGGCCATGTCGGCGGCGGTGAAGGGCTTGCCGTCGCAGAACGTGACGTCGGTGCGGAGATGGAAGGTGTAGGTCAGCCCATCGGGGGAGACGTCCCAGCGCTCGGCGAGGCCGGGTTCGATGGTGCGCATGTCGAAGGACATGCTGACCAGCGTGTCGCTCAGCATGGTCAGCACCTCGCCTCCCGCGAGTGCGGTCGAGCGGTGCGGATCGTAGCGGTCGCTGTCGATCTCGCGCATGATGGTGATCTGGTTGCGCGGCTGGGTCTGCGCCTCGGCCATCGTCGCGAGGCCGAGTGCGGCCAGCCCCCCGAGTGCGGCCCTTTGCCAAAGCTTGTTCATTGCGTGGTCTCCCTTGCAGGTCAGATGCGGAGCCGGGGGTCGAGTGCGTCGCGCAGCGCATCCCCCAGCAGGTTGAAGGACAGAACGATCACGAAGATCCCGAGCGAGGGGATCACGCTGATGTGCGGTGCGATGAAGAGGAAGTTGCGCCCCTGCGCGGCCATGGCGCCGAGCTCCGCCATCGGCGGCTGCGCCCCGAGCCCCAGGAAGGAGAGCGCGGAGCCGAGCAGGATCACCTGCCCGAGCCGAAGCGTGGAGAAGACGAAGATGGCGGAGAGGCAGTTGGGCGCCAGGTGCCGGAGCATCAGTCTGGCGTCGCTCATGCCGATGGCACGCGCCGCCTCGATGTAGTCGAGGCCCATCACCACGAGGGCGGAACTGCGGACGATGCGCGCCATCAGCGGCACCGTCGCGATGGATAGCGCGATGATCACGCTCGTCAGTCCCGGCCCGAAGATGGCCGCGAGCGCCAGCCCGAAGAGGATGGCGGGGAAGCTCAGCAGCATGTCCATCAGGCGCATCAGCAGGCCGTCCGCGCGCGGGTAGAAGGCCGCCGCGAAGCCAACCAGCCCGCCGATCACGCCGCCTCCGATCAGCGATGCGAGACCCATGCCCAGCGTCACGCGCAGCCCGTAGAGCATGCGCGCCATGATGTCCCGCCCCTGGCCGTCCGTGCCGAACCAGTATTCAGCCGAGGGCGGCTGCATGATCGCCATGAGGTCGGTTTCGAAGGGGTCGCGCGGGGCGAGCCAGGGCGCCAGAAGCGCAGCACCCACGATCAGCAGGACGAAGACGAGGCTGATGGCGCCGCCCGTGTCGCGCATCAGCATGCGGACCGGCGATGGGCGGCGCGGCGCCTCGGGCATGGCGGGGATCGCGGTCGCGCTCATGCCGCCCGAACCCGCGGGTCCAGCACGGCGTAGAGGAGGTCCACCGTCAGGTTGATCAGGATGAAGCCGGCGCTCAGGACGATGATGGTGCCCTGCGCCATCGGGAAATCGGCCGAGAGGATGGCGCCCACGGCGAGCCGTCCGACACCGGGCCAGGAGAAGATCGTCTCCGTCACCACCGCGCCGCCCAGCAGGAAGCCGATCTGCAGGCCGATCAGCGTGACCACCGGGATCAGCGCGTTGCGGAGTGCATGGCGAAGCACCACAAGGCGCTCGGGCAGGCCCTTGGCGCGCGCGGTGCGGACGTGCTCGGCGCTCAGCGTGTCCACCACGGCGGTGCGCGTCATGCGGGCCACGGGGCCGACAAGCACGCCGCCCAGCGTGATCGCCGGCAGGATCACTGCGCGGATGCCGTCGATGCTCCAGAGCGGGCCGCCGCGCCCGGTGAAGGGCAGCAACTGCCACTGGAAGCCGACGAACCAGATCAGCACGAGCCCCAGGAAGAACACGGGCACGGAAACCCCGGCCACGCTGATGGCCATGATGCCCTTGTCGAGCAGCGACCCGCGCCAGTAGGCCGCGATAGTGCCCAGGAAGATGCCCAATGGGATCGACCAGACCATCGAGGCCAGCATCAGCTCGACCGTCGGGCCGATGGTCGCGCCCAGTTCCTGCGTGACCGGAACGTTGTTGATGATCGAGACGCCAAGGTCGCCCTGCGCGAGGCGCCAGATGTAGATGCCGAACTGCACCCAGATCGGCTCGTCGAGGCCGAGTTCCGTGCGGATGGCGGCGACGACTTCGGCCGTCGCTTGCGGGCCGGCACGGACGGTCGCGGGGTCTGTCGGCACCACCTGCATCAGCAGGAAGCCGATCAGCAGCACGCCGAACAGAACGGGCACCGCCAGGGCCAGGCGGCTCAGCGCGTGGCGCAGCATCAGGCGAACTCCCCATGGCGGTCGAAGATGGCAAGCCCGCCGCGCAGCGTCGCGTCGCACCGCACGCCCGCGTAATCCTCGGGCGGCAGGGCCGTGATATCCTGCGAGAGGATGGCGATGTCGGCATCCATGCCGGGCTCCAGCGTGCCGCGGCGGTGCTCGGCGAAGGTGCTGTAGGCGCCGCACCAGGTGTAGCAGTGCAGCGCCTCCTGGATCGAAAGCCGCTCCTCCGGGCCGAACACCGTCCCCTGGTTGGTCTGGCGCGTGACCATGGTGAAGAGGTTGAGGAAGGGGTCCACGGTCGAGACGGGGCAATCCGACGAGGCGGCGGGGTGGTGCCCCTCGTCCAGCCAGGTCTTCATCGGGTAGGCCGCGGCCGTGCGCGGCAGGCCGAGGTTGCGGAGGTAGAGGTCGCCGAACTCATAGAGGAAGATGGGCTGCGGCACGGGCAGGATGCCGCGCGCCTTCATCCTCCGCCGCTGGTCGCGCGTGACGAAGCCGCAGTGCTCGATCCGGTGGCGGCGTTCGGGGGTTGCGTCCGCCTGCTCCATGCCGGTCAACACCTGCTCGATCGCGGCATCACCGATCGCGTGGATGTCGAGCTGCCAGCCCTGCGCGTGGTACTTTGCCAGCAGCGCGTGGATCGTCTCCGTCGGGAAGGTGAAGACGCCGGTGCCGCCCTGAAGATAGGGGTCGAGGAAGGCCGCCGTCAGCCCACCCGCGCTGCCATCGGCAAAGACCTTCGCCGCCCCCCAACGCAGCAGCGCGTCGTCGGCGTCGCCCGGGCGCCAGGGCCTGAGTCCGGCGTCCCAGGCGCCCTGTGCAATCCCCTCGGGGTTGCCGGCGAGGACGAGCCACATGCGCTGCAGGCAGCGCCCCTCCCGCGCAGCGCGCGCGAACGCCGCGACCTCGGAGAGGTCGGCCGTCATGCCGACGTTCATGTCGGTGGCCGACGCGAAGCCGAGTGAGGCCAGATGGTGGCCCGCCGCCTCGATCGCATCCACCATCCGCGCCTCGTCCGGCTCGGGCAGGGCCGCCTTGATCAAGCTGAGCGCACGCTCCTGGATCAGGCCGGTCAGCGCGCCGTCGCGCCGCTCGATCACGCCGCCCTCGGGTTCGGGCGTGTTGTGGCCGATGCCCGCGGCCCTGAGCGCGGCGGTGTTGGCGACGCCCATGTGGCCGCAGGTGCGCGTGATGAAAACGGGATGGTCCGGCACGGCGGCGTCGAGTTCCGCGATGGTCGGGTGGCGGCCGATGTCCAGCGCCGCGTGGTCGTAGCCCCAGCCTATCACCCAGCCGCCGCGCGGCGTCGTTTCGGCCGTGGCCCGAAGGCGGCGCTGCGCTTCGGCAAGCGTGTGCACGGCATCGGAGCGCAGGTTCACCATGGCGAGGCTGAGGCCGAAGGCCAGCAGGTGCATGTGCGCTTCGTTGAAGGCCGGGATGGCAAGCCGCCCGGCGAGATCGATCCGCCGGGTGGCGGGGCCCGCCAGAGCCTCGATCTCATGGCGCACACCGACGGCGAGCACCTTGCCGCGCTCGACTGCCATGGCCTCGGCCATGCCGCCCGCGAGGCCGCGAAACACCGCGCCGCCCGTGAAGATGATCTCAGCGCCCAACCAAACCCCAGACCTACCGACGAGTGGATGCTTACGACTTCCCCAGGGCGCGTCAACCGCTGGTTTGCCACTTCCACAGCATCCGTCGGGGGTGGCACGATGATCCGCAAGCAGGATAGACCACTGATGCCGCAGCTTTGGGCACGCGCCTGCGCGCTACGATATTTCGCACCCGGATTACCGGCGCGCCCCCAATAGTGGGATGCCGCCGAACAGCCTGTGCGCGGCAACGCCCTGCCTGCTCGCACTCGCGTCGCCGTGGTCGGTGGCAGTTGCTCGCGCCTCGCTGCCGCGCTCACGCTCCGCCGCCTGTGCCATGAGGTGACGGTGCTGGATGCCGAGCGGATCGGCTGGGGCGCATGCTCGCAAAACAGCGGCATGTTCGCGGGAACGATGCTCGCATCCTCGCGGCTGAGCGCGCAGGCGCGCACCTCGTGCATCAGGTGCGCGTGAACGCCCCCCCCCGGAGGACGGCGAGGGCTTCCGCGCACCACGTCGCGCGGGGAGATGCGCGCCGATGCGGTGCTGATGGCGACGAACGGCCACAGCCGCGGCGGGCCGCTGCCCGGGATCGGCAGCTACATCAGCGCGACCGAGGAACTGGGCGAGGAGCGCAAAGACCCGAACACGCCCGAGGCCGTGGTCCCGCAGCTTCACGCCATACTGGTTAGCGTCCTCCCCGAACTGCGGGACGTGCGCGTGAACCAATGCATCGACCGGCGACGGGGCCTACACTTTCGACCACCTGCCGCATCTGGGCGTGGAGGCCAGCGTGCACCATGCCGCCGGCTGCCAGGGCAGCGGCGCCGCGGTGGTAACGTGGATGGGCAACAATGCGGCGCTGAAGATCGCGGGTGCGGCCAATGCCGACTTCACGCTGGAAGGGCTTCCATTCCCCGAACGGGCCTTCTATTCGGGCGATCCGGATTGGTTTCTGCCGATCGTTGGCGGCTGGTACCGTCTGCGCGACCGCATCGACCGCCTGGCGGCCTGAACCACCTGGGAGATCACAACATGCAACGTCGCACGCTTCTTGCCGCCTCCACACTCGTTCCCCTCGCGGCGAACGCCCAGGGCTTCACGCCGCAGAACCCCGAATGCATCGCGCCCGCCGCGCCGGGCGGCGGCTTCGACCTGACCTGCCGCCTGACGACGCGAATGCTGAACGAGACCGGCATCGTCGTGCCGCCCATCCGCACGCAGAACATGCCAGGCGGCATCGGCGCGGTCGCCATCAACCACATCAATGCGCAGCGCCGCGCGGACCCGAACGTGATCGTCGCGGTCTCCACGGGGTCCTGGGTGAACATGGCGCAGGGCCGCTTCGGCCGCTTCGCCGAAAATGACGTGCGCTGGATCGGCGCGATCGGCGCGGATTATGGCGTGATCGCGGTGCGCCGGGACAGCCGCTTCGCCACCCTGGCCGACCTGATGGCGGCCCTGCGCGCCGATCCTGCGAGTATTCCGACGGGCGCGGGCGGTGCCGTGGGTAGCCAGGATTGGCACAAGGCAGCGCTGGTCGCGCGGGCGGCGGGCGCCGACCCGCGCCGCATCCGCTACGTGCCCTTCGAGGGCGGCGGCCAAGCCATGGCGGCCCTTCTCGGTGGGCATATCCAGGTGTTTCCGGGCGATGCGTCCGAGGTGCGCGGGCAGTTCGAGGCGAACGAGATCCGTCTGCTCGCCGTGCTGGCGCCGCAACGCCTCGCCGGGCCACTCGCCGCGGTGCCGACTGCGCGCGAGCAGGGCGTGGACGTGGACTGGCCCATCATCCGGGGCTTCTACGGCCCGCCGCAGATGCCCGATGCCGCGTACAACTTCTGGGTGGATGCCATCCGCCGCCTCCAGGCCCATCCCGCCTGGGCCGAGCAGCGCGCGGCGCAGGGGCTGTTCGAATTCAACCTGATCGGCGCCGAATACGAGGCGCTGGCCAAGCGCCGTACCGCCGAATTCCGACAACTGGCACGCGAGGTCGGGCTTGTGACGCAGGTACAATGAAGCCTGCCGGCAGGCGCGCAGCGCCGCGAGGCAGCAGCCCTGCCGGCAGGCGCGCAGCGCCGCGAGGCATCAGCCAGGCCGGCAGGCGCGCAGCGCCGCGAGGCAGCAGCCCTGCCGGCAGGCGCGCAGCGCCGCGAGGCAGCAGCCCTGCCGGCAGGCGCGCAGCGCCGCGAGGCATC
>Ga0105047_10012587_pt1 | contig 13602 bp, 11 predicted proteins | sample MAT04_FD_78384 | JGI IMG/M metagenome (GOLD analysis project Ga0105047, IMG submission 78384) | Freshwater microbial communities from Lake Fryxell liftoff mats and glacier meltwater in Antarctica - MAT-04 (megahit assembly) | ecosystem: Environmental > Aquatic > Freshwater > Ice > Liftoff...
ACGGTCGAGCATCAGCCGGAGCACGCCCACCGGCATCTGCATCACATTACCGACATGATCGACGCCAGCGCCCTGACCGAGCGACAAAAAGATTTAGCCAAGCGAATTTTTACTCGTCTGGGCGAAGCCGAAGCCAAGGTCCACGGCACGACGATCCGCAAGGTTCACTTTCATGAAGTGGGCGCCGTCGATTCCATTGCCGACATCGTTGGGTCAGCGGTCGCCTGGGATTTGTTGGCGGTCGATCGGATTGTCGCGTCCCCAGTACCAACTGGGCGCGGGGCGATCGAAATCGCGCATGGCCGCGTAAGTATTCCAGCGCCTGCCACGGCGGAGTTGTTGGCCGGAATCCCTCTGGCGGAATCGTTCGTCGAGAGCGAGCTGACCACGCCGACCGGCGCCGCGATCCTGGCAACGCTTGTCGATCAATTTGGGCCGCTGCCGGCGATGACGGTCGAAAAAATCGGTTACGGGGCCGGCCAGCGCGACCTAAAAGATCAGGCGAATTTGCTCCGGATCTTTGTCGGCGAGACTGCGGATAACGCCACCAGCGACCAGGTCTGGGTCCTCGAGACGAATCTCGATGACACCAGTGGCGAAGTCATCGGCTACTGCACGACCAAGCTGCTCGAAGCCGGCGCGCTCGACGTCTACACGACTTCGATCCAAATGAAGAAGAACCGCCCGGGCGTAATGCTCTCGGTTTTGTCCCCTGCGGAAAAGGTTGAGAAGTTGGAGCGGATTCTATTCCGCGAGACAAGCACGCTGGGCGTGCGGCGCTGGCCCGTCAGCCGGCACAAGCTCGAACGTAAAGAGCATACGGTGGAGACCGAGTGGGGCGCCATCGCCGGCAAACTCGGCTGGATCGCAGGGCAGGCCCCCAGTTTTTCGCCGGAGTTCGAATCCTGCCAGCGCGTGGCGGCCGAACGGGGCGTGCCGCTCAAGGCCGTTTACGAGGCAGCCCAACAGGCTTACCAGCAGCAGTCCACGTCGTAATATCCAGGGATTGCGGCGGCGCAAAGTGGTTCAAACTTCCGCCCGGCGCAGGTAAGATGGGAGTCGCCCCGCCATGCATTCCCACCTTCTGCACGGACTAGCCCACCATGATGACCGATCGCGCGTTTACCCGTACATCTCGCTGCTGGACTGGCAGTCTGGCGATGTTGCTCCTGCTGACCGGCGCCTTCTTCACCGCCAGCGCGGTGGCCGATGAGCCCCAGGCCGACAAGCCCGCGGAAAAAGCCGCCAGCAAGGAAAAGAAGATCGTCCTCGTCGCTGGCACGCCCAGCCATGGTCGGGGCGACCATGAGTTCAATGCGGGCGTGCAGCTTCTGAAGGGGTGCCTCGATCGCACGCCGGGCATCCACTGCGACATGCACCTCAACGGCTGGCCAAAAGATCCCAAAGCGTTCGACGGCGCCGACGCCATCATGCTCTACATGGATGGCGGTGGCGGACACCCGTTGATCCGCGATAATCATTTGGCGCAGATCAAGGCGCTGATGGATCGCGGCGTCGGCCTGGTTTGCGTCCATTACGCCGTGGAAGTCCCCAGGGAAAAAGGGGGCCCGGAGCTGCTCGATTGGATTGGCGGTTATTACGAGACTGGTTTTTCGACCAATCCACATTGGGTCGGCGATTTCAAGGTTCTTCCAGAACACGTGATCACGCGCGGCGTGAAGCCCTTTGCGATTCGCGACGAATGGTACTACAGCATTCGCTTCCGTCCCGAGATGAAAGGCATCACGCCCATTTTGAAGGCGACGCCACCAGATAACTCGCGCGGAACGCCAGCGGCCAAGGAGCATCCGGGCCGCGAGGAAATCGTCGCGTGGGCCGTCGAGCGTCCGGATGGCGGTCGTGGATTTGGCTTCACTGGTGGTCACAACCACATCAATTGGGGAGACGCGTACTTCCGCAAGCTGGTCCTTAATGCGCTGGTTTGGGCCGCGCACGGAGAGATTCCCGCCGATGGGATTGTGTCCGACGTGCAAGCGGATGATTTGAAGAAGAATCTCGATCCGAAGAAGCGCTAAGCCGTAACGATCGGCGCTGGATTGCTACGCCTTGTTGATTGCCTCTCGTTTTTGGAGTCGCCGCGTGCCGCGAAATCTGTTGACCGTTTGTGTGGGCGTGGCGCTGCTATGTGTAATTACGTCGTCGTCCAGTGCTGAGGACCTTTGGCCACAGTTTCGCGGGCCGGATGGCCAGGGACACACCACCGCGGATTTGCCGCTCGACTTCAGCGATACGGACAATGTCGTGTGGAAAACGCCCATTGCCGGGCGCGGCTGGTCATCCCCTGCCGTAGCGGACCAGCGGATCTGGTTGACCACGGCCGTTGACAATGGGCACGTTCTGCGGGCGTTCTGTCTGGATCAGGCGACTGGCAATGTGCTGCATGATGTGCTGGTCTTCGAGATCGCCGAGCCACAGAAAATCAACGAGAAGAACAGTTATGCCTCTCCTTCGCCGGTGATTGAGGGAAATCGCGTTTGGGTTTATTACGGCACTTATGGGATGGCGTGCCTCGACGCCACCACGGGGAAGATTCTGTGGAAGAACCAGGACTTGCTACTCGATCATAAGGAGGGGCCCGGTAGCTCGCCCGTTCTCTGTGGCGAGCTGATCCTGGTCCACTGTGATGGCCAGGACGTGCAGTACCTGGCGGCGATTGATAAATCGACAGGCAAACTCGCCTGGAAAGCGGAGCGATCCGCTCCCAAGAATCCTTCGCCCGATCTGCGTAAGGCCTACAGCACGCCGTTGGTGATCGAAGTTGATGGACGCAAGCAGATCATCAGCGTGGCTGCGGATCGCGTGTACGCGTACGATCCTGATGGCGGCGCCGAGTTATGGCACGTTGACTTCACCGGTTTCTCGAACGTCCCTCGACCTCTGTTTGCCGGCGGCCTGGTCGTAATTTCGACCGGCTATATGAAACCGCAGTTGCTGGCCATTCGGCCCGATGGCAAAGGGGACGTCACCGAAACGCACGTCGCTTGGCGCGTGGTAAACCAGGTCCCAGCCAATTCATCGCCGGTCATCGTCGGCGAAGAGATCTACATGGTTAGCGATCAGGGCGTGGTTAGTTGCCTCGATCTGCAAACTGGTCGCGAGCATTACAAATCTCGCCTGGGGAGTAATTATTCGGCCTCGCCGCTCGCCGCGCCGGGCCGCGTCTACTTCTTCAGCGAAAAGGGGGACGTGTTCGTGTTGCGGACGGGGAAGAAGTTCGAAGAGCTCGCCCACAATGTCATGCCCGACCGGATCATGGCGTCGCCAGCCGTGGCGGGCCAGGCCCTGCTGCTGCGGACGGAGTCGAGCTTATACCGCATTGAGCGCCCTGCGGCAAACGCCGGGAATTAACAGCCAATACGTCCCCTGGCGCTCGTCCGACTGTTGCCGCAATGCCCCTTATTTCCCCGGCGCCGGATGTTCTTCGATCTCTTGTGCGCTAGAGATTCTCTTCACGCGCTGGAGTTCGGCTTTCATCTTCGCACTCCGAGCTGTGTCGCCGGCCAACTCTGCCCGCATAGATTGATAGCGGTAGCCGACGACGACCGGATCTTCGTCGATCGCCTCCAGGGGGTGGTGATGCGTCCGGTAGATCGTCCGTAGGGCCTGCTGTGCCTCGGGCGAGAGGCTGCCCACGCCTTCCTTTAGATTAACGTCGTGCGTGAGCGGCATCGTTTCTTCCATCGCCCGCCCGAATTCGAAAGTTCGCGGCGTTTTTTCAAAGCCGGGGAGCATGACGGAATTCTTCTCATTGACGTGAAAGGCGCCGAAGACATGCGACAATTCATGCACCAGCCGAGTCGTCGCGCCGGGCACGCCCCAACCATCGGGGATCACAACGTATTGGCTGAAGTACTGGGTCAGCCCTCGGACTTCGCCGCGCGGTCCGGCAAAGGATACGAGCGTGAAGCCAATCACCAGGTCCGCGTCGCCAAGTTTTACGGAATGCAGAGAGCGGAACGCCTCGTCCGCAGTCTTGGCGGCCTTCTTGTATTCCCAGGCGTCAAAGCCAACCACTTGAAAGCGGAGGCCGAACTCCTTCTCGAAATGTTTCGACGCGCCTTCGACGATAGTCCGCCCGCGCGATTGCCAATCGCTGTAGAAAGTTCGGTATTCGCTTCCGCCCGCGACCAAAACCTTGATCTCGCGCACCGCTGGCGTCTTGGCACTCACAGGGGCCGCTGGCTGCTTGGATAGTGTGACCGTCGGGGCGGCTGATGCGGTGGGCGACTTCGGCCGGGGCGTTGCCGCCGGCGCACGCGGGTCGGCGACCGGAGGAACGGCGGGCTTTGCCGCAGGGGTCGAGCTGGAGCGAGCGGCGGGCCGTGGGACCTGTTGCGCAATGACTCGCGTAGATTGCGAGCCAAACCAGCAGGCGATGATGGCAACAATCGCACTCGACATCATCGTCGAGACTCGCGGCCGGACGGTTACCAGTTTCATTTCTGCCTGTTTCCTATCGAGCGTCGCAAGCAAATCGGCCAAGGCCAAGCCAGTAGAACTCCCTGGACCACTAAAACGCCCTACCGGAACAATCGGTCCCACTGCACGCCTTACCGGACGAATCGTCTGGCGGTGGGGTAGGGGAGGCGCAGCAACTGGCACAAGCCACGCAGCCGCTGCTGCATTATACTTAATGCGATGTGGCCAAACTCTGATGAAACGCAAGAATTGCTCGCGCAGGCCCGTGACGGCGACACGGACGCCCGGAATCAGCTCTTGGAGCGCCACCGCGAGGGGCTGCGCCGGATGATTGGGCTCCGGCTGGATAAAGGGGTGCAGCGGCGCGTCGATGCCAGCGACGTCGTACAGGACGTTCTGGTCGAAGCCAACCGCCGTTTGACAGATTACCTCTCGAAGGCAGGCATGCCGTTTCACGTTTGGTTGCGCCATCTGGCCCGCGATCGATTGATCGACGCCCACCGCCGGCATCGCGGCGCGGCGCGGAGAAGCGTCGATCGAGAGCAACTGTTGGGGGGCGGCCTAAACGATCCATCGGCAGTCGACCTGGCGGCGCTGATTCTGGATCGCCAGATGACACCGGCCGCGGCCGCTACGCACCATGAGCTGGAGCGGCGTTTTGCCGCAGCGCTCGAAACCCTCGATGAGATCGATCGCGAGATCATCTTGATGCGGCACTTTGAGCAGCTCACCAATCAACAGGCCGCTCAGGCGCTCGAACTTTCGGAACCGGCCGCCGGCATGCGCTACTTGCGGGCGCTGCGCCGACTGCGGGCCTTATTCGACGAACCGGCGGACGAGGAACTCTCCTGATGAGCTCTGGCGGCCGGATTACGACCAGTCAGTCTGCCGCGGATGCAATCTCGTCGGCGGCCGCGGACGAAGAGCGGGACGCTCGGCTAGTCGTGCTTCTGGAAGCACTCAGCGAAGAAATCCGCCGTGGAGGTTCGCCAGATATCGAGGCCGTGGCGCAGTCCAATCCGGATTTAGCTGATGAGCTTCGACGGCTGTTCGCCACGCTGCTGGTCACTGATTGCGTCGCAGCCGGGGTAAACCAATATCGAAGCGCCGAGGCCATCACCGAGGCGCTAACGCCTGGGATCGAATTGTTGCGACCCAGCGGATTGGCCGCTGCGACTCCTAAGCGATTTGGCGATTATGAGTTGCTCGAAGAATTAGGCCGCGGTGGCATGGGCGTGGTCTACAAGGCGCGGCAAATCAGCCTCCAGCGGATCGTGGCCCTCAAAGTCATGTTACGCGGCGAAATGGCCAGCAGCGCAGATCTGGCGCGGTTTCGTTCCGAGGCCGAGTCCGCGGCGCACCTGGATCACTTCGGCATCGTTCCGGTGTATGAAGTGGGCGACCAAGATGGTCAGCCCTACTTCACCATGAAATTTGTCGAAGGAACGACGCTGGCGCGCCTGTTGGCGGATGGCCCACTAGCGCCGCGAGAGTCGGCCGTGCTCTTGGGACCGGTCTGCCGGGCGATTTCCTACGCGCACTCCCGCGGAGTGCTGCACCGGGACCTGAAGCCATCGAACATTTTGATCGACGTCGATGGGCGGCCCCACGTTTCGGACTTTGGACTGGCCAAGCGCGTGCAAGGAGACGCCGGCCTGACAATCTCTGGCGCGATTCTAGGCACGCCCTCTTACATGGCGCCGGAACAGGCGGCGGGCAATCGCGGAAAACTTGGCCCGGCAAGCGACGTCTATAGCCTGGGCACAATTCTCTATCAAATGTTAACCGGCCGACCGCCGTTTCAAGCGGCCTCGCCCGTGGACACCGTGCTGCTGTTGCTGGAGCAAGAACCGCTACCGCCTCGGCTGCTAAATCCGCGCGCGGATCGCGAGCTGGAAATGATTGCGCTCAAGTGTTTGCAAAAGCCGCAAGAATTGCGTTACGCCTCAGCGGGCGCCTTGGCGGACGATCTGGAGGCCTTTCTGGCGGATGAACCTACCGCCGCGCGATCTGGTGTCTTCAGCCAGGTGTTGGCCCGTTTGTTTCGCGAGACGCATCACGCCACCGTGCTGGAGAATTGGGGCCTGTTGTGGATGTGGCACAGCTTGGCGCTGTTAATCACTTGCTTACTGACAAATCTGTTGCAATGGAGCGGGCAGGAATCGATCTGGCCTTATCTGGGGCTGTGGGTGGCGGGCTTGGGAACCTGGGCCGTGATTTTCTGGCGATTGCGCCGGCGCGCCGGACCGGTGACGTTTGTCGAGCGTCAGATTGCGCACGTTTGGGCGGCGAGCATGATGAGCATCATCGGCCTGTTCTGGGTCGAAACGATCCTGGGTCTGCCAGTCCTCTCGCTTTCGCCTGTCTTGGCGCTCGCGAGTGGAATGGTCTTCGTTGTCAAAGCTGGCATGCTGACCGGCCAATTCTATTTTCAGGCTGCCGCGCTCTTCTTAACGGCACTGGCGATGGCCTTCATGGAGCGGCACGGGATACCTTTCTCGATCACGCTATTTGGCCTGGTCTCCGCTGGATGCTTCTTTTTCCCTGGCCTTAAGTATTACCGACAGCGTGGTTTAGGGCTTTCGGAAGACTCGTAGCGTTCCTTTTTAGAAAGTTCCAGGCTACGCAGGACCGAAAAATGTCGAGACAATAGTTGTTTGGACAACTGTTATTGGGTACGATACGTTTCATGCAAGCCAGCATGCCGAAAAATGTGTTCTCGGAACCGGCAAACAGCGCCAGTGACGCGCATGAGGCCGAGCCGCAGTTGCCGGCGTTTGCGTCGCTGGAACAGCAAGTTTTTCTCAATCTTTGGCGCACGTACGACCGGCTGAAGGCCATTGAAGATGAACTTTTTGGCCGGCACGATCTGACCGCCCAGCAGTACAACGCGCTGCGGTTGTTGCAGGCGGCTCAGCCGACGGGTGTGCAAACGCTCACGCTTTCAGCCCGGTTGATCTCTCGCGCGCCGGACATCACGCGTTTGCTCGACAAGCTCGAGCAGCGCGGATGGGTTCGACGCGATCGATTGCCGGAAAATCGCCGCGTAGTGCAAGTCGCGATTACGCCCGCCGGCGTGGCGCTGCTCGATCGGCTGGCGGCCGAAGTGCTGGATTGCCACCAGCGTCAGTTAGGACATTTGGGGCCCGATAACCTTCGCGCGCTGGTGGAGCTGCTCCGCGCAGCCCGCGCGCCGCACGAATCACAAGTTTTAACTACGGGAGAACGGTGATGATCCAGAGCGCGTCGACCCAGACAGGAACAATCGAAACCGTGCCGGTTGTGGTCATTGGCGGCGGACCCGCCGGGGCGACCTGCTCCACGTTGATCGCCCAGCAAGGGCATAAAGTTCAATTGTTTGAGCGCGAGCATTTCCCCCGGTTTCACATCGGAGAATCTTTGATTCCCGAGACCTACTGGGTGCTCGAACGTTTGAACATGTTGCCGAAGATGAAGAACAGCCCGTTCGTTGAGAAGAACAGCGTGCAGTTCGTCACGGCCACCGGAAAAATCTCTGAGCCATTTTACTTTGTCGACCACAAGCCACACGACTGCTCGCGCACCTGGCAAGTGCTGCGGAGCGAGTTCGACAAGATGATGCTCGATAACGCCCGCGAGCATGGCGTGGAAGTCCACGAAGGCGTGCGCGTGCTGGAAGTGCTGATGGACGGCGCCCGCGCGTACGGCGTGCGCGTGATGGATGAAGCCGGCGCGCAGCGCGAAATTCACGCGCAAGTGGTCGTGGACGCCAGTGGCCAAAGCTCCATGTTGGCCAGCCGTCTGAAGCTGAAAGAGATTGATCCGCTGCTAAAGAAGGGCGCCGTCTGGACCTATTTCGAGGGCGCTTACCGAGACGCCGGCCGGGATGAGGGCGCCACCATGGTGCTGCAAACCGAGAGCCGCAAGGGCTGGTTCTGGTACATCCCGCTGCACAACAACATCATCAGCGTTGGCGTCGTGATGGGTTTCGAGGAATTGTTCAAAGGTCGCCGCGACTACGAAACAATCTACAACGAGCAACTGGACGCCTGCCCGGCGGTCAAAGAGCGGGTTTCGATCGGTCGACGCGTGCGCGACTTTTACGCCACCAAGGACTACTCCTACCGTTCGAAGCAAGCTGCTGGGGACGGCTGGGTGCTGATTGGCGACGCGTTTGGATTTCTCGATCCGCTCTATTCGTCCGGCGTGCTTTTGGCGCTTCGCTCAGGCCAATTGGCCGCGGACGCCATAATCGGCGGATTGGCTGCTGGCGACACCTCCGCGGCACGCCTGGGCGTCTGGGAGCCGGCCTTTACTGAAGGCATGGACCGCATGCGGCGTCTGGTGTGTGAGTTCTACGAAGGTTTCAGCTTCGGTCGATTCGTCAAGCGTCATCCTCATTTCAAAGGGCATCTGACGGACCTACTGATCGGCGATCTGTTCAAAGACAGCGTCGACGAAGTCGTCGAGCCGATGAACCAGATGCGCGCAGAAGCCCTCGCGGCGAAAGCAGCGCACACGCCCAAAGCGTAGATACTTGCTCTCAGGAATCGCCAGTTCTTGTAACCGCGCGTGTTTCACTGCGTCTTGGAAACGCTGCGCAATCTCAATTACTTACGCGGCCGGTCGTTCGGCGCCGCACTTAAAGCATTCGTCGAACGTCGCAGGGACCTCTTCGCCGCACTTGGGGCATTTCCAATCCGGCGCGGCCTTCTTCTCTTCCAGTTCGTCTTCGTATTGCTCGACGACCTGGCGAGCCTTCGCTTCGTCCATCCGGCGGACGTAAACATTTGGTGGCACGATGGTCAGCCCGGCAAACGGCTCGTTCTGCTCGGAGATCGTGGCTTCAATGCCGCTATCTACCAGAAGGTTCTTGACGATGTTCGCCTCGATTGCGTTCGAGGCCTCGTAGACGTCAATCAAATCATCTTTATCCATGACTCTACTCCTTTTTGTGCAAGCTGCCGCTCGATCTCTAGCGGCTGGGCGAGTGCAATCGTTGAGCGATCCGGTTTGCTTTGTGTCCTTCCAAGGTGCAAATTGCGTGCCCCGGAACGACTGAAGGAACGACGTGTTGGAAGCCAAAACTCTTTCACAATCGTTCGCAGCAAAGCATAGCTCCCGATTGCGTCCGGTGGTATCGGTAAATCGGCGCCCGCTGGTCGCCGCGAGCCTCTAAACCACGCGTCGCGGGAAAGATTCATTCAGTTCGTAGCGCTGGATTTTGCGGTCCAGTGTCGAGCGTTCAATCCCCAACAGGTTGGCCGTCTGACTCTTATTCCAGCCCGTTGCTTGGAGCGTCGCCAGAATATGCTTCCGCTCGACTTCCGCGAGGGACGCCGGAACAAACTCCATGGGGACTGATGGCATGTCGGTCGTATCGCCTGTGGTGGGGAGCTTGGAAAGCATTAGATCCTGCTGCTCGACAAAGTCTCCCTCGGCCAGAACGATCGCCCGTTCGATCACGTTTTTCATCTCCCGGACATTGCCCGGCCAGCGATAGCGTTTTAATTGCTCCATGGCCTGCGGCGAAAACCCGCGCAGTTTCCGGGCCGTCTCCTGGCTGTAGCGCTGAAAGAAATACTCGGCCAGTTGCGGAATGTCTTCTGGCCGCTTGCGGAGGGCGGGCACGATGATTTCCAGCACGTGCAAGCGGAAGTAGAGATCGCGGCGAAAGCGGCCATCGGTGACGTCTTTTTCCAAGTCGCGATTCGTCGCGGCCAACACGCGGACGTCGACCTTCAGCGATTCGCTCCCGCCGACGCGCTCGAACGGATGACCCTCCAGCACTCGCAGCAGCTTGGCTTGGATGGTGGCGCTCATTTCGCCAATTTCATCCAGCATGAGCGTCCCCTTGTGGGCCGCCTCGAATTTGCCAATCTTGCGTTCGACGGCGCCGGTGAACGCTCCGCGCTCGTGACCGAACAGCTCGCTTTCCAAGATGCTCTCAGCGAGCGCAGCGCAGTTGACGCAGACAAACGGCCCTTTGCGCCGAGGGCTGTTAAAGTGGACGGCTCGCGCTACCAGTTCCTTGCCGACGCCGCTTTCGCCACGGATCAGCACAGTGGCATTGGTGGGAGCGGCGCGCGCGATCTCATCGTTGATGCGCCGCATGGTGGCGCTATCGCCGACAATTTCGCTCTGCACGCCCAGCCGCTCGCGGAGTTGCACGTTCTCGTCGCGAATCTGGCTGAGGTTTTCCGCCAGCTCCTGCCGGCGTTGCAAATTTTGTAACGCTACCGCCAGCGTGTCCGCCACGGCCAGCGTGAATTCTAAATCGTCCGGATCAGGCACACGGTCCGGATTTGTCGAGTAGAGATGGACCAAGCCAAATACCGTGCGACCGCGACGGATCGGTGCGCAGATCACGCTTGTGGTATGAATCTCTCCCTTGCTATCGCGAACGCCGAGCGAGCTGTCGCCCATGATGTTGCGAGCCAGCACGGCCTCCCCTTCGCGCAGCACGGTCGCTGCTAAAAAGAGCGAGACGCGATGATAGGGATAATCTGTGTCAGAGCGCGAGGCGATGACTTCCAGCGATTCCGCTGAAGGTCCGGCCCCGCGGCGCAACAACAGCACTCCACCAGCGTCGACACTCGTTCCTTCGAACAATCCAGTCAGGGATTGTTTGGCCATCGACAATGGATCGGGACTCTTGGCCAGCTCAAACGCCATGCGGCAGAGTTTGGCGGCGGCGTTACCGACCTTGGGCGCCGTGGCGTCTTCGGCCCCCGCGCGCGGCTCTAAGAACTTTGTCTGGCCCCGGCGATGCGTGATTGTGGTCGGCTCTTGAATGTCCGTATCGGTCGCGTCTGGCTGCGGGGTTGCGAGGTCCGTGTCACCGGAAGTGGCGGAGCGCGCCGCGCCGCTCCCGTCGGCAAAGGCCTTGGACAGATCATCGACAAACGCCAATTGAGATCGGCCAATGTGAATGACGTCGCCTGGAGTCAGCGGATGATCGCCGCGGACGAGCGAGTCGGCGATGATCGTGCCGTTGCGGCTATCGAGATCGCGGAGCGTCCAGCGACCTTCGGATTGAAAAATTTCCGCGTGGCAGCGACTGCAGCGTTCGTCCTTGACGACAATCTGGTTCGTGGGCGCACGACCTACGGTAACGGTCTGGCCGGGGACGAGTCGGAACACGTCCGTCCACTTAGAGCCTTCCCGAATCACCAGATATGCCAGCATTAGCGTCTTCGAACCCGCGATGTATCGACGGACCACGCCGAGCCCAGGCAAATGACCCGCCCCAGGGCTTGCGAAAGGGGAGGCGCCGCCGGACGATTTTCGTCCGTGCGCCGTCGCTGGCCGTCGTTTGGCTAGCGGTCCTTCTATTTCTACCTTATCGCCATAAGGGTAGTGCCTGCAAGCGGATTCCCCCCGTCGGACTAGTCTGAAGGAGTTGTCACATGTCGCTGACTGGGCAGAATTCTCCCCGTCCCCTGGCCGCCGTTATCGGAGGATCCGGCCTGCCGCCGCCGGTCCTATCTTGCCTGGGCCGCGTAGTTTTCTTGCAGGATGGCGTATCCGAGATTAATCTTGATAGTGGTTAGTCGCCGGCCAGCCCAGCACCCGCTGGGCATCCCATCCGCCGGCTGCGCTCCGGAGCGCAGGATTCTTTACCGATTGGCCACGGGACGAAGCAAGGAGAAGAGCGATGATTGCGCGGAAATTGCACACTTACAGCGCGGCCGATCGGTCTGCGCTGCGACTGCGCCTGTTACAGTCCGCTGTGGCGCTGGCGGTGTTTTGTCTGGCGCTGTCATCCGCCGAGCAAGCTAGTGCGCAACTTGGTGGACTTGGTGGACTTGGCGTCAATCGCGCAGTCGGTGGCGTAGCGATCGATCCACGCGGCGTATTGGCGAACGCAGCGCCTGGCGATATTGCCAAGCTTCAAGACTTGCGCGCTAAAGCCCTGGCCGAAACACCGGAAGATCTGGCCGAACCGAATGAGTTGCGCAAAGTCTCTCTGCGCGGATTAGTCGCAGCGATCGCCGAGTGTCGCCAAAAAGATCAACACATTCCGGACGAAATCAAGTATCTGGCCGGATTGCAGCGTATTCGCTACGTGCTGGTTTACCCTGAGCAAAACGATATCGTGCTGGCCGGTTACGGCGAAGGCTGGAAAGTTGGCCCGACTGGAGATGTTGTCGGCGTGAAGACGGGCCGGCCGGTCTTGTTGCTCGATGATTTGCTGGTAGCTTTGCAAACCGCGACCACCGCGGCGCAAGGGGGAATCAACTGCTCGATCGATCCAACGCCCGAAGGCATTCAGCGCTATCAGAAGCTGGTCCGCGAACACGCGGCCGCTGGCGTTGATCGCTCTCAAACCTTGGAGGCAATGGCTGACGCGCTCGGCCCGCAAGTGATCACGCTCGAAGGCGTCCCTGCCACCAGCCACTTCGCGCGGGTGATGGTCGCCGCAGACTATCGCATGAAGCGTTTCCAGATGGGCTTTGAGCCTGTCCCCATTGCCGGTCTGAAGAGCTACTTGGAAATGCTCAGCGGTGGCAGCAAGCAACCGATTCCACGCTTCTGGATGGCGACGAACTACGACGCGCTGTTGACCGACGCGGACGGTCTGACCTGGGAACTCCGTGGGCAGGGTGTTAAAACGATGACCGAAGACGCGTTGTTTGCCAGCGGCGGTCAACGCAAGCTCACCGGCAAGGCGAATCCCAAGGCCAAAAAATGGGCCGACACGATGACCGCGAAGTACGACGAACTGTCCGTGCGCGAGCCGATCTTCGGCCAGTTGCGCAACTGCATGGATCTGGCTGTAATTGGGGCGTTGATCGTCAAGGAACGCCTGGCGCAAAAGGCCGATTGCGATCTCTCCTCGCTCACCGACGCAACCGTCTCGCCGTTCGAGCAGTTCGCCGCGCCTAAGCAGATTGAATCCCAATCCAGCTTCGTGCAAAAGGGGAGCGATTGGATCACCAGCACCTCGGGCGGAGTGCAAATTCACTCCTGGGGAGTTGCGGATCGCAAGCAGGAGACCACATCGCTTGCTCCGGTTCGCGAGAAGGCCAATCGTGCCAAGAAAACCGGCTGGCGCTGGAACTAACTGCCTGTTGAAAAACGCCGTCGTGGCGTTTTTCAACCTCGCCCGGCGCAAAGCAAAGCTTCGCGAGGCTCGCAAAATAACGACTTACGTCGCTATTTTGTCCTCACATCCATGTG
>Ga0105047_10012592_pt1 | contig 13600 bp, 13 predicted proteins | sample MAT04_FD_78384 | JGI IMG/M metagenome (GOLD analysis project Ga0105047, IMG submission 78384) | Freshwater microbial communities from Lake Fryxell liftoff mats and glacier meltwater in Antarctica - MAT-04 (megahit assembly) | ecosystem: Environmental > Aquatic > Freshwater > Ice > Liftoff...
TACCTAATTCCTTTGCATTTTCAATAAAATCGGTTAACATTTGATGGTTTAAATTCCCAAATCTCATCAATTGAATCTGCAGTTTTCTGGCATTCGAGACTACTTCCGAAAAAACTGGATTTAATGCACTATTTAATTCATTTTCCAAATGGCTAATGGCTTCTGTTTTGGATGAATGGGAAATTGTTGAATAAATTTCTTTTAGAGAATTTACATAAATTTTTACCCCATCACAATATTTTTTCCAAGCAGAATCTTTAGTTTTTTTGGTAAATTCTACCGCTTTTAACCTTAATTCATTAATTTCTTCATCAGTGGCTATATTATTTTCAATAATCCATTCTGCCATCCTTTTGATACAATCATTTTCCTTTTCCCATTGTAATCTTTCAGGAGACTTATATCTTTCGTGTGAACCGCTGGTCGAATGGCCCTGAGGTTGAGTCAGTTCCTGTACATGGATTACTGCAGGAATATGTTGCTCACGTACTTTTAAAGCAATTTTTTCAAAAGCAGCACATAGCTCAGGGTAATCCCAACCCTTAACCGTATAAATCATGATACCGTTTCCGGTTTCGTCTATTAGGAAACCTTCGAGTGCTTTTGAGATAGAACCCTTGACGGTTTGCATTTCTACGGGAACACTTATACCATAACCATCGTCCCAAACCGCTACTAATAGTGGAACCTTCATAATAGCTGCCGCATTCATAGTTTCCCAAAATACGCCTTCGGAAGTTGAACTGTCACCAATGGTTACAAAACTGACTTCATTTCCATTCTCAGAAAATTTGTTCCCTGTAGGTATATCCAGTTTTCGATATTTCTTAGAAGCCATGGCTAGTCCAAGTCCTCTTGCCATTTGACCGGCAGTACAGGAAATATCTGAAGAGACATTATACATTTGTGTTTGGTCCAACCAATCCCCGTTTTCTTCCATCATTGGGGTAGCAAAGTGGCTATTCATTTGTCGACCCCCTGAAAAAGGGTCATTTTCAGTATCTGCGTACAATTGGAAAAAGAATTCTTCTAATGTACAGAGACCTCGGGCGAACATAAATGTCTGGTCTCTGTAGTAGCCTGATCGCCAATCTCCTTTTTTGAAAGCCCGAGCCATTGCGACTTGAGGCAATTCCTTACCATCACCAAAAATACCGAATTTTGCTCTGCCATTTAAAACTTCCTTCCTTCCAAGTAAGCTTGCTTCCCGACTTATAAGACAGATCCAAAAATCATGCAATACGTCTTGTTTAAAATTGTTCTCATCATGATTTTCAGTGTGAGTAACTTCCAGAGATAAGGAATCAATTGCTATCATAACGCGGGTTCAGGTTGGTTACAATGAATAATACGGCAAAAATACTCCGTTTTATTTACATTTCATTATAAAATTTAATTTTGTAAGACAAAAAATTTTGTACGGTATTCAGATAATAAATTTGTGTATTTCGTATTATGCAAATTATGTTGTAATGATGTTGTAGTGAAAACTATTAATTGTACGTTTTTGTTAACTTTATATGCTTAATATTAAGTTATCTTTGCCTTTATAATCAGCTTGAATATGGCCTTTTCAATAACGTCGCATTACAAACCGACAGGTGATCAACCAAAAGCAATAGAACAGTTGATCGAAGGACTGGAAAATAATGAAAAATATCAGGTTTTATTGGGTGTTACCGGCTCCGGTAAAACATTTACCATGGCAAATGTAATTGCAGCATTGAACAGGCCGACATTAGTGTTGACCCACAACAAGACATTGACCGCTCAATTGTACGCTGAATTGTGCGAGTTTTTTCCTGAGAATGCGGTAGAATATTTTGTATCTTATTATGATTACTATCAACCTGAGGCCTACATTACTCATTCTGATACTTATATTGAGAAAGATCTACAGGTGAATGAGGAAATTGATAAATTAAGGCTTCGTGCTACTTCATCATTATTATCAGGAAGGCGGGATGTAATAATAGTTTCTTCAGTATCCTGCATCTATGGCATGGGAAATCCTGAAGATTATAAAACAGGTATTATTAGAATTACAAAAGGGCAAAAAATAAGTCGCAATACATTTTTATATAGTATGGTGCAAAGTTTGTATTCAAGAACCGAAACTGATTTTCGAAGGGCTACTTTCAGAGTAAAGGGAGATACGGTGGATATCAACCTTCCTTATGTGGATTTTGGGTATAGAGTAATATTTTTTGGTGATGAAATCGAAGTTATAGAACAGCTTGAAATTGAAAGTGGAAAACGAATTGCCTCACTCGAGCATGCCGCTATATTTCCTGCTAATCTTTATGTAGCACCTAAAGACAGATTGAATTTGGTGATTCGAGATATTGAAGATGAACTACACAATCATGAGAGGTTTTTTGAAGAGGAAGGAAGATATCTGGAAGCACAGCGCATCAAGGAGAGAGTTACATTTGACTTGGAAATGATCAGGGAATTGGGGTATTGTAATGGTATCGAGAATTATTCAAGATTTTTTGATGGTAGACGGCAGGGTACAAGGCCGTTTTGTTTATTGGATTATTTTCCGGATGACTATCTAATGATCATAGATGAAAGTCATCAGACCTTGCCTCAAGTAAGAGGGATGTGGGGAGGTGACAGAGCGAGAAAAATAAATCTCGTTAATTATGGGTTCAGACTGCCTTCTGCTATGGATAACCGTCCTTTGAGTTTTGAAGAATTTGAATCTGTGATAAATCAGGTGGTATACGTGAGCGCTACTCCCGGTGACTATGAACTGGGAAAAACAGAAGGAGTAGTAGTAGAACAAATAGTGAGACCAACTGGCTTGCTTGACCCACCGATACAAGTGAGGTCGAGTATAAATCAAATTGATGACCTACTTGATGAAATCAGTAAGCGTATAGAAAAGGATGAAAGGGTATTAGTCACTACTTTGACAAAAAGAATGGCTGAAGAGCTAACAAAATATTTGTCTAAGCTAAATATAAAAGTGCAATACATACACAGTGAGGTGGATACTATGGATAGGGTAGAGATCATAAGAAATCTAAGACTTGGTGAGTTTGATGTGCTCGTAGGAGTCAATCTTCTGAGGGAAGGATTGGATTTACCGGAAGTTTCTTTAGTAGCGGTGCTCGATGCGGATAAAGAAGGTTTCCTAAGGAATGCCCGATCACTGACTCAAACAGCTGGTCGTGCAGCCAGAAACAGTAATGGTCTGGTAATATTTTATGCAGATAAGGTGACCAATAGTATGCAGATGACCATAGATGAAACTAATCGAAGACGTGCGATACAAATTGAATATAATTCTGAAAATAATATCACGCCAACAACCATATTTAAATCCAAGGAGGATATCATGAGTCAAAAATCTATTTTGGATATACGGGGTAAAAAACCAATCGCTTATGTTGAGCCTGATTCTGTTTCTAATCTTGCAGCGGATCCGATCATCTCTTATATGAATAAAGATCAATTGAGTAAGCTCATATCTGAAACTGAAAGCAGAATGAAAAAAGCAGCTAAGGATCTTGACTTTATAACTGCCGCACAATTGAGGGATGAAGTACTGGCACTTAAGAAGAAGTTATAACATTGCTTAAAATATTTTTTGTAAAGATTGACTTTATCAATAAGTCTTAATATCTTGCACCGATTAAATTGTTTAATAATTGAAGTAAATATTTAACCTATGATGAATGAAAAAGTAGAGTCTATTATGATTAAAGATCTGGTGACATTGGGCCCTGAGAGTACTTTGGCACATGTAAGTGAAATATTCAGAACAAAACGCATTCACCATATTCCAATAGTAGATGAAGGTAAATTAGTAGGTTTAATTACCACATATGATTTATGGAGAAAAAATGTTAGCCATCTGGAGTATGATAATATTCAAGTGAAAGAAGTAATGAGTAAGAAGCTTGTAAAACTTGAACCTGATGATAAAGTAGGTACGGCAGCTGAATTATTTTTGGATAATCGATTTCATGCCCTACCAGTAGTAAGTGATGGCTATCTGGTGGGTCTGGTAACTACTTTTGATATTTTGCGATACGAATTCAGAAAGGAATATCCTGAACCTATTTTGTATAAAGATGTCCTTGATAAAGGTCAGGAAAGTAGCCCAAAGTAATAAAATCTAAAAATTAATCATGTAAAATTAGCTTCAGAAGATAGGATTTTCTGAAGCTAATTTATTTTATATTCAAACTGTTCAACCAATTTGCGAAAGCTTCTGCATTTTTAAGGTGACTCGAATAGTCTTTGGCAAATACATGGATACCACTGTTGTCCGCTTTTGCACAAAAAAACATATATTCGTGATTTTCTGCGTTTATCACCGCTTCCAGACTGGCTATGGAAGGCATACAAATAGGTCCTGGAGGAAGACCTGTATATTTATATGTATTGTATGGAGAGTCAGTTTCTAAATGGGAATAAAGTACTCTTTGGATACTGAAATCACCTGTGGAGAAAACTACAGTAGGGTCAGCCTGAAGCTTTTCACCTGCTTTTAACCGATTCAGGTATACACCTGCAATGGTGGGTCTTTCAGGATCATAATTGCTCTCTTTTTCCACGATAGAAGCAACGATATAAGCTTGTTTTTTGTCAAGATTATTTTGTTTTATTTTATTCTCCCGTTCTGCAGTCCAAAATGTATCGTGCTCTTTTTTCATTCTGGGCACAAATTTTTCTGGCGTTGTCGTCCAAAACATCTCATAGGTATTTGGTATAAACATAGTTAAAAAGTCATCCTGTGAATAGCCCATTTCAGACGAGATGGTAGGGTTTTTCAGATAGGTTAGAAAACCAATCGAATCTGTTTCAAAATATCTGGCAGCTTTGCCTGCGAGATCATATAAGGTCCTTATATTATTTATGACTACATTCTGAGCATCCTGATTTCCGGACCTAAGTTTTGAAATAAGTTGCTGATTGGTCCAATTTTTCACTATTTCATAACGACCGGCAGGTACCTTTTCTTTATTGTATCTCATCAGGCTTGCTGCTGTTCTAAATGTAGCTTCATTGTTAAGTATACTGGAGTCATTCAATATTTTTACCACATCTTCAAAGGATGCGCTACCGGGAACAAAAATTTCTTTAGATTCACCTGTTATGTTGATATTATTACTCCACATAGCGCGTCCAATAAACATGTAAGCTAAAACTGCAAAAATTAAAACTACAGTTACGGCTATTCCTATTTTTTTATACATCATAAATAATTTGATAATTTTGCTTTTGGTCAGTACTGTTCATCATCATTAGGGAAATCGCCGGATTTAACATCTGAAATATAGGTTTCTACGGCGCCTTTTATAGTTTCATATAAATTGAGATATCTTCTGAGAAATCTTGGATTAAAATCTTTAGTAATACCTAGAACATCATGAACCACAAGCACCTGACCATCTACACCATTTCCAGCTCCTATACCGATGACCGGAATGTGTAAAGATTCTGCCACTTCCTTGCCCAAGACAGCGGGTATTTTTTCCAAGACAATAGCAAAGCATCCAATTTCCTGCAGCAATTTGGCATCTTCCTTTAATTTTTGCGCTTCTACCTCTTCTCTGGCTCTTACTGAATATGTACCGAATTTATATATGCTCTGTGGGGTAAGTCCAAGATGCCCCATCACAGGTACGCCGGCAGAAAGAATTCTTCTTACAGAATCTTCTATTTCAGCGCCTCCTTCCAGTTTTACGGCATGAGCACCTGATTCTTTCATGATAGAGATCGCCGAATTTAATGCTTTTGTACTGTTGCCCTGATAAGATCCAAATGGTAGATCCACCACTACAAATGCACGTTCAACGGCTCGAATTACTGATTGAGCATGGTAAATCATCTGTTCCAAAGTTATTGGAAGGGTAGTTTCATGACCCGCCATTACATTTGACGCAGAATCTCCCACCAGCAAGATATCAATCCCGGCATCATCAAGTATTCTCGCCATACTGTAATCATAAGCAGTAAGCATGGATATTTTTTCTCCTTGCTCTTTCATAGCATGAAGTACATGCGTCGTGATTCTTTTTATTTCTTTTTTGGCAACTGACATCGGGATTTTTTGATGTATGAATTATGTGTAAATGAATACGTCGGGCAAATGTCTGAAAAAATAAAATTATTGTTCAACTTTTTAAGTCTTTTTCCAAAATTAGATGAAATTGATTTTTTTTTGAACGGATCGTAATATAATATTGCTACAGAGTATTATTTTAAATTTATCTAAAAATCGTTACTATTGTGATTTATTTTAAGGTATAATTTTAAGGTTTTTGGTGAAAAGGTTCAAAGAAGATACAGAATTAGACTAAACAACATTACAAGAATTGAATCCAACAAATCTGAGATACTTAAGTAAAAGAACTTAAAAAAGATAACCCGTGACTCAGGATTGCTGAATTTTGAAAATAACAAACATTTTCAAGCGACCAAAAAGGTACTATGCATAATTGACCACCCATTAGCTAATTATATTTAAGTTAAACATTATGGCAAACGAAATCGAAAGAAAATTTCTCGTATTATCGGAAAATTTCAAAAGGGTAGCGTATAAAAATACTCGTATTACTCAAGGCTATCTATCATCTGTCCCCGAAAGATCCGTCAGAGTCAGAATAAAAGGAGATAAGGGATACATCACTATCAAGGGTATAGGAAGTCCTTCAGGTGCCACAAGATATGAATGGGAAAAAGAAATTGCTATCGCAGAAGTATACGAGTTATTAAAAATTTGCGAGCAGGGAGTGATAGATAAAACCAGATATGAAATAAAATCAGGCAAACATACTTTTGAAGTGGATGAGTTTTATGGTGAAAATCAAGGATTGATTGTAGCTGAAGTTGAATTGTCAGATGAAAATGAAGTTTTTGAGAGACCTGCGTGGTTGGATAGAGAGGTAACCGGAGATACTAAATACTATAACTCAATGTTGATGAAACATCCATTTACAAAATGGCTACATGCCTAAATTTTAAAGAGTTAAGTCCACTCCGAAAAATAATTTGTTATTTAAATTTGGAATATATATATCTATACTAACATGATAATCAAACGCTTCCGAAATGTATACACTCCTTTAGGGGCTGTGGGTCGGGTCGGGGTAAAAAAACAGATGATCATCATAAAAGTGGTACTTTCGGATTGGACTCAAGAGTTTATTTTTTAAAAATTCTAGGGGATATGCAATCCTTTAAAACAAATCAAGAAGAAACAGCGAGTAGACTATTTTATGCAGAACCCAAATGTTCATTGACAGAAAGGCACTGGACGAAAGCAGTAGATATTTTATATGTGGAATAAACTCATCTACAAGAATAAATTTTACATTATTTCTTAAAAATATGGGCAACCCGGATTTTCCACTTTTCTATCCGGATGCCGAAAAAGATTTTAAAATAGTGAAAGGTCTTAAACTCTATTACATAAATCTTATACTACAAATGATAAGTGAAGAGCAGAATGAATTGGTAAAATATCGAATTGCTATAAACAGGAAAGAGATACACGCTATAGAGAAAGTAATTTAGCGTTTTTTGTCAGTTTACATATTATAGGTAAAACATTGATAAATAATTTTATACATAGCTGTTAATTATTTATATATTAAAAATGGATGGTTGATTACCATAAAGTGAGGTATATTTATACTTTTGTGTTTTTTATGTAAGGTAATAATCCGCAATAGAACCTAAAAACATACATCATGAGTTGGTTCAAAAGACTGAAAGAGGGCATTCAAACTGCCACTAAAAATAAAAAGGAGACTCCTGACGGTCTTTGGCATAAATGTACAAGGTGCAGCGAAATGACGACGGTTAAAGATTTACGCGAAAATCTATTTATTTGCCCTAAATGTGATTACCACACCAGAGTAAATTCAACGGACTATTTTGAAATCATTTTTGACGGGAAATATCTTAGATTGTTTGATGATATTATATCCGTCGATATCCTTCAGTTTAAAGACATAAAATCGTATGAAGACCGCCTTGCTGAAGCATATAAAAAAACCAAACTTAAAGACTCGATGTCGGTAGCTGCAGGAAAAGTAAATAAATACCCTTTGGTTATCGCATGTATGGATTTTGGTTTTATCGGCGGTTCTATGGGGTCTGTAGTTGGAGAAAAAATTTCCAGAGCGATTGATTATTGTCTGGAACACCGCATGCCGCTTATGATCATTTCTAAATCAGGTGGGGCACGAATGATGGAATCTGCTTTTTCATTGATGCAAATGGCAAAAACATCTGCTAAGCTCACACTACTTGCTAAAAAAGGAATTCCCTATTTTTCCTTTATGACTGATCCTACTACAGGCGGTGTCACAGCGTCTTTTGCCATGTTAGGTGATATTAATTTTGCTGAACCGGAGGCGCTGATTGGCTTTGCCGGACCAAGGGTAATAAAGGAAACGATCAAAAAGGACTTGCCCGAAGGTTTCCAGACATCGGAATATTTACTTGAGCATGGATTTCTTGATTTCATAGTCCACAGAAAAGATCTAAAAAATAAGTTGGCTGACCTGTTAAGCTGTTTTGGTCTGAAGAAAGCAGAACCTGATGCGTCAGAGGTATATGAATAAAAACTCTTTATCCAGAGGATTTAAAATTTCAATCAATTTATTTAAAAAATCCTTATCTTCTGACACCAAATAGGGAAGGAGGCTTTCTTTTCGCTCCTGTAGTCCGTTTTCAGGGAAAAGTTTGGCCCTGACTGATTTAATCTGATTTATTGAGGTATCTTCTTTTTGTTTCAATGTTCTTTTAAGTCTTGATTCAATCGCTTCTATAGATTTGGAAATTTTATGGCCCTCTCCCAAAACAAATGGTTCTAAAGTGGCATCTATCAGTTTCGCTTTAGCTGATATTTTACTAAAGACTTCTTTTATTTCTTGTACTTCATCATTCAGGTGAAAATCACCATTGGCAGCCATTTCCAGGTATTTTGTAATAATCTTATCCTCATCGAGTAACATATCTTCTTGTGTAAGAGCCAGTTTGTCCAAAGTTTTTACAATGGATTTTGGCATCAACATCACTGAGTTGCGTCTTATTAATACCGGAAAAAATACGTCAAAATATTCAAATTGAGATTTTCTCTCAAGCCAGTATGCTATTTCACCACCACCTCCAATATAAGCAATATTTGGCAAGGTGCTTTCCTGATATAATGGTCTGAGAACAACATTAGGGCTGAATCGATCGGGGAAATTTTCGATTTCCTGAATTATTTCTGTTTCTGAAAATGACTTATTAGTATTGTTTATAATATATCTATCATTTTCAAGATAAATTCGCTCCCTAGAGCCTTCAGTCATATAAAAAATATTTATATCGCGTGCAAATGCTTGAGGCTTAAAACCAAATTGTAGTAATGCTTCCTGTGTTTCCTGCACTAAAGAAACGCTTTTCCTTTCTGTTATTTCCTTTTTAATAATAGGAATAAAGCTTTTTTTCAGTCTTTTGTCATCCATGTTTACGACAAGAAGTCCGTGATCTTTAAATAAATGATTTAGCCAGAAGAAAACAAATTCATTATAGTTCTTTGCTTTTTCTAATGCTCCATTAAAAGTTTGAATTATTTTTTCTGCATTTTCATTTGTACCAAGCATAGTCGATATCGTATCCAATACTTCACTTAGACCAGATGTTTTAAACCTGCCAACGGGTCCAGTTTGATCTGTATTCCAAGCTATATTTTTCCCATAAATGTGAAGCGACTTTATTTCTTCAAAATCGTGATCTTCAGAACCACTCACAAATACAGGTACAAAATGATAATCCGGATTAAATTTGTTCATATGATCAGCAAGATGAATTACTGAACAAATTTTATAGAAATAATAAGCTGGCCCTCCAAAAAGTGATGGCTGGTGAGCAGTGACAATCGTGAAAGTGTTTGTATCACTGAGTTTAAATATGTTGTGGTATTGTTTTTCTGAAGCTATTTGTCCTTCATAATGCTCACTCAACACACTCACCAGAAGCTCTCGGTCAACATCATTTTTTTTCCTCTGCATTAAGGCTGCTTCGAGACCATCCTGATCCGGCATGAATGATAAAAAGTCCTTAAGCTTTTCCGTTTGCAACTGATAAAATATATCCTTAAATGATAAGCTGCTTATCTTATCAAAGGGTACTTTGGAAATATGCATATAGTGTATTTATCAGGATATCAAAGGTGTTTTTTAAGAAAAGCGACTGATTTATTCCAAGCATCTTCAGAAAAACTTTTGTTATATTTAGGATTGCTCGGATTGGCAAAAGCATGATCTGCATTATATCCGCATGTTTCGACAGACTTATTGAGTTTGATCATAGTATCTTTAAATTCTGATACTACCTTGGGCGTAATCCAACCATCCTGATCAGCAAATATACCTAAAACGGGTGCTGTCAGTTGACTCAATTGTGCTTCGTCTTTTACCGGCATGCCATAATACATTATACAAGCAGCTGCTTTTTTTCCCAACATAATCGCTGCTTTAATGGACCATGCACCTCCAAAACACCAACCAATCGTTGCAATACTGCTTTTTGAGCCTGAAAAATTACTTGCACCCAAGATTATTTTTTCAATTCTGTCAGGACTGGCACCCTGCATTAAAGCACCGGCTTCCTCTCTTTTAGTGGCAACCTTACCATCATAAAGGTCTACGGCAAGAATGTGTGCGTCTGGAAAAGATGAATGAAGCAAATCTGCTTGGAGTCTTATGTAATCATTCAATCCCCACCATTCCTGAAAAACAAAAATCCATTTATTATTATTTTTTTTTCCGGAAATATAATATCCTTTCCCATCTTCTCCATCTGCAACAGGATAAGTGATGTTTTTACCTTTTGGGCCCTTTAATATAAATGGTAAGGGTTCTTCATGTGTCATGACAAAGGAAATGTCATTGGCCAGATCAGTAAATACCTTAATAGAACTGGCCTGACAGCATGAAACATTGTTTTGCGCTGATAATAAATTGAAAGAGAATATTTGAATGACTGATAAAAAATATAAATATTTCATTTGTCTATTTAAAAAAATTAAAGTGAATTAAATTTAACTTTGAAGTAACTCACAAGAATGGCTTTTTGTTCATCAGAAAGTTTTAATTCAGGATGTGTTCAGGTGAAACTTTTTAATGGCATTTCATTATTTTCTATCATTTCAATACATTCTTCCACCTTATGTTTTTGTTTTTTTGCATCATAAGATAACCAGACTGAAAAATTAAGATGTGCCTGACCTTCATTGATGTGATTTTTTATCCACCATGAAACCGGGGCTATCTGTGCGTACCAAGGATATTCTGTCTGATGAGAATGACAGTCATAACATGCATTTTTTACTAAGTCAGTTACATTTTCTTGTGTTGCTTCCGACGCTAGAAAATCATCACTTGAATTTCCGGCAGGGGCTGACTTATCTATTCTTATCAACTGGATAATTAAAAAAAATCCAATCACACCCATCGCTACCTTTTTTGTATTCATTTTCTATTGTAATAGCTGGCAAATATAATATGATTCCAGACAAATGCAACTTAGGTAAGACTGAATTTTTAAATTGTTGTAAAAAGAAATTCTATGCGGTATTTCTCAAAAGAATTGTAAATTTACATTGGAATTGCACCTAAATTTTTTTAGTTTTACATGAAATATAAAAATGCATAAAGTTCATATCAATTGCGACATGGCTGAGTCTTATGGCAATCTGAAGGCAGGTAATGATGAAGCCATTTTACCTCTTGTGGATGCAGTGAATATAGCTTGTGGTTTTCATGGTGGTGATCCGCTGACTATCGAAACCACTATCAACGCTGCCATAGGACTTGGAATTCAGGTCGGAGCGCATCCTTCCTACCCTGATCTTTCCGGTTTTGGCAGGAGGTATATGGAGATGTCTGGAGAAGAGTTAGCCGCATGCATTAGATATCAAATTTGTGCCGTCAAAGCCATAACTGAAAGTCTGGGTGGCCAGTTGCACCATGTGAAAGCGCACGGCGCTTTGTACAATACTGCCGCTAAAAGCAAAAGAGAAGCCGAAATCATTGTAAATACAGTCTATTCTATTGATCCTAATCTAAAAATATTTGCTCCTTTTGGTTCTGAAATGGCATATGCAGCTTCAAATAAAGGTATAAGTATGATGTTTGAAAGTTTTGCAGACAGAAGCTACGATTCGGAAGGATTTCTTGTCCACCGTAATATAGATGGAGCAGTCATTAAAAATCCGAAAAAAGTATTGTCACAGGTGGCCAATATCCTTAATGGTCATTTGGAGACGATAGATGGTAATATGATTTCAATAAATTCTGAGACCATATGTGTTCATGGAGATCATGCTGCAGTAGTGGATTCTCTTCTACTAATTCGCAAGAATTTTGGTCAAAAAACCAATACTTGATGTGGAGCAGTATTAAAGCTTTTGGCAGAAGTGCCGTGCTTATAGAATGGCCCCAAGTAATCAATACTTCAATACTTGAAGAGATAACTTCGATTAGAAAAGGCATAGAATTCAAACAAATCAATGGAATAGTAGATGTGGTTCCAGCATATGCATCATTGACCGTTTTTTTTATGCCTGAAGTGATAACGTACTCACGAATATTGGAAATAATTAATAATGTAAAGGACAAAGCTATCTTAACATCACAAGAGTCAGGAAAAATATGGGAAATACCAGTGGAGTATTGTATGGAAATGGAAAAAGATATGGCTTCACTCACATCACACTCCGGGTTGTCCCGAAATGAAATTGTTGATTTGCATACATCAGCTCTTTATGAGGTGTATTTTTTAGGCTTTATGCCTGGATTTTTATATCTCGGAGGCTTGGATAAAAGACTGCACATACCTCGAAAAGCAATTCCTGACTTAAAGATTCCATCAGGATCTGTTGCTATCGGCGGAGCTCAAACAGGTATATATCCACAGGAAAGCCCCGGAGGGTGGTATGTATTAGGTCATACCGATTTTAAAGTAATTGATTTTTATACTCCACCATTTTGTCAGGTGAAATCAGGCGACAAAGTGAAATTCAATTCAATTTAAAGCGCCTTTTTATAATGTTGGCGTCATACCTTTTAGCTTTTCTATAGTATAATTTATCTCATCTTCTGTATTGGTTGGCGAAAAAGAGAATCTTATCGTTTTCCTTTCTGAAGGATGACCAATGGCGACCAAAACATGGGAATCTTCTTCTATTCCTGCACTACAAGCGCTTCCTGATGAAGCCGAAACTCCTGCAATGTCAAGATTCATAACGAGCATATCTGCCTTTGGTCCCGGAGGAAAGGATACTGAGATGACATGCGCCATAAATGATTCATCTTGAGTACCATTAAACCGAATATCTTTAAGTCCTGATTCAAGCTGTTGTTTGAAAATATTTCTTAATTGAAGGATTTTATTCCTGTTGATCTCCATGTTTTGCGCTCCTATTTCAAGTGCTTTTGCCAATCCTGCAATACCTGCCACATTTTCAGTTCCTGCTCTCATATTGCGTTCTTGCGCGCCACCGTGTATATAAGGCGATATGATATTATTGTTGCTGATAAACACAAAACCTACACCTTTTGGACCATGAAATTTATGGGCA